>Ga0256841_1002193_pt1 | contig 15817 bp, 14 predicted proteins | sample 356308metaG_FD_185971 | JGI IMG/M metagenome (GOLD analysis project Ga0256841, IMG submission 185971) | Hydrothermal vent microbial communities from Mid Atlantic Ridge, Atlantic Ocean - 356-308 | ecosystem: Environmental > Aquatic > Marine > Hydrothermal vents | place: Atlantic Ocean: Mid... | reverse complement strand
TCAGGGTAAATAATGTTCACATTCAACCCAATGACTTCCTCTCGGCTTACGATGTCGTGCAGGATATTCCCGAATATGCGCCTATGGGTAATTACGATTATATCGCCTACTGCGGTGACTATCCCGATGGTATTGTCGATGAATTTTCATTCCCATTTTCGGTCGTTGCCGACTCGAAAAGAGTTCGCAATAACGGTAGCTGGGCGGTAACGGAGTGGTCTTTCGCACCGAAGGGATCGGATATCGCATCGACACCGCAGAATGTATCATTGTCTTTGAATAATTACCCCAATCCTTTCAATGCATATACTGATATAACATTTCAGATTCCATCTGCGGGCGAGATCGATTTATCGGTATTTGATATCAGTGGGCGAAGAGTGGCAACCTTGTCAAGGGGATATTTCGGTGCGGGATATCACACTATGGTTTTCGATGGTTCAGATTTGCCTTCAGGTGTTTATTTTTGCAAACTTACCTGTGATGGCTATACAAAAACAAGCAGGATGACTTTGTTGAAGTAAAGTTAAACGAATCAAAGGAGGTGATGCCGGTTAGTTCACGCTTAATTATATAAGGGGGGATTAAGGTAAAGGCTTCAGTTTGCAGGAGGAAAAATATGAGTAAAGTTAGATTGTTGTTCGTTTTAACTGTTTTATCTTTTCTTTTGATTTTCTCCGCGGTTTTCTGCTACGCAACCCCATATTCGGTGTATGGGATCGTGCATACCGGTATGCACTCCCTACCCTACGCTTTTGTTAGTTTAACCGATAAGGAACAGGGAGATGTCGCCATCGATTTCAGTAATGATTATGGTGGTTATCGCTGCGATTTTTTAAGTCAGAACGATTATGTCGGGAATACAATGATCCTCCATTCTTACGGAGAGGATTTGGTAGGAGTCGAGTATCAAGGCGGACTTATCTATACGGCCGATGTCTGCGAGCGCGAATCGCTTTTTGTATCTCCAGTTCAATACGGATTATCCGATTACGCATTTTCGGTTGAACCTATTCGCCTTGAGGAGAACGGGATATATTCATCTTATGGCGATATTTATTTTATGCCCCCGATAGGTGACCAAGAAACGATAATTAATCAAGTTTATGTGGAGGTATGCTTCGACCCCGAGCAATTGCAGTGTCAAGAGATTATCCCTCTACCGCCGTTGAACGATTATTTCGATTTCGGGATAGAATTCGGGTGATTTTGGTACACAGCCGGTTCGGCTGATGGAATAACGCCGGGGGATGTCTTTGATCCGACCCATCTTTTCGAAATTCTTTGGACACCTGTAATTGCGGGAGAAGAACCTTTCCCAAGTTATTTGGAACCTCAATCCAGCTGTAATGCCAATACCCCCGATGGTCCAATCGATTTAATTCCCATCAGATCGAGGTTCATTATAGGACCGTTGCTTTCGCTAAGTATCGGTATGGTACCTGAGGATTATCCCATATTCGTTCCTGCGGGAGGGGAATTTAATTATAACGGTTATCTGCGAAACAATTCGGATATGGGGCAGGTTGTGGATGTTTGGATAATGCTGAATGTTCCGGATCACGGGATGTACGGTCCCATAATGCGTATGAATAATATCCCCGTTGCTCCGGGACAAACACTTTTCACGGAGGATATTGTCCAACACATCCCTTCTTACGCACCTTTGGCCAATTATGATTATATATCTCTATGCGGTGACTACCCATTTGCGGTGGTGGACGGATTCTCTTTCCCCTTCGAGGTAATTCCGGATACTTTTGCCACCTCCGGGGGGGATTGGTCGATTGCGGAATGGTTTGACGATAAAACTGTTTCCGATAATGGCGTAAAATCCGGCGAAAGCTCTGAGACGATTTCAAATTTCCCAAATCCGTTCAACGCATCGACGGAGATAAAATTTAACCTCAAAGCCGATGGGGAAACTCATCTTGATGTCTACGATATAGCCGGCAGGAAGATATCTACTTTAATCAGCGGATATTTGCATGCCGGGGAACATTCCATTTCTTTCGATGGCTCCCATTTGGCATCCGGGATATATTACTATCGGCTTATTACGGGGGATAAAACAATAACGAATAAGATGGTCTTGTTGAAGTAATCAGTGGATTACACTAATTCAGAGTTATGGGCTGGGAGATTATCTCGGCCCATAATTTTTTAACAATAAGTATTCTATTGCTTGAATTGCCACCTTATCATTAATATCGAACAACTTATAATATGACTACTTTATGGGTAAAAGATTACAAACTTTGCATAAGTAAAGATGCTTCATATATAATTAGTATCGTCCATTTTTCTCTAACAGAGGGTATAATAAATTTTTCCGCTGTGGTCTATTTATCAAGTGGCAAGGGTAAAAATCCATTTTTGTCCAACATCTCTATGATACTTCGTAATAAAAAATTATTATCAAAACTCAAAACATATTTTCTCCCATTTTCATTTTTTGAAATAATCATTCTCACAAATCTATCGGAAAGGGAATGGGAAAACAAGGCATCGAACTTAAAAAACATCGGATCTGTTTTAGAAGAATCCATTGCCCATTCTATATTCTACGATAAAAAATACCTTTTCCTTTCACTTGACATTCATAGCAAAAAATTTATATTTTGAACCTGATTGTGGTACAATTTCCAACAATGAATATTATAGGTATATTTAGCAATTTTGTAATAAAATGAAGTAACCCAAGTTTTGGCCGAGTGAATTAAAATAAATAGATTAAGACTTCAAATACCCGGGCAAATCGAATAAATCCAAACTTTGTAGTAAAATTAGTTCATAATTGTGGGTTTCAGCAATGTTGTTTAACTCGTTTCATTTTTTGATATTTTTTCCAGTAGTTGTTATGGTTTACTTTTATATCCCACAACGATACCGCTGGATATTATTGCTGATTTCTAGCTATTATTTTTATATGTGCTGGAAAGCAGAATACGCGATCCTGATAATAATCTCAACGATGATAGATTACATCGCCGGTATTCGAATGGCGAAAAAAGAAACGAGGCGAGAGAGGACAAAATACCTGATTATGAGCTTATGCTCTAACCTCGGGCTACTTTTCCTTTTTAAGTATTTCAACTTTTTCAATAATTCCCTTCATACCGTCCTCTCGGATTTCAACATATTCTATGCTCTCCCTGAATTTAAATTGCTTTTACCGGTAGGAATTTCATTTTATACATTCCAAACTTTAAGCTACACGATTGATGTTTACAGGGGAATAAAAAAGCCCGAAAAACATCTTGGGATATTTGCTGTTTATGTTGCCTTTTTCCCTCAACTTGTGGCCGGCCCCATAGAAAGATCGACCCACTTGCTTCCCCAATTTTTCAAAAAAATGGAGTTCGACTATCATAGGGTTACCGATGGGCTGAAACTGATGGCATGGGGATTTTTCAAAAAGATAGTAATAGCCGATAATCTTGCTTTGTATGTAAATCATATCTATAATCATCCGCAGGATAATTTTGGTTGGTCGTTGATTTTCGCGACCTATTTTTTCGCCTTTCAAATATATTGTGATTTCTCCGGCTATTCAGATATCGCCATAGGCTCCGCTCAGGTAATGGGATATGATATAATGGATAATTTTCGCCAGCCGTATTATGCGAAAAGCATATCCGAATTTTGGAAAAGATGGCATATCTCACTATCGACTTGGTTTAGAGACTATTTCTATATCCCTTTGGGGGGAAATAGGGTCTCTAAGCTGAGATGGTACTTCAATCTAATGGCTACTTTTGTTGTCAGCGGATTATGGCACGGCGCAAATTGGACATTTGTAATCTGGGGGGCATTGCATGGCACTTATTTGATTGTTTCCATAATATCGCGGAAAATACGAGATAAATTTAATGCATTCGTTTCGCTCAGCAAAAATGAGACCGTTCATAAATTCGTGAAGATATTCGTAGTTTTTCAGCTCGTAAACTTCGCTTGGATATTTTTCCGAGCAAATTCATTATCCGACGCTTTTCTAATTATCAAGAATATGACCAAGTTTGGTTCTATTGGATTGTTGCAATCCCTCAATGCTCCTAATTTCCGGTGGGAAACCGCTGTCCTAACCATTTTTGTTATGGAGATAGTTCATTTCCTGCAAAGGCATTCCAGCGTGAGGGAGTTGATCGCCAAACAACCTTTGTTGGTGCGTTGGACAATTTATTACTTGGGGGTGATGAGTATTCTTCTGTTAGGTCGGTTTCAAGAACAAGCTTTCATTTATTTCCAATTTTAGGATGACCGAGTGAAAAAGCTAGCCTTGAAATCCTTTATTGTCCTTGTTTTGATTGTCTTAACAACTATCCTGCTTGTCGATCTGGATAAAATAGGCGCGGACAATTATTACTCGGCGGTTGTATTCAAGCACAAAATGTTAAAGGAAACTGATTCCCCCCGAATCGTTTTAGTAGGTGGTTCGAATGTAGCAATGGGGATAAACAGTGAAAAAATACACGAACATTTTGGGCTACCGGTTATAAATCTTGGAACAGCCGCCGGTTACGGATTGAACTTTATGATTGAAATGACAAGCAAGAATGTAAAGCCGAATGACATAATAATTATGATACCGGAATATTATCAATTCTATTATTATTATAATGGAGGCGAGGCATTGACCGTATTGTTAGAGGTCTTTCCGCAAAGTATAAAATATCTCTCTTCGCCAAAGCAGTATATAAACATAGTTAAAAGTTATCCCTCATATCTACAATTGAAATTCAACGACATTGTGTTAAAATTAGTTGGGAAAAAGAACGGAAGCAGATTCAATGCTCCTGCTAAATATAATGAATATGGCGATTATTTATTTCACCTTAACCTGAAACCGAAAGACATTTCAAACCAATACCTGTACGACAGGTCGAAATTAACCGATTTTGATCAATTTCAGGCAGCCGCTATTGAGGCTCTCAATCAATTGGATGAGAAAGTACGGGCGAATGGAGGTATAGCCGCCTTTATTTTCCCCCCGATACCGGAAAAACGATACCAGGAAGAAAAAATATTCATAGAATATGTTTATAAACGGTTGGAAAAGGAGTTGACAATGCCTATGTTCGATGGACCCAGCGATCAGGTATATCCGTTGAACTATTTTTTCGACTCCCCTTACCATATGAACAAAATAGGGAGGGAAGCTCGAACCAAAAGGCTGATAAAAGATTTGGAAAGGGGACTAAAGACTATTCCACATTGGGCGGAAATAAAAAGGTTGTGCAAGGACGATAAAAACTGATTCCGACAGACCATACTTCGATCCTATATCGATGTCCGTTTTGTTCATCCGCTTCTCAAAATATATCTAAGACATTAAATCGTCAGGCAGAAGCAAAATTCATTTTTGTCCAACATTTATATATATATAATAACCCCCATAACCGCCGTAAAAACAATCAATTTTATACAAAAAGATAAAAGCACTAAGGTATCACATATATAATGCGAATAATTTCATTATCTTTATATATAGGTTAGCCAGCCGCGCTTGTCTTCCTCCTCATCCTGCAGTACGGCAAAAAATTTCTCTTGAAGTTTTTTAGTAATGGGACCTCTTTTACCGCTCCCGATAGGAATTTTGTCTATGGAACTAATGGGGGTTATTTCCGCCGCCGAGCCGGTGAAAAATACCTCATCGGCGATATACAGCGCTTCTCTGGGAATCATTTGTTCACGGACCTCAATTCCCAATTCCTCCGCAAGCACTTTGACCGTATTTCTCGTTATGCCCGCCAGTATCGAAGCTCCAAAGGAAGGGGTAATCAAAACTCCGTTGCGCACCATAAAGATGTTCTCGCCAGAACCTTCGGAAACATGACCATAAACATCAAGCGCTATCCCTTCGACATAGCCGTGTTCCATCGCTTCCATCTTGATAAGTTGCCCGCTCATATAATTCGAGGCCGCCTTCGCCATCGCAGGAGCCGTATTGGGAGCGGAACGGTTCCAAGAGGATATGCAAACCGGCACACCGTTCTCAAGAGCTTCTTCCCCCAAATACGCTCCCCAATGCCATACAGCGATGGCAACATCAATGGGACAGCCTTTCGGACTTACCCCTAATTGTTTATAACCACGATAAACTATCGGGCGGATATAACACTCATCAAGTTTGTTAATTCTTATTAAATCTATTATCGCTTGATTAATTTCCTCCTCTGTATAGGGGATATTTATACGGTATATTTTCGCGGAATTAAACAATCTGCGGGTATGGTCCTTTAAGCGAAATATAGCCGATCCTTTTTTTGTTTTATAACATCGCAAGCCCTCGAATACCGCCGAGCCGTAATGAATCACATGGGAAAGCACATGGATTTTGGCATCCTTCCAATCGATTAATTCGCCATTCATCCAAATTTTGCCTTTTCCATCATCGAAACCCATTGTTCCTCCAATATATTAAATTATATTATTTTTCCGATTTGACACCGGCGGTTCCCATCGCAATCGAAAGGAATTTTGTTTGATGGTCATCCGCTCGGGAAGTCAGTACGACAGGCGCAATAGTCCCAGTGACTATGGCCGCCGCTTTAGCACCTGCCAAATAAGTAAGCGATTTATATAGAATGTTTGCGCTGATAATCTCCGGTGCCAGCAGTATATCCGCCTTTCCAGCAACCGGTGATGTTATTCCCTTTATTTCTACTGCCTTTTCGCTGATAGCCACATCCAAAGCCAGGGGTCCGTCTATTACGCAATTTTTAATTTGTTTCCGAAGGGACATCACCGCAAGGGCGGCGGAATCAACCGTATCGGGCATCTTATCGGGATTAACAACCTCCACCGCTGCCAAACAAGCAACTTTAGGATAATTATAACCTATATTTCTTGCCATATTAACTGCATTTTTGATTATCTGGACCTTATCCCATAGCGAGGGGGATATATTTATGGCGGCATCCGTAATGAAAAGGAGACGGTTAAATCCATTTATCTCAAAAACGGCAACATGGGACAAAAGCCCGCCTTCGGCCAGACCATTTTGTTTGTCCAAAATCGCTTTCATAAAAGCGCTGGTTTTTATCGCCCCCTTCATTATAAAATCAGCTTCCTTATTCCTGATGAGCCGACAACATTCATCCGCAGCCTCACGGGAATCGGGGATATCGATTATCGAAAAATTCTCAGGGTTGATTTCGGCATCATTGCAGGTTTTCAGTATCCGTCGTTTATCGCCGACCAATATCCCATCGACTATCCCAGATTTACGGGCTTCTTCAACAGCTTTTAAGACCTCAAACTCATCGGCAGCTGCAACAGCCAATCTCTTTCTCCCCAAGCTCTTGGCTCGGTCCAACATTTCTTCCAAAGTTTTAATCATATGAATATTTCCACTACACCAACCCCCGCAATCTCTTCACCCTATCTAAACGCTGTCTCGCCATAACCATTGCGGCCTCATAGGTAGTGATATCCTTTTCTTCCGATATTTCTATGATACTTTTTATCTTGTCGTAAATTTTGCCGGCTTGTGCGAGCGCTCGTGCCTGATTGTATCCTTCAATTTCGTTGCAAACATTGATCAATCCCCCCGCCCCAATTATGAAATCGGGCGCATAAATTATCCCCCGTTTTTGAATAGTTTCGCTTAAGCTGTTATCAGAGAGTTGATTATTAGCGGCTCCGGCTATTATTTTGCAATTCACTTTGCTAATAGTTTCCTCGTTGATTATTCCCCCCAATGCACAAGGGGAAAATATATCCGCCTCTATCTCAAAAATCCTTTCGGGGCTAACTATCTCTATCCCCAATGTTGAACGGGCTGATTCGGAAAGCTCGGCGTCAATATCACAGCCATAGACCTTACATCCCGCAGCCTTCAGTTCACGCGCTAAAGCATAACCAACCCTTCCGAGCCCTTGTACTGCTACCTTGATATCCGACATCGAAGTATCGCCGAATACCTTCTCGACGCAAGCACGGATTCCGGAATAGACTCCGTGCGCAGTTATAGGCCCAGGATCTCCGCCCCCCCCAAGAGCGTGGGATATACCAACAACATATTTCGTCTCTCGGCGTGCTTTTTCTATATCCTCCACTGAAGTTCCTATATCCTCGCCACCTATAAATCTTCCCCCCAAGGAATTGATGAATCTGCCGAAGGACCACCAGAGGGCATCGCCGTCGATCTCGCCATCTGGAGCCATAATAACTCCCTGCCCACCGCCAAAATTGACGCCGACGGCAGATGCTTTGTATGTCATAGCTTTGGACAACAAAAGAGCATCGGATATCGCTTCGGCTTCGGAATCATAGTGCAATAATCTAACTCCACCGATGGCGGGACCTAAGGTTGTGTCGTGAATAGCAATTATGGCTTTAAGGTTCGCTACCCTATCAAGCCAAAACACCACCTGCTCATGGCTGTCGGCCGCTATTTGTTTGAATAATCCCACCTTAAAATTCCTAACTTGTTCCCCTAATCAATTCACGGGAGATCACCAACCTCTGGATTTCAGAGGTTCCTTCGCCGATCTCGCAGAGTTTTATATCCCTGTATATCCGCTCCATTGGGTACCGTTCCGTATAACCGTAATCTCCCAATATCTGCATACCCCAATAAGCGGCAGAATGAGCGGCTTCGGAGGCATAAAGTTTTGCCATCGCCGAAAGTCGGGTAAATTTTTCCCCCGTGTCTTTGGCAAGGGCGGCTTCATAAACGAAATTGCGGGCAGCTTCTATCTGCATAGAGATGTCGGCGAGCTTAAACTGGATGTACTGACGGGAAATCAAGGGCTTGCCGTTTTCTTCATAAGTTTTTGCGAACTCAAGTGCGCTGTCGAGGGCACCCTGCCCAAGTCCTAATGCCAAAGCTCCAATGGATATCCGACCACCATCGAGGGTTATCATAAATTCTTTAAATCCCGCACCTTCAGGTCCTAATCTATCGGAGTCGGGGATTTCAACATCGTCGAAATGGAGGAATGCCGTATCGGAACCTCGCAATCCCATCTTATTCTCTTTTTTCCCCACTGAAAATCCGGGAGTCCCTTTCCGCAAAATAAAAGCGGTAATTCCCTTTGCACCTTTCGATTTGTCGGTAACAGCGGTAATGACAAATGTAGTTCCTACCGAAGCATTAGTTATAAAGCATTTTGTACCGTTTAAAATCCACTTGTCACCTCTTTTAACCGCAGTCGTCTTTGTCCCGGCGGCATCGGAACCAGCTCCAGGCTCGGTTAAACCAAAGGAACCCAATTCACCTCCGCTACAAATCGGAGGAAGATATTTGCGCTTTTGTTCTTCGTTTCCAAAAGCGTAAATGGGATAAGTTATGAGGGAATTATGAGCAGCAACGGTTATGCCCGTCGAACCGCAAACGCGAGAAATTTCCTCGACCGCTATTGCGTAATCCAAAGTATTGGTATAAAACCCCCCATATTCCTTGGGGACAACCATTCCCAACAGCCCCTTTTTATTCAGTTTGGGGATATGTTCGTAAGGAAAGACCTGTTCTCTATCGATCCTTTCCGCATCCGGAGCTATTTCCGCAAGGGCAAACCTACGCATCTCCTGACGGAACTTTTTATGTTGTTCGGATAAAATCACTCTTCATCTCCTTATTTTAATACCGCCCTTGAAATCACAATTTTCTGCACTTCCGAAGTCCCCTCGTAGATTTCGGTTACCCGCGCATCCCGAAAATACCGTTCGACAGGATATTCCTTGATATAGCCATACCCCCCGTGTATCTGCACAGCTTCGTTTGCCACCCAGTTAGCGGTTCTGGAAGCAAACAATTTCGCCATAGAGGATTCGGTGATATGGGGCATATCATTATCCTTTAGCCACGCCGCCCTATGGACTAACAAGCGTGAAGCATCAATCCGCAGAGCCATCTCGGCCAATTTGAAAGATACCGCTTGGAAATCACAAATAGGCCTGCCGAACTGCTCCCGCACTTTTGAATATTTAACCGCTTCTTCGTAAGCCGCCTGTGCGATACCAACAGATTGAGCCCCGACACCTATCCTTCCGTTAGTCAACAGAGATAAAGCTATCTTAAACCCGTTATCCTTCTCGCCCAAAAGGTTTTGCGCCGGAACACGACAATCGTCAAACAGAATTTGACGAGTCTCCGATCCTCTCAACCCCATCTTCTTTTCCTTTTGCCCGATCTCCATTCCGGGAGTACCCTTCTCAACAATGAAACAGGAGATCCCATGGCTTTTAGCTTCTTTATTCGTGAGGACGAAGACGAGATACAGCCCGGCTATACCGGCGTTGGTAACAAAGGACTTGGTCCCATTCAAAATATAATAATCACCATCTAAAGTCGCCGTAGTTTTCAAGGAACCGGCATCCGTTCCGGATCCCGGTTCGGTTAGACAATATGCCCCAATTAGCTTACCGGAGGCTAATTCGGGCAGATATTTGTCCTTTTGTTCTTCGGTGCCATACCGTAGGATAGCTTCACAAACCAATGAATTGTGAACGGATAAACCGATCATCAGGCCGGCACACCCGCGTGCGAACTCCTCCATAGCACATATATAAGTCAAATTATCCAGTTCCATCCCGCCGTATTTCTCCGGCACCATCATCCCCATATAACCCAATTCCGCGAGTTCATCGTAGATGGATTGAGGTATCTCCGCCTCAACATCGAATTTTTCCGCATTCGGGAAAAGCCGTTTCTCGGCAAACTCCCTTGCGGCATCTCGTATTAGTATGTTATCTTCAGAGAGTTGAAAATCCATAATTTATCTCCAGTATTTTAAGGGAATCTTTTCCAAGAATTAGTTATTGTAATCGTAAAACCCTTTCCCTGTTTTTCTGCCCAAATATCCAGCCTGCACCATTTTCACCAACAGAGGACAGGGACGATATTTTGAATCCGAAAACCCATCGTATAAAACATTCATAATATCCAAACATACATCCAAACCTATAAAATCCGCCAGGGTAAGCGGCCCCATAGGATGCGCCATCCCTAACTTCATAACGGTATCGATATCTTCTTTGGAAGCTATCCCCTCATATAAACAGTAAATCGCCTCGTTTATCATCGGCATTAAGACGCGGTTGGAAACGAATCCGGGGTAATCCCGAACGGTAACCGGTGTTTTACCAAGTTCTTCGGTTAAATTTTTTATGGCATCGAAGGTTTCATCGGAGGTGGCTATTCCCCTTATCAGCTCTACCAATTTCATCATTGGAACGGGGTTCATAAAATGCATTCCCATAACCTTGTCCGCTCGGTTCGTGATTGCGCCCAATTCGGTTATCGCCAAAGAAGAAGTATTCGATGCCAATATCGTATCCTTTTTGCAAATAGAATCCAATTTGGAGAATATCTCCCGTTTGACCTCCATATTCTCAAAGACCGCTTCAACAACCAAATCCATATCAGCAACATCATCGAAAGAGAGGGATGCTCTAATCCTCTCCAAAGAGGCTTTTTTATCTTCCTCGGTGATTTTCCCCTTTTTAATTTCTCTGTCCATATTTTTTGAAATGGTTGATAAAGCCCTATCAAGATATTCCTGTTTTGTTTCCACTAAAACAACATTAAAACCTTTCTGAGAGAAAATATGGGCGATACCATTGCCCATAGTCCCCCCTCCGATAACAGCAACATTTTTTATAGCCATAGAGATTCCTTCAATAATCATTTAACGATTTTACAGACGCCGACATTACACAATTAAATCTAAGCGAAACCTTATTTTACGAATTAACGGAGATAAATTCAATAGATTTTTATCTATTTATGCCATAATTTTCACAATATGTTATGGGAAATTATGAAGTGAACTATCAATTATGTCGTGTTTTATTCGTTTTTTTGCGTATAACTCCAATATCGCAAGAAACGATCTAATCAAAGCTTGAAATCCAATAAATGGTTTGCGGACTGTATGTCTAATTGATTTAATTATATAACTAAGCCCACATTAAGAGGTGAAAAGAGTTTTTATCGGAGTTGTTATGTCTGTTAAGGAAAAGGTCAAGAAACAAATAGGATTAATAATCGCAGAAGGCATCCAAAAAGATGTGGAGATAATAAACTTTGTAAGGGAATTTTATCGAAAAGCCCTTGAAGATAGTATCAAATCCGAAGCATCGGTAAAAGATACGGCTTACGATTTATTATCCGGAGTCGAGGATGGGTTGAGGGATGGGGGATATGACATCGGGGTTATAATTCAAAAATCAGCGGATACGATAATTGAGGTAACCTACAATCGGAGCAAGGAGGAAATAGGGCGGATTGGAGAATCCATCGAATCCGCCGTTGATAAATCCGCCGAATATACGGAAATGAATTTACATAGGATATATACTTCGATCGATAACCGAATATGGGGCGAAAAAATTCTCTTTTACAATATCTGCGAGGCGATTGAGGATTACGCCGATAAGAAAACTTCCCGATTGAACGAATCAACAAAATTCTCCCTTTACGAAATTGTCGGAAGGGGCAGAAAATATGTCCAATCCATTGACGGGTTGGCAAACGCCTTAAAGAGGAAATTACTTCAGTCGATCGACGCCATAAAGGAAAGAGCCAAATCCGTAGTCGAAGAATCGGCGTCAAAGATAAGCATAGAAAAACAGCTCTTAAGCAAACTCACCGATTACGATAGGTCGCTGGTGGATGCCCATACAAAGCGGGATTATAAGCGTATCAAAAGGGAATTGAAACATCTCGAAGATTTAAGGGAAAAGGAGAAAACCTATCTCCAGAGGCTCCATACCTTAATAGAAAAGTTGGAGGAATTCAATACCAACCAGAAAATGGAAAATTAAGGAGATTATTTATATGTGGACTGTCTTAAAAACAAAATTAGCCGATTGGGAGACGGATTTCGAAGAGGTACTAAAAAGGGAAAGGCACGAAATAACCCAAGAGGATTTGGATTATATCTCCCGCGAACTCCCTTTGCTAAGGGCCGAGGAACGCGCTTCGGAGAAAAGATTAAGAAAAATAGATGAACTCATCGCCAAAACTTATATACTTTTGGATGATCTTAAGGAAACCATCTGCCAAAAGCTATCACATGGTCATTCATTAGCTGTTGTGGGAAGAGCATTATTGGAGGAGTTCGGGCATAAGTTGGACGAAGGGCATACGGATGGGAAGGATAAAATCCGAAGATTTCTGGAAAAGCGATTCGGAATAAATAAAAAAGAATCAAACGAACTGTTCAATTTGTTGGAAGATGTTGGAATAATCGTTTTTAAGGTTGATATCGTCGATAATGTCAAGGAAAAACCGATGGTCCTTTTCGAACCGCCGGAGGAGGGTGGGGAGGATGTCGATTTACTGGAACCGTTTTACCAAATGAAAGAAAGTTGGGAAATCAGGGCATAGCTCTCGCCAAAATACATTTCCTTTGAACGAAAAGCAAAAATCGCGAAGGGAAAACCACTATAATTAGAAATATCCGAAGCAATCAATTTCCGTTTGGAATCAAGGTTGACAATCTTTTTATAATGTTTTGGTAATGCGTCCCTTTCCAGAATAATTTACCGCACTTTGGACATCTGCTGAACTCGTTTAAGGTTTGATAAACATAAGGCGGGATTATATCAATATAATCTTCTTTTGAGATTTCAATTAAAGTGGCATTGCAATCTATACATCGAGTGAGCCACTTGTTTTTATCGGGTTTCAACTTCAACTTCTCCAAAACGAATTTCACCTGATAATCGGGATTGTCCATTGGAATTAGTGTCAATTTATCTTTGGGAGCGCCTTTTGATTGTAATTTTCCGTCTCGGGTGATTATATGGCGGTTATCGGCTAAAGCCTTGGCGATAAGATCTCCGTCCGAGATATTGCGATAAAACAGGACATCATATCCATAAGCACGCAACAATTTCGCAAGCTTTCCCAAATTATCATCGCAGATAAAGGATGTCTCAATCTCGCTTATTCCCATCGCCATTCAATCAAAAACTTATTTCAACTATTCCCTATCGACGAAAGCGGACAATTTTTTATACGGAGATTTTCCTTCCGAAGTTCTTTTAAAAGTTCTATACCCGCTTTAATAATTTTATATTCGGCTATTGCTTTAACCACCTTCCGAAAAATATCCCTTTCCAACTTTGAGACAAGTAAATGAGGCAGAAAGATAATTCGTATCGGGCGTAGTATTTCCCATTATCAAACGATATTATTTAGGGCATTTTTTGGGCTAAAAGATTCCCTTGAGCAAGAATCGAAACTCCGGCTTGGAGTTTTATCTGTTCGGCTATCATTCGGCTTACATCGGAGGCGTAATCGGTATCGGTTATTGTGGATTGCGCTTCCGTTAGATTTTGTAATTCCGTCCGCAGGTCGGATAGATTGGCTTCGATGTCCTCCTGCTGCCGAGATCCGATATCCGCTCTTGCGGAATCTATGGCCTCGCTGTAAGTATCGATTTGTTCCACCGCTTCAGCCGCTTTTTCCGGTGTACTGACATCCAATATGTCCAACGATGGTATTTCGGCTACCGATCCGTCCGAGCCGTCCAATAAAGCCTGAGAGCCATAATAGGCATTCCCTATTGTGGCGTTCAAAGCATTTACGGAATTGTCAATCGATTCCTGAAGGGCATCCCTTTGGTTCTCGTCCAAGGTCCCGCTATTCGTTGTAGCAACGGCATCACTCCTTATCTCGGTTAAAATAGCCGATACGGATGATAAGTATCCATCCGTCAATGACAGCTTCCCGGTTTGCGCTTCCATATTGGTGATTTGCTGTTGAAGTGAGTCGATCTGAGAGGACATCTGCTCGGAGATAAGCATACCCGCCGGGTCATCCGAAGCTCGGTTAATCTTCTTTCCGCTTGAAAGCTGAGCCATATAGGCAGCCAACAGGTTTTGCGAGCGTTGGATATTGTTTAAGCTATTCCCTGCCGATAGACTATTCATAATTATATTTCCCCCGTTTACAGGATATTTTATCAATATATTACGCAAAAGATGTTCCCATTCGGGAACATATAATCCCTTGGGATTTAAGGCATAAGGATTTACGATCTCGTCAAATTATCGGGTATGATCCAACCCTATGGAAATTTCCCCATAAAAACTATACTTTCCCATATCAATCGATTATTTTATCGGAAAATCTTCTGTTAGCCAATCTTCTGCCGATATTATATATATTTACCATAAAGTTTCCAAAATGAGGTGTTTAGTTTGATTGAAAATAAAGATGAGTGTTGATATTAAAAGACTACATCTACATTATATAATAATATTCGGGATACCGTTATTGTGGTTGATCTCCATTGTTCTGTTGAATGTGGGAGCCAAAGTGGTCGGCGAGAGCATAAATGTAAGCGAAGTTTTCGACGATGTTCCCGACAGCACCGAAGGTCAGAGTTGGGCATCCATTTACCTGAAGGGGGAAAAGGTCGGTTATAGTTATGAATCATATCAAAACTCCTCCAAGGGGATGCTATACAAGGAATATATGAAAATGCGGATACCTCTGGGCGGCGCCATAAGGGAGATCGAAGCCGATAATTTCGCTTTATTGGACAGCAACCTCTCGATAAGGAGTTTTTCTGCGGGTATGTCCTCCGGCAAATATGATATTACGATTCACGGGATAGTCGATAAGGATAAACTGGAGTTAACATATATCTCCGGGGGGAGAAGGAATACAAAAACTATTCCTGTTTCGGGTCCTATTTATTTTCAGGGTCAACTTCCTCGAATAATAAAATATTCGGGGTTTAAGTCCAAACTGTTTTCAATTCCGGTTTTCGATCCATTATCCTTAAGCTTAACTGACTTAAAAGTCGATGTAAGTGCGCCTCAAGTTATCGGTTCCGATTCTTCGTATGCCTTG
>Ga0256841_1002192_pt1 | contig 15817 bp, 14 predicted proteins | sample 356308metaG_FD_185971 | JGI IMG/M metagenome (GOLD analysis project Ga0256841, IMG submission 185971) | Hydrothermal vent microbial communities from Mid Atlantic Ridge, Atlantic Ocean - 356-308 | ecosystem: Environmental > Aquatic > Marine > Hydrothermal vents | place: Atlantic Ocean: Mid... | reverse complement strand
TTTCCCCGCGTCGCTACGCTCCGATGGGTGGCAGCTTTGCCGTGGTCTGGATGGCAACCTTCACGTGGAATGGGTGGCAGGCTTCAGTGGGATACGCAGTCCGTGATTTCGAGGAAAGGTGGCGTGGTGCCTTGTTGCACTGTCTCTTTGGAGACGGGCGCGGAGGTGCAGGCGGCGCAGACGGCTGATGCGACGAGGATGACGATGCTCTTTGCAGTCCTCATGGCAGGACCCCCGGTTTGATCAAATGATCAACCTGCCACATCATGGCGGCGGATGCCTGCTCGAAGGGCAGGACAGCGCCCGCAATCGCTTCTCGTTTGGCTGCGTCGCATGAGTTGAGGTAGTCCTTTTCATCCATTCCGAAAAACCTCGCAATGTTCTCAGGGGAACATTTCCCCGTGATCAGTCCAAACATGACCCCTTCGCGGTAGACGGCTAAGGCTTTAGCGAGCGCAGGGTCATCATAGACGTTCGTAAACGCATGAAGCGCGACATTCAGCAGGAGCTTTGCCAAGGCGCTATCCTCCAGACCGGCCAATTGCGCGGCGAGCGAGGGCACAGAGGGAGCTGGAAAGGGCGGGACTTTCCGCTCGCCTTCGCATAGGCTCCTATTGCAATACATTGTCTGCGCACACTAACGCTTTTGCAGGGCTTTTGATTTCGCCGCGCAGAAATTCGTCTCCTGTTTGATGAAGTAACTCTTCACCATGGCCAGCGCAGCGGGCTTCATCTTTGCGTTATCTAGAATGACCAACATGCCGTTCATTCGGGTTTGCTGGTTTTTTAGCGCATCCCCGGCCTTATCAGCGTTCAGGGCCGCATTCCGTTGACGCCACCAATCAAGCTGGCCCTTGAATAAGCGCCGCGCATTTTCAACGCGGGCCTGACCGTTCTGTGCGTCGGGGTCCATCCCAAAGCTTCCTTTGGGGTCGCTATAGAGTTGTTGAAGACCGTAATCAAAACTCTGAGTGCACCATGCCGCTTCGTTCCCTTTATCGGCATCGGAGTTTGCCGGGACGGTGTATTTCGGGAGAATGTTTTGCCGTTCGGATTCCCATTTCTTGGCGTAGTGATCGCGCTCCAGGGTCGTAAGCATTGACGGTGCAATCGCCCCTTGCAGCTTGCAGTCCTCGTTGTATTTGGCGTCTACGAAACCGTATTCATTGGTCGGTGCGTTCGGCACTTCTGCGAAGATTTGCCGCAGGCTATGCCCGTAAAGGACGCTCCATGCGGTTGTGCGTGCCCTGACGTAGCTCCAAATCCGATAATCCTTGCCGTTTTCAGTTTTAAGGGCATCACCTTTTGGTGCCATCAAGGCTTTGGATAACGGATTCAGCCGGTAACAAAAGACTGCACGCTGCGCAAAGGGATACGGATCAGTGCCGACCGACTGTTGGATAAGGTCGTCCATACTTGTGCCTTTAGCCTCGGCGGCCTTGGCCATGTTAAACCCCAGTCCGATCAGCAATCCCGCAATCGCAGCAAATAAGATCGCCTTGAAGAAAAGACGGTTGAAGTGTTCGGTCCGTTTCTGAAAGTCCTTGTCGCCTTCGTTCATATCTCAGCCCCTACGATTGTATGCGCTTGCCGGAATGTCTTGCGTATCAGGCGGTCTGTATGCGAGGTCAGAAAAGGACCCTTTTTGTTAGTGTTTCCATAAATCTTTTCGAGATATCGGGATGTGTGGGAATGCGCGGGGTTCAAGCGGGACGTTAGCGCCCTGAGTGCCGGTCCGAGGGTCGGCGATAAAGGGTCCATTTTGTCTATGCTGCGGAGAACACAATTTGAGCTTGCGGGCGGGAGTGATACGGATTGGCGGTTATCGGCTATGCGCGGGTTAGCACCGGAGAACAACATCTTGATTTGCAGCGCAACGCGCTGAACGAAGCGGGCTGCACCCGTATCTTCGAGGATGAGGGCGTCTCAGCCGTCGCAACCCACAGGCCGGGGTTCAAGCGCGCCCTCAAGTCCTTGAAAAAGGGAGACACGCTGGTCATCTGGAAGATGGACCGTGCCTTCCGCTCGCTGCGTCATGCGCTGGATACGTTGGAGATGTTCGAGAGCAGGGGGATTGCCTTCCGTTCCCTGACCGACCAGATCGACACGGAAACCGCCATGGGCCGCTTTATCTACCAGATCACCAATGCGTTTGCGGAGCTGGAGCGCAACCTGATCTCCGAGCGCACACGCGCGGGAATGGAAGCGGCACGAAGACGCGGGTCCGTCCTTGGCCGTCCGCGCAAGCTGAGCGAGGATCAAATCCGGCAGGCGATGCAGGATATGGCGGACGATCCAGCCCTGACACTGGATGAGGTTGCGGAGCCGCTTGGCGTTAGCCCCCGCACGCTCGCCCGCGCCATGAAAAGCCTTTAGCGGGCGATTGGGATGACAGTGGCACTTTCGGGAAAGAGGTCTTTGTCTGCTTGAAGGAGGGTACTCACAACGCCGCGATAGATTTTGATCTCGTTCTGGAAGGCTTCCGAGAGAACGTAATCCCTTAGGTGCGGGTTATTCGTATAGAGCGTGCTGTCCCTTGCGGCATAGTCATCGAGGTCGAGAAGCTTGCGGTCTTGCCAGTGCTCTGCGAGCAGCGACAGCGACCAGAATTCCCGCTGCGTGAGGTGGAGCGGCGCGTTACCGCTCACCAGCTTGCGGTAAACAGAGTCCAGCCTGTCAGGCTGGACCGCATTCATCTGGAACTCAAGCGCTCCTGTGAGCGGGTGGCCGGTTTGCGCGTTCTGTTCAATCCTCAGGCTTGTTTCAATCCAGCCCATCAGGATGTTTCTTTCTTCGGGCGTGACCTGTACCTCGACAATATCCGGCCCGGCGTCGCTTTCAATATTTTCCAGTGTAAATATCATGTCCTGAATCCTACTCTGTCCGTGGCCGAGGTAAATACCGATATTTGTCTCTCGTTGCCGCAGGGCTTGATGTTTATAGCGGATCACCGTCTCTGCCCTGCGACTTGCCTGTGATAGGACACCAGGCTTACCCGCCTGGTTCCTTATGTTTGTTGGTGTTTGGCAGCCATTTCCTGTTCATGGTTATTCTATTATCCGTGTCGCATTAGTTTCAGAACTTTACAAGAGAGGTCATAAAAATTTTCGAAATATATCGTTTCAGGGAGGTGGTTGTCCCGCCGTGCTTTTGATAACAGTACACATGACATCAATAGCCAGAGATCATCGTTTTTGTCTGGTACATTTGGCTCGACAATTTCGCGAAACTGGTCAATTCGCTCAAACATCGAGGGATGCGACTCTGATGGAAGCCATAACCCAATTTCCGTAGATTCGAACATGACAGCAAGGCCAAGAAATACTCCCATTGAACGCTTTCGATATACTTGAATGGTGTCGTGGTTATTTTTGCTGGCATATTGTTCGCATTGATCCAGCAAAAAATTGGTCGCGAACCTGTCACACTCCATCTCTTCATCAATATCATAAGGTTTGTTTTCTAGCCGCTTCTGCGCATGGCGGACCTCATGGAGCAGGGCGAATGAGACTGCGAAGCATCCGAGGTCATACGCCGCATGATCTTCTTCGTCCCTCAGTTCGCTTAGGTCTGGGTCAAGACGCGGCACATCCGGTGGCCAAGGTGTCTGGCCTGGTTCTGCTTCCCTAAGGTTGGATAGGGCTTGGCCAAGGCGATCTACCTGCGACACGTATTTGTCATGCTTGTCGTTAAGGCTTACATCATAGGGTTCATTCCCAGCTTGCGAGACGATGACAAAGCTAGATTGCTCGTGAAGAGTTTTCCACGATAGATACGCAATAAGCCATATTTGCTGCATTGTCCGGTCAGTAAAGACTACTAGGCCCTTGTCGAAGAATGCATTGGCCTCAAGATGAAGTGCTGGCCTGTCATGGGCACGTTCGAACTGAACATTGTCGAGTATTTGTGAGACATCGTCCGGACGTTCCGGTGTTGTTCCCATGAACAAGGCACGGGCTTCATCGTCAGCGTTCGTGTTGATATCCAATTTGTCCACCAATCTTCTCTTTTCTGAGCATATAGCAGTGTGGAAACTTTCGCACTCTGTCAAGGCGATTTGTAGACATCTCGTTTCTGCGATTGCACCTCAAGCATATTCCTGCCCGCTGCTTTGACCTTCGGGGCTGCGAAGACCCCATTCCAGCCTCTTTAAGTGTCATGCTGGCAGACAGGCGGTCGGGTTCAATCAGTTTTACCCGTCCGTTCGACTAAGGCCGCTTGCGGCCAAGTCTCTCTGGTCGGTCCCCCACAAAACCGATTGATCCCGTCCTTGCTCCTGCCATGCCGGGTCACATGCCACGAGGCGGAAATGGTTTTCGCCCCGTAAAACAAAACAGCAATAGGAGCATGAAAATGACCGAGCAAACACAAACCACCGAAGCCACTGCAAACGCCAAGAGCGAGAGCAACCGTCCCACGCACATCGTGCGTAAGAAAGTCGGACGCGGCAAAAACGCCGATTTCGAGACACTGGGCGTTGCCTGGGATCGCGGAGACGGATCTCTCTACATCAAGCCCTACGGCACCCAGGTCATCGACGGTGGTTTCTACGTCTTCCCGACACCCGAACAGGAGAACGGCCAGTAGGCCGTTCTTTCCTTCAACGGAAAAAAGGAGAAGACACATGATCGAGAAAACACTCGTCCCTGAAAACAAGCGGCTCGGCTTTCTGGCCTCACAGGTCGGGTCCATGCATTTCAAATTCGAGATGCTGACCTACCACGTCATGAGCCAATATTGTAAAGGCTATACCGGTGGATACTGGAACTTCTACCACCTGAGCAATGGCGGGTTCTTCATGGCCTGGAACACCGATACGCAGGTGCATGTCGTGAACGAGATGAATTACTGCGATGAAACCATGTCCGCCGAAGCGGCCAGTATCGGCGCAAATCTCTATGCGCTAAGCGGCGTATCCTTCGAGTCGCACGATCCGAAGATCGGCGCACACTATGCTGCACTCTACGAGTTCATGGGCGAACACGAAGAAGCCCGGAAAATCTTCCGCTTCATCGACTAAGTGCCATACCCCTCAGCCCTGTGCCCGCTCGTGGCGCAGGGCTTTATGTTTTTGCGATGAGATATCCGCCCGCACCGATCATCAGGCTGCCCATTGCGGTCTTGACGTGGCGTACTTGCGTGAACCCATCGGCCAGAGAGGCAACGGACTTGGCCGCAAACGCATAGCCGATTTTGACGCCGCCCACAGTCAGGATGGTGATTCCCATGATCACGGCGATGTCAGAGCCACTTAAGGAAGGGATATCGACGAAGGCCGGAAACAAGCTGGCGTAGAACAGGATGGCCTTGATATCACCTAAGGTCAGCGCTAGCCCGGCCATAAAGCTGGCCAATAGCCCGCCCTTGGGGGCGTCTACCGTCCGGCGTGCGGGTTTGGCGGTGCTGCGGATCAGACCGATGCCGAACCAGATCAGATATCCGGCGGCGACATAGCGGATGACGGCAAAGAGCGCACCAAGGGTTTCGGCGAGCGCACTCAGGCCCAGAATGGCAAGGAGCACGAAGATCAGATCGCCCGCCACGATTCCAAAGGATGCGGCCACCCCATTACGGACATTCAATGTGGCCGAGCGGATCACCACCAGCGCCACACTGGAGCTAGGGATCGCGGCCAGGCCGATCATAATCAGAAACAGAGCCAGTACGTCATATGGTGTCATTGTTATCCTTCCTACCTATACCGTTCATATCATACGAGGGAGACATCCCGAAGTCCCATCGTCCCTTATGCCCCCGGACGGGTTTCAATCTTCGCTACCGCTTCGGACACCCGTCCGGCCATTAACCCACCCGAATGCCCCTTGCCGTGTGGCGGGGGCATTCCGTTTGCCGGTCCGGTTTGTCCACATCCTGCGGACAACTTCGATCCGGCCAAACGGTCATCGGTGCCCTTGGGCGGCGCACCATAAATAACTTGCTGGCTGTATCGCCAGAGGGCACCAGCCCGGAGCAGGGGATACCGGCCAGCACCTTGCTTCAAAGACCCCAGGTCTGTAGGTATGGGGGAGCATCAGCGACCCGCATCATCCTTGGCGGACCGATCCGAACAGCGTGCAGCGCACAATAGTTCCGGTTTCGGTTAGTTCCGGTTTTGGCAAAACGCTAAGGATGACCGCAAGATGTGTGCGTGTAGTACAAAATCTGCCGATTTCGTCCTCCCCGCACCATCTTGAGAAGGACGTTCCCCCGTCCGTTCTATCCTCAGGGGGCGCTCTAAGCCCGAATCCGGTGCGTTGCACACGTCTTCGGACAAGAGCTTTTGAATGGCCCATCCAGCGGCATCGAGCCGGGATGTGCCATGCGAGCGGGTTGGTCCGTTCGATCACCAGTCAGGGCCTTCGTGCCCCGACACCCAGACCATTCCATGGAGGCCAAGGGAGCCTTCGGCGCTCCCTATGGAACCCATCGACCATAGCTTGGAGACGTGCCTCTCCATCTGGACTGAACCATGCACCAACCGTCCGCCGTTTGGATACCGTGAACAGATCGCTGTTCAATCGCGACCAACCCTGCGCGGATTGGATGCCGTGAGCGGGCCGACGCTCAACCCCGGCCAACCTTATCGCGGTTGGATGGCGACCAGGGAGCGTCCCTGGAAGCGATTAGGCAGCGCATACCATAAAATTCTTTGGGAAGGATGAACCACGGATAGGCTGATAAGTTACGCCGAGCGTGCGACTTCACTCAGGCGTTCAAGTGCGTTGCCAATCAGCCCCACTGCTTGAGCAATATCCTTATCCGTCGTGTGGAAACCAAGGCTAAATCGGATTGAGGCTTCGGCGTCTACTCCGCTTAACCCGATTGCTTTCAGCACATGAGAGGGTTCAGGGATTCCGGTCGTGCAGGCTGATCCGGTTGATGCTGCTAGGTGGGGTTGAAGCACCTGAAGGATGTCGTGTGCCGAGAAGCCGTGAAAACACATATTGGCGTTTCCGGGATGGCGTGCGATATCTGTCGGGCCGTTCAGCGAAATATTCCAGGGCAAATCGTGGAGTTGGGCGATGAAGCTATTCCTTATCCGCCGTAGATTTTCTCTCGCTGTCCCGGTTTCTTGCGCACTCAAGATGTCCGCCGCCGCCCCCATACCGGCACACAACGCCACAGGAAGCGTACCGGAGCGTAGCCCGTTTTGCTGACCACCCCCATACAGAAGTGGTTCTATTCTCGTTTGGAGGTCTCGGCGAATATAAAGCGCCCCGATTCCCTGAGGAGCGAGCATCTTGTGTCCGGACAAGCTAATGAGGTCTACGGTATCCGCATAGTTTTGGAGATTGATTGCAATGGGAGCTTGCGCGGCATCGCAGTGAAATATTGCTCCGGCTTCTTTTGCAGCGGCTGAGAGGGCAGGGATATTCTGAATGGTCCCGATCTCGTTGTTGACAGCCATAACCGATACAAACAGTACGTCATCATCGAGCTTATTCTCTAAATTCGAAACCGATAAACGCCCTTCATCATCTACAGGCAATAGGTCAATCATATAGCCGTACTGCTCTGCCAGTATTCGAGCGATGGTGAGAATACATTTGTGTTCAATGGCGCTCACAAGGATACGCCGACGGTTGCCGCCAGTTTCGTGTCTACCAAGTCCAAGGAGGGCAAGGTTATTGGATTCGGTTGCTCCCGAAGTGAATATGATTTCATCGGGATCGGCGCCAATCAGACGCGCGATGTTTATTTGTGCATCCTCGATCACTTGTGACATTTTCCATCCGACGCTGTGATCTGTCGAATGCGGGTTGCCACAGCTTTCTGTCAGGAACGGCAGCATTTTTTCAAAAACACGTTTATCGACAGGTGTTGTCGCTTGGTGGTCGAAATAAAGCGGTTTAGAAAAAATCATTGATAATCATAAAGATACGTTGTAATTCTTGCGAAGCGGCGTATTTCTGAATCCGCCTGATTCTGGGGGTAGCCTCCAGGTTAGCATTGACCATATCATAGGTGTGCGATAGAGTCTAACTGGAGGCTGCATCCAGTAGCCGGAGAAGAATATGTCACGCGGACCACTCTATCAAGACACATACAGTCCTCAGTTTTCAGGGCACGAGACCTTTCCTTTGCGCTATGGGTGGCTAAAGAAGGTCTACGACCGTGTGGTTGAAACTCAGGGCGATGACAATAATAAAGGCGTTTGTTGGGATGATGGTGCGATAGCCCGGTTCGGTGTTGGTAAAAATATGGTGGGGTCGATGCGGCATTGGGCCAAAGCCGTAGGGATTATTGAAGAGCCTCAGAAGACAAACTCAATTAAAACAACGCCTCTTGGAGACATGATCTTCGGGCCACATGGCTATGACCGCTATCTTGAACACCCTGCAACATTGTGGCTCATTCATTGGCAGCTTGCGGCGCATCCCGAAAAGACAACATGGTTTTGGGCTTACAGCCATTTTCCGGCTATCACCTTTGAGCGCGATCCGTTTATCAAGAAATTAGAGCGTCTTGCGAAAGACCGGGGTTGGCCGCGTGCTTCAGCAACGACCATTCGAAATGATGTTGCATGTTTCCTTCGCACCTATGTTGCCCGTCAACCTTCAGGCAAGTCAGGGCATGACGATGCACTTGAGTCTCCGTTGACTGAATTGGGTCTTATCAAGGCGATTGGTAAGAAAGATGGGTTTCGGTTTGTCCGGGGGCCTAAATCGACTTTGGGTGATGGCGTATTTACTTTCGCATTGCTTGATTTTTGGTCCCGTTATTCCGGTGCTTCAACCTTGTCGTTCGAGGCTATAGCTCATGCGCCCGGTAGTCCCGGACGGGTTTTTGCTTTTGACGAGAACGATGTGGCAGACCGTCTTGCCGTGCTTGATGAATTTACAGGCGGGGCATTGCGTTGGTCGGAAACCGCCGGATTGAAGCAAGTTGTTCGCAGTGTTGACATTGATGACAGCCTCGCTCTGTCCTATTTGCCCGCTGATTATGGCGATCAGGCGGAAACGGAGGCTGCATAGATGGCTTTGAATGAAAAAGTCCGTATCGCACGCCGATTTCTTCGGTCTGTTCGTATAGATACCGATCTTGGTGAGGATGGTGTGCTCGAAGGGTTCATATGTCCTCAATCATCCGCCGAAGTCTTGATGACAATGGTGCGGCATGTTTCGGAAACACGCCAAGGCGCATTTACGTGGACCGGTCCGTATGGCAGCGGCAAGTCGAGCCTTGTCGTTGCCCTGAGTGCATTGCTCAATGGAAATGCGGAATTACAGAAACAGGCATCCAAAGTTTTCGGGCGCAAGCTGACAAACACCATGTGGGATGCCCTTCCGACAGGCACAAGAGGATGGAGGGTCCTGCCTGTTGTAGGAAGGCGCGGTTCTCCTGTTGAGGTCATTGGTGAAGCAGTCAAGCAGGCCGGGCTTGTTTCACGACTGCCGCGTGGTGGCTGGAATGACCGTAATCTCATTGCAAGTCTTTCGGAGGCCGCTCAGGCACATCCGAGAATGCATGGCGGCCTGATAGTCTTTATCGACGAAATGGGGAAATTCCTCGAAGCAGCCGCGCAAGACGGATCAGATATCTTCGTCCTTCAAGAGCTTGCCGAGGCAGCGTCGCGGAGCAATGGCCGTCTGATAGTCGTCGGCGTCTTACATCAGGCATTTGAAGAATACGCGCACCGACTTTCCCATGAAATGCGTGATGAGTGGGCTAAGATTCAGGGGCGCTTTATTGACCTCGTTGTCGATACGGCGGGTGAAGAGCAGATCGAACTGATCTCACGCGCAATCGAAAGTGATCATAAGTCCAACAAAACAGGGCAGCTTGCCAAGACGATTGCCGGGCTTGCACGTCGTGAACGGGCTGCTGATGCCGAGCATCTTGCGAGTATGCTTGAGGCGAGTTGGCCTTTGCATCCCGTTGTGGCCAGTCTTCTCGGTCCGATTTCGCGGCGGCGTTTCGGACAAAACCAACGCAGCATCTTCGGGTTTTTGAACTCCTCTGAACCGCATGGTTTTCAGGATTTTCTCAGCCATGCCTCTGTTTCCGACCTCTATGGCCCGGACCGCCTTTGGGACTACCTCAGGGCTAATCTCGAACCGTCTATCCTGGCGTCACCGGATGGACATCGTTGGGCGCTTGCCGCCGAAGCAATGGAGCGGTGTGAATTCATTGGTGGCGATGAGCTACACCTCAAGCTACTCAAGACCATTGCTGTTATTGATTTGTTTAAAGAGCGCTCAGGTCTTTTTGCAAGCTTGGATATACTCCGAGCATGTCTTCCCGATGTGCCTGTTAAGACAATCAAGAGTGCATTGGCTGATCTCGACAAGTGGTCTTTTACGATTTTCAAGAAATTCCTGGATGCGCATGCCATCTATGCAGGCAGTGACTTTGATATCGAGAAGGCTCTACGTGCAGCTCTGGATGAAATCGACGATATTGACTTTAAACTGTTGAATGAGCTTGCAGGTCTTCAGCCAATTCTCGCCAAGCGACATTATCATGATACAGGGACGATGCGCTGGTTTGATGTCAACATTGTTCCGGTAAATACCATTGTCGAGTATGCGAAATCCTATAAACCTGAGAATGGTGCAATCGGACAGTTCTTGCTCGCCGTGCCGACGGAGGGGGAAAGTGAAACCCTGGCTCATGATCTCTGCCGCAAAGCGGCCCGGTTTAGCGACGCCGATACGCGGCATTGGGATATTATCGTTGGAATCTCAAAACGCTCTTGGGCGATTATCCCACTTGCCCGTGAATTGTTTGCGATGGAGCGTGTCAGCAACAACCACCCCGAGCTAACCGGTGATTCTGTTGCACGGCGGGAGGTCTCGGCGCGGCTGGCTGAACTGCAATCGCTGTTGGAAGCAGAATTGCAGGCAGCGTTTGATAATGCCAAATGGTTCCGGAAGCACTATCCGGAGAAGCGTCAGCGTCAGGCCGATCTTAACGGAATTGCATCCGAACTCGCGGAGTTGCGTTTTCCTCACACGCCTAAACTGCAAAATGAATTGCTCAACCGGCAGAAGCCCTCAAGCAATGCGATTGCCGCGCAGAATATCCTGCTGCGCAGTATGGTGCTTAATGATGGCGAACCCCGGCTGGGGATTGACGGATTTCCCGCCGAAGGCGGTTTGTTCGCCTCACTGCTTGAAGCCACAGGTCTTTATGTAGAAAGCAGCAAGGGGCACCGTTTTGCATCACCGCCTGACAGTGAACATGACCAGGCCCATCTGAATCCGATGTGGGACGCTGCATTGGAATTTATCAGCAAGAATTCTGATAGAACGGTTCTGCTTTCGGAAATTTTCGAGATTTGGCGTCGTCCCCCCTTTGGCATAAAAGACGGAATCATGCCCGTTCTTGTCGTTGCGTTCATTCTTTCTCAACACGATAAGCTTGCCGTTTACAGAGAAGGTATTTTCCGAGCGAAGTTCGATGATGTTGACGTTGAGTTGCTTGCGAAGAACCCCGGACTGATCAGCCTGCGGTGGATGGATTTGAATGATCTATCACGCAAACTTCTTTCCGGGATGGCGGAGGTTGTTCGTGATCTTGACGAGAAAAACGCGCTTGTCCATTTAGAGCCGATAGACGTTGCGCGTGGTCTGATTGCGATCCACGACCAATTGCCATCATGGACGAAGAGGACGATGCGCCTATCTGCGAACGCGGTCCATGTTCGAGATTTGTTCAAACAGGCAAAAGACCCTAACAAAATCCTTTTTGACGATCTTCCGGGAACATTGGGCGAAGAGTTCGCTCTTTCAAATGAAAAAGAGTTGCGCCGTGTGATTAAAGCGGTGCGGGATGGGCTAGAAGAGCTTGTACATGCCTATCCAGCGATGCTGATCCGTCAGCGTGACCTCATGCTCACCGAATTACGTGTGCCGAATGACTCACCCCAATCCATCGCAGAGCTGTGTGAGCGGGCCGAGAATATTCGGCAACTCGCCGGAAATTTCCGGCTGGAGAATTTTGTTTCGCGCCTATCGCAATTCGATGGCAGTAACGAGAGCTTTGAGGGGATCGCCAGTCTTGCCGCAAACAAGCCGCCGCGCGACTGGGTTGATCCAGACCTAGATCAAGCGGCTATTGAGCTTGCGGATATGGCGCAAAAGTTTATTCGGGCAGAAACCTTCGCGCACGTGAAAGGCCGGACCGACAAGCGTCAAGCCTTGGCTGTGGTCGTTGGTATTGATGGTCGCCAGAACCCGATATTGGGAGAGTTCGATATCGGGGATGGTGACCGAAAAGAAGTCAATGATCTGATTGAGCGTGTGGCGCAGACATTGGAGACGACTGATACTCAATGCCGTAACGTCATTTTGGCAGCACTGGCTGAGCTAAGTGCGCGATATATCCAGGCAGATGCCACGGATGGAGACAAGGATAACCAGGAAAGGTCTGCCCATGTGTAGTGAAGATTTCACGCGCGAGAAAACCTGTTACGAGCAGAAGTTTCAGCAAGCACGAAGCCTGAACAGTCAAATGAACCAAGTCCCGGTCATGGCGATGACTCTAACCGGAGGGTTGTGGTTTGCAGCCGGGGTAACGGAAAATATCGCCTCTGAGATTCGGTTTTTACTCCTGATCTTCGCAGGATTTTGCAATCTTGCACTGATCCTCGTAACCATTCGTACCCGTGATGTATTTCATAGCTATTTGGAATGCCTCAAAGGATTCCATCCTGACGGGTTTGCCAGCGGAAAACCGACCGATCCGAAAGTGCCAGCGCTCGGCGATTACAGTATGATCTCGATTTATTGTGCGCTGATGTTCATTGCGGCTGCGCTCTCCTTTAGTGTTGCCATCATCAAGTTCTGGCCGTTGTCCTGTATATCTCCTTGGATTGGTGCGGGAGGATTATTGCTTTTTTTGGTGATCCTTTATGACTACTTAATCAGCCACAAAGTCCTTGGGCGCTCAAAACCGAAAGACGACCCTAACCGAGAAAGCGAGGGTGCATGATGCCGGTATCGCTTGATATACCTGTCGAACAGGCCGGGCTTCATTCGCAAGATTATTACGCGCGGAATGCCGACGAGTATGCCGCCTCAACCCTGGACCTCGACCTCACGCCCCTCTATGAACGTTTTCTGGCATATCTGCCAAAGGGCGCGCTGATACTCGATGCAGGCAGTGGCTCAGGCCGGGACACGCTGGCTTTCCTCAAACGCGGTTATGTGGTGGAGGCTTTCGATGCCTCACCGGAAATGTCTGCGTTCAGCTCAAGACTGACAGGTGTTCCCACGCGTGCGCTACGTTTTCAAGAGTTTGATGACGTCAACCGGTACGATGGGATATGGGCATGCGCCTCCTTGCTGCATGTCCCTAAGGTCGAATTGCATGAAGCGCTAGTGCGGCTGGTTCTCGCTTTGAGATCCGGCGGTGTCCTGTATATGTCCTTTAAGCATGGAGACGACGAGCGCATTGCCGAAGATGGTCGTTTCTACAGTGACGTAACAGAAGAAGAGCTTGCCGCACTGCTCTCCGCTATCCCAGATATCAGCATCGAAGAAATATGGCTCAGCGAAGGGGAGTCCCGGCTTAAAGGAAAAGGAGATTGGGTGAACGCCATTGTGCGGAGACTCAACAGGAAGGAGGACGTTTGAGCAAGAATGGAGAAGGGGCCGAGAAACATGTTCTTGGTCTGTCAGGTGGGCGTGACAGCGCAGCGCTTGCCGTTTACATGCGGCAACACCACCCTGAACTGGATATTGAATATTTTTTTACCGACACGGGTAAGGAACTGCCGGAAGTGTACGAGTATCTAGGTCGGTTGGAAGGGTTTCTCGGAAAACAGATCACCTACCTCAATCCAGATCGCGACTTTGACTTCTGGTTACACCAGTACAACGATTTTCTTCCCTCTCCTCAGTCTCGTTGGTGTACACGTCAACTTAAATTACGTCCGTTCGAGCGGTGGCTGCGTCCAATGCTCGAAAACGGAGAAAAAATATATAGCTACGTCGCTATTCGGGGGGATGAAGAATATCGTGAGGGGTATTCCTCAAAACACGAACGACTGATTGTAAAACTGCCGTTTAAGGAGGCGGGTGTTGATAAGGCCGGTGTATTGGAAATCCTTGAAGCCGCAGGTCTGGGGTTACCTAAATATTATTCATGGCGAACACGAAGTGGCTGCACTTTCTGTTTCTTTCAGCAGAAGATCGAATGGGTGCGTTTAAAGGAAAGACACCCGGATGCCTTCGAAGAGGCAAAAGCATACGAAAAAAATGCAGTTGAACACGGTTCGCCTTTTACATGGTGTCAGGGGGAGTCGCTGGAAGAACTGGAACAGCCTGAGAGGATCGAGCAAATCAGGCAGGATCATGAACAGCGTTTAGAGCGTGCGAAAGCGAAAGCTATACCCAATCCATTGCGGCCTGATTCCGAACCGCTGGATATTGATGATTTATATGGCAAGGCGAAGGTTTGTCTCGCCTGTCACAAGTAGAATGGTGTTTTGACTATTAATAAAAAATTATTATGGACGATCATTGTGCTTGATTTACAGATAATGAAAAATATGCAGAAACAATAAGTTATGACGAACTTTACGATATCCGCACGTACTCTATTGCATCTTGGATCAGAGCTGATCACATCAGATGAAATCGCACTGTACGAGTTGATTAAGAATTCGTTTGATGCGGGTTCAAGCTATGTGGATGTAAATTTTAATATTGGTCTCGAATTACACGATATCGATGTTGCCAAAGCTTGTCTGGATAAAATAAATGTAACCGATTCTGAACGAATTGCAGATACCGCCACCTACTTGATCGAGTGTCTTGAAGAGCGATGTGTGGATGGCGGAGAACAGTTTGTTAAAGAGGTCATTAATGAATTGCAGGAAACTACTGACATACAGCAGGCACGTTGGTTAGTAGATCAGGTCAATACTATTACCGTATCTGATGCTGGATGTGGAATGACAGCGCAAAAACTTCGTACTGTGTTTTTGAGAATAGGTACGGGTGACAAACTTGACTCAATGCACAAGCAGCTTGGTGTTGGTGAACGCCCAACATTGGGGAATAAAGGAATAGGGCGTTTGGCTATGATGCGCTTAGGTCAAGCGGCGGATGTTGTGACTTGGACCAGCAAAGATAAGAAAGCAACATCTATTTATTTTGATTGGACGCAATTCGAAGATCCATCAGTGAATTTGGATAGCGTCAACTTCGAGATTGAAGAGACAGATATCCCTCATGAATCTGATTCAGGTGTGGTAATAACGATCAGTGGACTTAAAAAGAATTGGGATATCGATGGCATCAAATCCGATCTAATTGAAAAATATATACGCCGTTTGAGAAATCCATTTCAAAACAAGAGACAATCCTATCCTATCAATATTCATTATAATGGTTGTGGAAGAATAGCATACAAAAATAAAATTAAAGATCTCTTATGGAAGTCTGGTAATTACCATGTCGCCATGGAATTGGATGTTCGTGATATAGAGGATGATAATGAACAAGCATTAAAACTTACTATCAAGAATATTCAGCGTGAGACGGATGATTTTATCGATGTTAGGACACTACGTGACTTGTGTAACAAGCTAGGTACGACTGCCGAAGAAATTCGTACTCTCGGCCCTATTAACTTAAACATCCGATGGTACAACAGAAAAAAATTGGCGGGATTAGGGTTAGGTAGCGATCTTAAATTTGCTCGAGCTGAATTAAATATCTGGTGCGGTGGTATTGCTATCTATCGTGATGGATTTAGGGTGGGTATTACGGGATCAGATGAGGATGGTGATTGGTTTGAGTTAAATGAGAGAGCGCTGAGGGGTGGAAGTTACATAGTTAATAGTATCCAGACAATCGGAGCGATT
>Ga0256841_1002191_pt1 | contig 15817 bp, 14 predicted proteins | sample 356308metaG_FD_185971 | JGI IMG/M metagenome (GOLD analysis project Ga0256841, IMG submission 185971) | Hydrothermal vent microbial communities from Mid Atlantic Ridge, Atlantic Ocean - 356-308 | ecosystem: Environmental > Aquatic > Marine > Hydrothermal vents | place: Atlantic Ocean: Mid... | reverse complement strand
ATACTTTTTTGAAGTGTGTCTTCTCTTGAATTATGTAACACTAGTTTAGGAATATTCTGTGTCGTTTTTGTTTTTGATGTTTTTGATATTGTTTTATGTGATGACGGAACATGCAACAATGCACCAAGTTCAGCACATCCAGAAAATAGCAATGCAAATAGAAAAATGAAAACACTTTTTTTAAACATAAATAATCCCATATTGTTAAAGTACTTTGTAACGTAAAAGTATCAAATTTTAGCGTAGAGTATATTAAAAGAAAGATTTCTTTTGTAAGGTGATGCTTTTAAGCTAAGAAATTATACAATAACCATATTTTATATATCAATTAAATGAGGGAAAGCACAAATGAAAAAAATTGGAAATACAGTGGCGCTTTTGGCGATTGCAAGTAATTTTGTTATGGCTGGGGGTGATTTTACGACACCGGTAGAGCCAGAGGTAAATATACCTGAAAAAGAAGTTGTTGTTGTGGATGATGACGTAAAATATGATGGTTTTTATGCAGGAGGTGGTTTAAGTTATCTTCGTATGAATGCTGTTGATGAGTTGAGAGGAAATGCGCTTACTTTGCTTGCAGGATATTATTTTAATAAATATATTGGTATTGAAGCACGTTATAGTAGAACGCTTACAGACCCTGATTTGGATACTGGCGCAACTGTGGTATCCAGTAATGATACCTTGAGTAACGTGGGGATTTACCTTAAACCTATGTATAATATCACAACAGGATTTTCTCTTTATGGTTTGGCAGGATATGGTAAAGCAAAAGCAGGGAATCTTTCTGAGAGTGGTGTTCAGTGGGGACTTGGTACAAAGTATGAACTTGCAAATGGTTTAGGTATTTTCTTCGATTATATGGATATGTATGATGGAGACAACTTTGATACAATTAATGCACAAGATGCTTTCTTTAGTGGTACAACTGTAGGTGCTACTTATACTTTCTAATCTTATATCTCTAGCAAATTGCTAGAGATTTTCTTCTTGCCAATTCCATCAATAACGTAATTTTACGCTATGCATTCCCAGATTAGACGTGTGCCATACGTATATACTATTTAATTAACATAGATGTTTGGATAAAGATTTGATGTGTATTCCGATGCAAAGCATCGGAATGAGAGAGAATAAGAGAATGCTATCTAAATGTCGTTCCACCGTCAACTACAATCGTTTGACCGGTAATCCATGATGCTTCTGGTGTACAGAGGAAATAGACAGCCCCTGCTAAATCTTCCGGACTTCCCATTCTGTTGACTGCTGAACGTTTGATGGTTTCTGCTTTTACCTCTTCGTAGTTGGTAAAGGCTTTGAGCGCATCTGTGTCTATAGGCCCGCCTGAGACTGCATTGACTCTAATCCCCATATCTCCAAGCTCTACAGCCGCATAACGGCTCATCGCTTCGACTGCAGCTTTGTTTGTACCATGCCCTGCATAGTTTTCGATATAGATGAGATTGCCTGTAGAAGAGAGGGTGACTATGGCACCGCCTCCTACTTTTTCCATACGTTTTGCAGCCTCTTGACTACCTGCCACAAAAGCGCCTACGGTTGCTGTCCAGATATTGGTAAGTCCTTTTTTGGGTCTAAGTTTCATAAACTTACCATAACCACCTACTACAGGGCGACCGTAAATCATCGCATTGGAGACAAAGAAATCTACTCTGTCAAAATCTTCATCTATGGCTTCAAAGAGTGGTTTAAACTCATCAAGTTCCAAAATGTTTAGAGGGTAGGCTTTTGCTTTGATACCATATGTATTTTCTAAATCAGCGGCAATTTTATCTGCTGCTTCTTTGTTTGAATTGTAGGTAAATGCTACATTTACACCATTTTGTGCAAATTTTTCTGCAACCGCTTTACCAATCCCTTTGGTCGCTCCAGTGATAACAACTGTTTTACCCTTCATTTTGTTCATTATGCTATTCCTGCAATTTTGTATTTTTTCATGATACTCTCTATCTTCTTCATATTTTCGTTATTTGGTGCAACCAATGGCAATCGATACTCTAATGTGTCGGTAAGACCTGCGATGTACATCGCTGCTTTGATAGGTATAGGGTTTGATTCACAGAAGAGTACTTTGTTAATTTCAAAGAGTTCATCGTTGATCTCTTTGGAACGTTTGAAGTCACCTTTGAGTGCAGCGTGAGCTAATTCTGCTTTCATATCTGGCAAGAGGTTGGAGGTGACAGAGGTAATCCCTTTTCCTCCGCTTGCCAAGATAGGAAAGTCAATGGCATCATCCCCAGAGAATACATAAAGCTCTGGCACTTTTGCAAGCAACTCTACCGTCCTCTCTATCGACCCTGTGGCTTCTTTGATGCCCATTATGTTCTCTACATCATCAAACAGTCTTTTAACCGTGTCTGGCAAGATGTCCACACCTGTACGCCCTGGTACATTGTAGAGCATAAAAGGTACTTTCACTGCTGAGGCTATGGCTTTGTAGTGTTGGTAGAGTCCTTCTTGGCTTGGTTTGTTGTAGTAGGGGCTTACAGAAAAGAGGGCATCGACACCAGCAGCCTCAGCATGTTTCGCGATATCTATGGCTTCATGGGTTGCATTAGAGCCTGCACCTGCAAGCACTTTGGTATTGGTATCTTTACAGACCTCTACGGCTATCTCTATACATCTTTTGTGTTCATCATGGCTAAGTGTCGCAGATTCACCTGTGGTACCCACTGGACATACAGCGTCTATGCCATTGTCTATTTGTCTTTGGATGAGTCTTGCAAAGGTCGCCTCATCCAAGCTACCCTTTTTAAATGGCGTGATGAGTGCAGTAGTTGCACCAGTAATGTAATTATTCATCTATAAATCCTAGTTCTTTTTCAAAATAACTGTGGTTGAGAAGTTATGGTCAAAATACTTCTTTGCTGTCTCTTGAATATCTTTGAGTGTAATTTTATCTAATTTCTCTTCATATTCAAGTAAAGGTTTAATATTTCCTCTGGCATAGTAGTCTCCATAGAGCCCTGCGACAGAGGAAGAGCTCTCCAAAGAGTAAACAAACTCTGCTTTGGTGTTGATTTTGACTTTGTCAAGTTCAGCTTGTGTGACTTTGCCATTTTTCAAATCTTCAAGCTCTTTGAGTATCTCTTTTTCCAAATCTTCGACTTTTGCATGGGGTGCACACATTGCCATAATCAGAAATACACCTGGGTCTTTGAGCTCCATGTTGTACCCATAGACTTGGTTGGCAAGTTGTTTGCCATTGACGATATTTTTTTCAAACCATGAACTTTTTCCGGCACTCAAGATATGCGAAATAGCAGAAAGTACGACTTGATCATCATCTTCAAAGTTGGGGATAGAGTAGGCGATAGCCAGGGTATCTACACGGTTGCTCTCTTTGTGAAGTATGGCACGTTTTGCACCATCGACTTTGGGTTCTACTGCTGTGACTTCAGCAATGGCATGTTCATTTTTAATCTTGCCAAAATAGTGTTGCGCCTCTTTAAATACCTCTTTTGGGTCAATATCGCCTGCTACGACCAATGTGGCATTGTTGGGCTGATAGTAACGGTGATAGAAATCTCTGATATCTTCTATCTTCCATGACTGTATATCTTCCATAAAACCGATAGGCAACCAGTGGTAAGGGTGGTAGGTAAAGTGTGTGTTAAAGACTCTAAAGTAGAGGTAGCCCATAGGGTTGTTGTCTGTACGCAAGCGACGCTCTTCTGCGACCACATCACGCTCTTTTTGAAACTCCTCATCGGTGAGTTTGAGATTGTGCATGAGTTCTGCAAACAGATCAAAGGTCATACCCAAGTTTTTAGAAGCAGTCTTGATGAAGTAGTGTGTTTTGTCAAAGCCTGTTGAGGCATTGTTCACCCCACCATGGCTCTTTACGATATGGTCAAACTCACCCTCTTTAAGTTTCTTGGTTGATTTAAAGCTAAGGTGTTCAAGCATATGTGCCATACCACTTTTGCCCATCACTTCGTTGCGGCTGCCTACTTTGTAGTAGATGTCGGCGGTGATGACACCAGAGTCATTGTCCATAGGGATGACGACAACTTCCAATCCGTTGTCTAATGTTTTTGTAAAGTGTTTTGGTAATGAGTTAGCCATAGATATTCCTGTAAATATAAGTAGTGTGAACACTATTTTAGTGAAGCGTATATAATTTGTCATTTCCAATCTGCTCCAATGGCTTCGCTGATATGAGTGTACCCATCTTTCTTTAACAGCGTGATAAGCCCTTCGTTTATCTCCTTGATGAGTAGAGGACCTTTATAGACGAGCATAGAATAGACTTGTACCAAAGATGCACCTGCTTTGATACGTCTATAGGCTTCCTCAGCCGAATCTATACCACCCACAGAGATGAGCAGGGTTTTTCCATAGAGTTCTTTTCCTATGGCACGAAAGAGTTGGTATGATTTTTCTGTAAGTATCGCACCACTGAGTCCTCCAAAATCTTTTTTGTAAGGAGAGTCCGTAAGTGAATAGTCTATGGTGGTATTGGTAGCGATGATACCAGCAGCACCTGCTTCTACTGCGGTGTTACAAAGGAGTATGGCATCTTCAGGTGTCATGTCAGGGGCAATCTTGAGCAAGATAGGCTTGGTGGTGATGTCCTTACCCATAGCAAAAACCGCTTTGATAAAATGCTCATTTTGCAAATCTCTAAGCCCAGGGGTGTTTGGCGATGAGATATTGATGACCATATAGTCGCCATAGTTTTTAAATGCCTTAAAGAGCTTTTCATAATCTTGTAAAGCTTCGTTTTCAGGGGTTGTTTTGTTTTTACCAATGTTTATACCGATAGGGTAGTCAAAAAAAGTAATTTTTTTAAGACGTTGGAGCATAGCGTATGCACCCATGTTGTTAAAGCCCATCGCATTTTGGATAGAGTCTGCATCGACAAGTCTAAAGAGTCTTGGTTTTGGGTTGCCATCTTGTGGTTTTGGTGTGACTGTGCCTATCTCTGTAAAGCCCATACCCAGTGTGGGCATCGCTTTGATGTATTGTCCATTTTTGTCAAACCCTGCCCCCAAACCCACAGGGTTTTGAAAGGTACGACCAAAGAGTGTTTGTTGTAAACTAGAGTCTGTTACAAAGTAATGACGTGTGAGAGATCTATTGAGTGGAGGACATACGGCAAAAAAACGAAGTCCCAGACCAGCTAAGGTGTGTGCTGTTTCGGGGTCAAGCTTGAAGAGAAGCTTTTTGAGGGTTTGGTAGCCAAAAATGTTTGTAATGGAAAGGGACACTATGTTCTCCGTAATAAATTACGTGATTATAGCGTAGTATCAATAAAAATAGTGTAATGAGAATGTTCCACCTTTTAAGGTGTCTATATCTTCAAAACTTTTTACCTTGTGATAGTGGTATGAAAGATCGGCATCTATATTGTCAGTAGCGTAGATAATGAGCCCTGCATTAAGTCCATAAAAATATCCATTTGAATCAGTCAGTGCATTATCTTCAAAATGAATACTCCCTACAGAGAGTCCCAAGTAAGGTCTAAACTCTGGCATACCCATAATGTCATCCATAAGAATTTTATCAATCTCCATGGCAAACATTTTATAGCTATGTTTACCAAACTCTACCGAGAACATGGTACGCCAGTCAACGGTTTGCCTTCCATAACGTATGCCTATGGCAGTTTCATTTTGATTACTTGCATTTTTAATATCGATAGATTGTGTCGTTACGGTAACACCAATAAAAGGAAATTCTTCCGCATCTTCTGCAAAGAGTGAAGTGAAAATAAATAAACATAAAAGTGTAACTCTTAACATGTATTTCTCCATAAATAATTAAAGTATAGTATCTTTATTTGTGTTAAGAAAGTCTTACTAACGACTACAAGCTTTTGGCTAATTTTTGGTAAGTCGAACATGATTGAAGTAAATATGGATGTGTACCTCTACAAATAATTTCACCGTCTTGAAATACAAGTATAGTATCAGCATCTTCAATGGTACTGAGTCTATGTGCTACTGTAAATGTAATCATTTCATTTTTAAGTGTATGGAGCGCTTTTTGGATGAGGGCTTCACTTTTGTTGTCCAGTGCAGAAGTGGCTTCGTCAAGTATAAGTATATCGGGGCTTTTGTAGAGTGCACGTGCCAAAGCAATACGTTGCCGTTGACCTCCTGAAAGGTTATCTCCACTTTCAGACAATACTGTGTAAATACCCTCTTTCAGTTTTTCAATAAATTCCATAGCATACGCTTTTTCTAGTGCTTTTTGTACACGATTTTCATCTATTTCTTCACCATAAGCAACATTTGCTGCAATAGTGTCATTAAAAATATAAATACGCTGCGTGACATAGGCTATCTTTTTGTGAAGAGAAGGAAGTGTAAAGTTTTTATAGTCTTGATTATTGATAAGAATCTTCCCAGAACTTGGGTCATAAAAACGCACAAGAAGATTGACCAGCGAACTTTTCCCTGCCCCAGAGTCACCTACCAAAGCGATGGATGTACCTTTTTTGACTTTAAGTTCAATGTTCTTAAGTGCAGGTGTGTCTCCATACTGTAAAGAGACATTCTCAAGGGTGATACTTTCTATAGTCTGTTCTAGTTCTATGTCTCCTGAGATTATCTGTGGTTTTGTGTTTAAGAGTTCATGCATGCGTGCATTGGCAGTGATGGCATCTTGAGCATTATTATAGAGAGAAGAGAGGCGTTTTATGGGAGTGTAAAGCATAAAAAGTGCTGTAGCAAAGGCAAAAAATGCCCCAACTGTCATATGCCCATCGATGACTTCTTTCCCTCCGATATAGATAACCAATCCAATGGCAACAGCGCCTAATATTTCCATAATAGGCGAGGTTAGGGCATTGGTTTTAATTTGTTTCATAATGAATTTAAATACATTGTGGTTTTCTTTTTCAAAACGTGTTTGTTCATATACTTGTGAAGAGTTAGATTTAATGACTTCAATATTTGATAAAATTTCTCCCAGTCTTGCAGTCATATCTGCTGTACTCTCTTGTGACAGTTTGGAATATCGACGCATTTTTTTTGCCAAAATGGTCAAAGGGAAAATGGCCACAGGCATGATAATAAGAAAATAAACAGAGAGTTTTGGACTTTCGTAAATGACATAAGCAGTTAGAGCCAAGACAGTGAGGGTTTCACGTATAAGATCAGGTATGATGTTTGCCACAACAGTTTGGATACGCGTGATGTCATTGGTGACACGTGAGAGGATTTCTCCTGTGTGGATTGTTTTAAAAAAGTTCATATCCATATAGCATAAATGAGAAACGAGCCTGTCACGCAGTTTACGTACGACATCTTGTCCGATGTATGAGGTATAGTAGGTTTGTATATATCCACCTATCCCTTTAAGAGAAAATACACCGATAAGAAGAAATGGCATAAGTGCCAACATTTGGCTATCTTTGTTAATAAAAACATCATCTAGTACTGGCTTGATGAGCTGTGCGGTACCTGCCGTACCTACAGCAACAGCTATCATCCCTAAGAGTGCAAAGAAAAACTGTCTTTTATAACCGACGAGATAGGGCAAATATTGTTTTAAGAGATTTTTCATGATTTATGCTTTTTCCCACAGAGTACCATCAGCGGTGTCCATAATGTTGATGCCCAAGGCAGTTATCTCATCACGAATAGCATCTGAACGTGCAAAATCTTTTGCTTTTTTGGCTTCTAGCCGCTGGGCGATGAGCGATTCTATTTGTTCTTTAAGGGCAGTATCTACACCTATTTGAAAGTATGAAAAAGGCTCTTTGCCACCAAAGCCAAGCAGTTCGTCTATGAAATCGATATTGGCCAAGGTCTCTTTTTTGAGTGCCTTATCTTTGGGGTTTGCATCTAAAGCATCGTTGGTTTTGGCTATCATCTCATCTATATGTGAGAGTGCGATAGAGATATTGAGGTCATCTCCCATAGCATCGAGCAGTGCTTTTTTAAAGTTTTTATTTGGCAGACTTGCTTTGCCTGGAGAAACACGTTTTTTAAGACGGTAGAGTTTGTCCAAACGTTTTTTGCTAAGATGCAGCTCCTCTTCTGAGAAGTTAAAGTCGTTTCTGTAGTGTACAGAGTTGAGGTAATAGCGCAATACTTCGCCATCATAGAGTTTCAGAGCATCTTTAAGAAAAAAGCTGTTGCCCAGTGATTTGGACATCTTCTCTCCATCTATCTGTACAAAACCGTTGTGCATCCAGTATTTGGCAAGTGCGTGACCTGTAGCACAGCGAGACTGTGCTGCTTCATTTTCATGGTGAGGAAAGAGCAGGTCTGCACCACCTCCGTGAATGTCTATACTATAATCGGTATCACCTGTAAAGTGTTTTTCTATCATGGCAGAGCACTCTATGTGCCAACCGGGGCGACCACGCGAAAAAGCAGCATCAAAACAGATATCTTCTTCTCCTTTACATGCTTTCCACAAGGCAAAGTCTTTAGGATTTCGTTTTTCAGAGGTGTGTTCTACACGGCTTTGGCTCTCTTCATCTTCAGCTACACGAGCAGAGATTTCTCCGTAGTGTGCGTCTTTAGCAGTGTCAAAATAGACATCACCAGTAGAAATAACATAGGCGTAGTCTTTGTCTATAAGCTTTTGTATCATCGCTTCTATGGCATCTAATGATTCGGTAGCTTTAGGCTCTATATCGGCGCGTTGTATGCCAAGTGCAGCCATCTCTTCGAGGTAACGCGTTATGTAAAAAGAGGTAAGCTCCTCTATGCTTTTACCTGTAGCTTCTACTTTTTTGATGATTTTGTCATCGATGTCGGTAAAGTTTTTCCCCATTGTAACAGCATAGCCATGTGCTTTAAGTGTGCGAGAGAGCAAATCAAAGGCTAAAGATGAACGGGCATGACCCAAGTGTGCATCATCATAGACGGTTGGCCCACACACATAGATGGATGCTTCATTGGCTCTGATGGGTTCAAAAGGAAGTTTCTTTTTTTGGACGCTGTCGTAAATGTGCATAAGTAGTGCAACCTTATTGTTTAGTCATGTGATTATAGCAAATTTATCTGATGAGTGTGAGTAACCATTTATTCAGTAGTGTCATAAGTATATAAAATAGAATCATACTGAGTACAAAATAGAGTGATTTTTTAGAGTTAATAATCTCTAAAAACTTGTGGGTACCTACTTCTTTTACGGTAAAAAACAGAAGGACAAAACCTCCTATGCTTCCTGCTAACGCTAAACCAGATGCTCCCATAGAGTGCATAAGCAGTAGTGAAGCACTCACAGAAGTGACCAGTGAATAGACTGCAATCTTGGCTGCTTTCATGTGTCTGTGAGAGGCATATAAAAAGAGTGAAAAAAGCTTAGCTAGTCCAAAAGGAAGTAAGCCTACCATGTACATTTGCAAGACACTGACAGTTTTGAGTGTTTGTGTTATGTCGAATTTCCCTCGTTCAAATAAAAGCCACACGATGGGTTCTGCTAAAACAATGCCTCCTATCATGGCGGCTCCCAGTAAAAAGCTTAAAAGCCAAAATGCTTTGTTTAGGTGGGTATAGGCTAACGTCTCATTGTTATTTTTAAGGGCTTTGGAGACAGCAGGAAAAAGTACTGTAGCCGTGGCGATGGCGATGATAGCAAGAGGTAACTGAAAGACACGATTGGCATAAAAGAGATATGAGACTGACCCTGTCATAAGAAAGGTTGCAAGTATCGTGTCAATAAATGCAGAGATTTGTGGTGTAGAATTACCCAGTATGCCTGGTAAAAAAAGTGTTTTAAAATGTTTTTTTTCTTCAAGTACATCTTTTTTTTTGCGGTATTTCCATCCGCCTAAAAGCATTTTGTGTAGGTTAAGCTTCTTGATGGTGACAACATGGGCAAGTACTTGTAGTGCACCACCTATGAGTACAGCAAAGCTTAGTGCATAGGCGACTGTTTTTGGGTCTTCTTTCATGTAGATCCACAAGGCTGTTATCATGGCGATGTTGAGTAGGGCTGTAGACATAGCAGTGGTGGCGAAGTGCTCTTTGTACTGAAGGAGGGTAGCTAAAAATGTTACCACAAAGATGAGGTCTAAGTACCAAAAGTTTATGGCAGTCATAGTAGAAGTATTAGCTATAAGTTTTGCGTCCCACCCCCATGCGAGCAGTGTGGTAATGGGCTTGGGAAAAAAGGTAACGAGCAGAGAAAAAGCTATAAGAAAAAGCAAAAAACGTAAAAAAATTGCTGTCGCAAAGACACCTTTATGTTTAGAGGCGATAAAAGAGGGCATAAAGGCTTGTGTAAAAGCACCTTCTGCAAAAATACGGCGAAAAAGGTTAGGAAGTTTAAAGGCAACAAAAAACATATCTGACCATACTGAAGCTCCTAAAGCAGATGCCATAAGCACATCACGTCCTAGACCTGTAAGACGAGAAAGTAATATCCCAAAGCTGTTGGTAAAGATAGATTTTAATCGCATAATATTCTTTGTTTTAGATTGATAGTATTGTATCGTAATATTGATATAAAAGAAAAATATGTCAATTTGCCATATTTTTACTCTTTGTTTCTAATTCTAGCTATAATTTAGCATAAAAATATGGAGAAGATGATGATAGTAGGCATAGAAGGAACAGTAGAACGCAAAGACCCAACGTTTGTGCATATCAATGTCAATGGGTTGATTTATGAAGTGCATGTGTCTATAAACACTTCCAACAGTATACAAGATACAAAAGTAAAACTTTTTGTCACACAAGTTATACGTGAAGATGCAAACCTTCTTTTTGGATTTATGGATACCAATGAAAAAAAGATGTTTGACACCGTACTTAAAATCAATGGAGTAGGTCCTAAAGTTGGGATCGCCATTTGTTCTACCTTTACACCAAGTACCTTTGCCAAAGTAGTGGCTTCTAAAGATGTAAGTATGCTAAAACGAGTGCCAGGCATAGGACCAAAGGCAGCGAGTCGTATATTGGTTGAGTTGGCAGATTTTATCGTAGATGGTAACGAGGAGAGTGGTCATTCAGGAGCACTGGGTGAAGCGGTAATGGCTCTAGAAAGCTTAGGGTTTAAAAAAGATGCCATACAAAAAGCACTAAAGGGAGCACATGGAGATACAAGTACCTTAGTAAAAGAGGGGTTAAAAAAGCTACAAAGATTGTAGCTTTTATGTAATCAAATTTGTTTTAGTTTTAAAAGGAAGAGAATCAAAGGAAAATCATAACTAAAACAAACAAAGTATATCAAAGTTGCATTACTGAAGTGCTAGTACTGTGTTAGTTAATTGTTACTACCAAAATTTATATCCAACTTTAATATTGAAGGTATTATGTACATCTTCATCAATCTCTGTTGTGTAAGAGATGGTGCTAAACCATTTTTTGTTTATCTGATAATAAAGTGTCGTTCCTATGCTCCTTGCTGTGTGTTCATTGGTAAATTTACTTTCTGAGAGTCCAAATGTTACATTGGCGTACAAATGTTTTGTAAAAAAGTATCCGGTACCTATGTAAAAATTGTTTGTATTTTTTAGCGGTGTGATAATTTGTTTATCTTTTATAAAGGTATGACTTAGTCCTGAAAAAAAAGAGAGGGAGCGTGTAGGATAATAACTTAATGAAGAATAAAGCGTATAGTCTGCTCTGTTACCTTTAAAATTATAGGTTGGTGCTTTTATACCAACACCCAAGCCTAATTTGAGTTTTTTGGTAAGCCTAATTCTTTTTTTGATTGTAAAAGAGGTATCAAGCATACCATTATTTGTTTTATGTGAATAATATCCACTGCGTAATGAATAACTCCAGTTGTTATGATAGTAGCTAAGTTGTACAGTAGTAATATCTTGTTTTTGCCTTCCTGCTAAATTTTCATTGATGTTAAATCCATAACTTAACGTGAGTGTTAAACTGTCATATTCTGTTTCCTCGGGCAAAGTAAGTATAGTGGTCGTGCATCCTTGAGCGTTGACTTGTGCCAAAAAAGGGGTATGAGGGCATTTATCACGATAATCAGGTACACCATCAAAATCTTTATCACTTATACCTTGGGCATAACTAAGTGTACTTGCAAATATACCTACTGTTAATAACTTTTTAGTCATTATCATGTTCCTCTTCATTTCTTTCTGATGTCTCATCTTCGATATGCTCCTGAGTCTGGTTTTCAATATGGGTTTCAACACTGTTTTCTACTTCATTGTCGGTTTGGGTTTCAACATTGTTTTCTACTTCATTGCCAGTTTGGGTTTCAACACTGTTCTGTGTTTCATTAGATGTGTGGCTTTCTATGTTGTTCTCAGTTTGGGTTGCTGTATTGTCATCTGTGTTTGCCTCTTTGTTCCCATCGGTAATTTCTTCTTCATATTTACTATATCTATGTGCGTGTTGTCGAGTGAGTTCTTTCAATGTAGATTCTGCATGTTTGTTGTTATTAATAGCTTGTAACTTGTTAAGTGCTTCTATACGTTGGGTTTCATTCATTTGTATAATCTCACGTTTAAAAGCATTCATAAGTTTAAAGCGTTCTGATTCAGAAGCTTTTTGGATAGCTTCAATCTGTGTATCTATCTTATTTGCATAAAGTGAAAAGGATAAGATAATACAACCAAGGAGTATGTATATATATTTCATTTAATCTCCTTTACAATACTACTAAAATCCAAAGTAACTGTAGTGCCTTGTTTCACTTTGCTTTTGATTGTCAAATCTATATGAAGGCTATGTGTTAATTTTTGGACGATATGTAGTCCTAAGCCTAAACCTCTTTCTTGTTCTTTATAGTAACGATCTAAAACTTTTTGTACATCATGAATACCTTTACCTGTATCTTGGATGGATAATGTATGTTTAGTAACAATAAGTTTTACTTCACCATTGGGTTTGTTGTATTTTGCAGCATTACTTATGAGATTATCAAGTATTCGTGTAAGTAACTCTTCGTTTGCAGTAATAACCAATTCATTATTTTTTTCATAAACAAAATGAAGTTTGGGATAGATATTTTCTATAAAAGACAAACGTGTTTTTGCTAACTGTGCTACATTAAATTCTTTATTTTCTGAAGGAGAATGGTGTAAAAAACTTTTAAGATTGTTTTGTAAAAGCAAAATGTTGTCTATACCATGTGACATTTTTTGAAGATAAGGATCATCACCATGTTCTTCTTGAAACATTTTCATGTTAAGAATGATGGAGGTAATAGGAGTATTAAAATCATGTAAAATATCTTTTACAAATTCATCATTGATATGCAATGCTTTTCGTATAGGATTTAAACTATAGAAGGTAAAAAAGAGTGCAAGTACAAAAAGAAGCATTGATGCCAATATAAATTTGATAAGTAGATGTTGCAGGATATTGTGTAAATCTCTTTGATAGCGTGTTTCTGGATAGGAAAGTTTTATATAAAATTTTTCAGAATTAGGAATAGGAAAAAAACTATATAGACCATGATCATCAAATAATTCATTTAATTTTTTTTTATCTTTAGGTGTAAAGAGATAAGTAAATTGTGGACATTTCATAGTGTAGTTGCACACATGCATGGTTTTAAAAAGGTTTTGTTTGTATTCACGTTTTTGTGTATGATAGAGTTCAAAAAAAAGCAAAATAAGTAATACCTCCAGTAAAGAAAAAAAAACTAAAAAGTTTTTAGTAAGGGATTCTCTTTCATATCTTTTCAATGAGATACCCTTGTCCGCGAATATTGGTGATAGACACACCTAAGCGTTGTTTTATTTTGGTAATAGCCACACGTAAAGCTGTATCTGAGACATGTTCCAGGCATTCATAAAGTTCTTCTTTGCTTACAACATTTCCACAGTTTAGCAAGAGTTTGGTAAAGATTTTATATTGGACATTACCAATATCTATAACAGCACCATTTTTGCGTAATACTTTTGCTTTTTGATCGTACTCTACATCACCACAAAAAAGAATCTCTTTTTTGAGCTTTGCTTTGAGCCGTATGAGTAATTCTTGAGGGTCAAAAGGTTTTTTGATGTAGTCTATAGCACCGAGTCTAAAGCCTTCAGAGATCGAGTGCATGTCTGTCAATGCGGTAATAAAGATGGTAGGTGTGTTGTCTTCAGCATGGCGCAAATTATCTAAAAATTCAAGCCCACTTCCTTCTGAAAGATTGATATCCAAAAGATAAAGGTCATACTGCTTATGATAGGTAAACTCTTCTGCTTCTTCCATCGTATGCGCCACATCAACAGTATAGCCAGCACGTGTAAGAAAAAGAGCCAATGTTTCATTAAGTATTTGGTCATCTTCGAGAAGTAAGAGTTTCATGTGTATATTACCTTATTGTCTATTTTAGCATAAAGTGACTCACTTTAGAAGAATTGTAGCGAAGAGAGTGTTAAGGGAGTGTTAGAAGGAAATGATGTTTATAGAGTCATAAGTGTGGGTGGAGAAAAAAAGGGAGAGGTTCTCCACCCACGTAGAGAGTGTTTATTCTCCGTTGGGTCCATTATGACAATCATAACAAGAGACTTGGTGGTCTTTTGTTAATGTTTTTTTGCCATGTTCTATACTGAGTGTGCGTGTGGTAAACATTTCAGATAGGGCTGATCCTCTGTAGTTATTTCCATGACACACTTTACATTGCGCTGCATTGTTTTCAGCTACATCTTGGTGTGCACTGACCCATGATTGACCTACTGGGTGCATACCGTGTGGTCCGCCAGTGACTGTGCGTGGTACAGAAGTGTGACATGAAGCACATTCACCTAGTTTTCCTGCATGACCCTGAATACCTACTGCAAGCAGGTTGTCGGCTTCATGTGCAGGATAGATGGCGTGTGGTGAACCGTGACATGCTTCACACTGCAAACTTCCATGACCTGTACTAAATCTATAAAGACTGACACCAGGTGCAGGTGTATCGGCATTGGTAGCGAAGCGTTTGTCAGACCATGTTTTAAGTGCACCACTTAGTGTAACAGCGCTAAGTTCACGTTTTCCATCATGATGACATGCTTGACAGTTAGGTTCTTCGAACCATCCTTTTCTTGCAGTGCTACCTACTTTTGACATAGAGCCATGACAGCTTTGGCACTGCATGCTATTTTGACCATTGGCATCTTTGGCATCACCCATAGCACCTCTAAGACATTTGGTAGTGGCACCTGGGTGACAACTATAGCAAGCACCTCTGTTTTTACTACTGTCCATAGAAAGGCTAGTATATGGGTCTATAACATGAGCATGGTAGCCATGCATTGCAGCAGTAAATGCTTTGACATTTTTAACACCTGAACCTGGTAGTGCATTGGAGCTGTGGCAAGAAGCACATAAGATAGGTGTACCTGCTTTTACAGTAGCTTCAAGTCCACTTGCATTATAGTCATATCCTTTAGCTTGTAAAGCAGTAAGATTGTCTTTAACCGCATTTGGTATACGCTCATCATGCAGACGAAGCACATTGAGTTTAAAATCTTTTTCTGAGTCTCCATTATTTACCCATCCTGCAGTTGGTTTGGCTTTTAATGCTGAAGATCCAGATGCATGACAACGTTTACAGTCCATTTCATCACTGACAGGAAGGACTACTTTAGCAGTAGCGAGTATTTTGCCTTGTGTATCTTTTGCAGTTACTTTTACAAGAGGATAGTAGTTTTTTGTACTGTCATCATTATAGGGAGTAAGAGGAAGACCTTCGGCTTTCCACCATTTTTCTTTTGTGTCAAAGGTCATTTTTTGTGGGGTAGTGCTTGGTGTTTTGTTTCCCAAGAGACCGACATCTGGTTGGAGGTTTGATCCTGGGAAAAGTTGATTGCTAAAGTTCCAAAAGTTTGTTTTGTCTGCGCTTGATGTATTAGTTTTTCCATCTGTGCCAGTGGTTGCTTCATATGTAAGTGTGACACCTGTTGTCACTAAACCTCCATTCTTGTCTTTGA
>Ga0256841_1002190_pt1 | contig 15820 bp, 13 predicted proteins | sample 356308metaG_FD_185971 | JGI IMG/M metagenome (GOLD analysis project Ga0256841, IMG submission 185971) | Hydrothermal vent microbial communities from Mid Atlantic Ridge, Atlantic Ocean - 356-308 | ecosystem: Environmental > Aquatic > Marine > Hydrothermal vents | place: Atlantic Ocean: Mid... | reverse complement strand
CCCGCGCCCTGGCGAAACGGATCCGCGGCGCGCAGGTCGGCCATGAGATCGCGCGTTGCCAGCAGGTTGCCGATGTTGGCGCGCGACATGGCCCGGCCGTCGTGGCCGAGAACGCGCGCCCCGGCCTCGAGGCATCTTGCGGCAAGGGGAATGTCGGCGGTGACCACGATATCGCCCGCGCCCGCGCGTTCGGCGATCCAGTCGTCGGCCATGTCCGGCCCCGCGGGGACGAAGACCGTTTCCACCAGCGGGTTGGCCGACGGGCGCAGGCCGCCGTTGGACACGAGGACAAGCCTGGTGCCGTGGCGCGTCGCCACCCGCTCGGCCTCGGATTTGACCGGACAGGCATCGGCATCGACATAGATTACCGCCAAAGGGCCTCGCCGTGAAAGGACAGGTGATCTTCCATGAAGGAGGCGACGAAGAAATAGCTGTGGTCATAGCCCGCCTGCATGCGCATGGTGCCCGGCTGCCGGCGGGCGGCCATGGCGGCGGCAAGGGTTTCGGGGCGCAGCAGGTCGAGGAACTGATCGCTGCTGCCCTGATCGACCAGAACCGGCCCGTCGAAGCCGCGCTGTTCCATCTGCACCGAGGCATCGTGCGCCTGCCAGGCGGCTTCGTCATCGCCGAGATATGCGGCCAGTTGCTTGCGCCCCCATTCGGCGCCGGTCGGGTTGCAGATCGGCGCGAAGGCCGAGACCGAGCGAAACCGCCCCGGCAGGGCCATCGCCAGGGTCAGCGCGCCGTGACCGCCCATGGAATGGCCGGTGATCGCCTGGCGCTCGGCATCCAGCGGGAATTCGCGGAAAAGCAGCCCGGGCAGGTCCTCGGCCACATAGTCCCACATGCGGAAATGCGGTGCCCAGGGTTTCTGCGTGGCGTTGACATAGAAACCGGCCCCCTGGCCCAGGTCGTAGGCCTCGTCATCGGCGACGCCATCGCCCCGGGGCGAAGTATCGGGAAAGACCAGGGCCACGCCCTGTTCGGCGGCCCAGCCCTGCGCGCCGGCCTTTACCATCGCGTTTTCGTGGGTGCAGGTCAGGCCGGAGAGATACCAGAGCACGGGCACCGGCCCGTCGCGGGATTCGGCGGGCAGGAACAGGCCGAAGGTCATGTCGGTGCCGGTGGCCGCGGAAGCGTGCGAATAGACGCCCTGCACCCCGTCGAAGCATCGGTTTTCGGATATCGTCTGCAATGTGGTGGTCATTCTTTCTGCCTTGCCTGGGTGTTGGTGGTTCGGTCGGATGAGCTACATTGTGCCGCTTGCCCAGGCGATCGCAAGCGAAACCGTCAGGATCGATGCCACCGTGGATACCAGGATGGTGGCGGAAACCCTTTGAGGGGCGACGCGGTAGTGCTGCGCCAGGATATAGACATTGCCCGCCACCGGAAGCGAGGCCGCGGCGATGATCACGCCGGCGGTGAAGCGGTCCACCGGAAAGAGCGCCAGCGTGGCAACGGCAACCGCTGCCGGGTGGAGCGCCAGCTTGCACAGCGACAGCCAGGCGGCCAGGCGCAGGCGCTCGGTCGATTTTCCGGCCAGCGAGGCGCCGATTGCAAACAGCGCGCCAGGCGTCGCCGCGGCGCCGAGAAGCTCCAGAAACCGGGCCATCGGGTCCGGGATCGGCAGGCGCAGGGCCGACCATCCAAGGCCCAGGACAATGGCAACGATCATCGGGTTCCGAATCAGGCCAAGGCCGACCGTGCGCAGCACGCCCGGTGTCATCCGCCCGTCCCGCGCCCCGGTGATCAGGATCACGATCAGGCTGCCGAACACGATCAGGTCGGTGGACAGCACCAGCATCACCGGGCCGATTGCCGCCTCTCCCATCAGCAGGGCCAGCATCGGCAGGCCGAGGAATCCGACATTGCCGACGACGGCGCACTGGGCCTCGATCGCAGCTTCTTGCAGGCCGCGCCGGCGGATCAGGGCAACGCCGGTTGCAATCAGATAGACCGTGCTCGAAGCGGCCAGATAGGCGCCGACCGCCGTCCAGTCCAGGATGTCGTTCAGTGCAAGCCGGGCGGCAAACCGGAAGATCATCGCCGACAGCGCGAAGTAGAAGACGAAGCGCATAAGCTGTTCGGTCGCCCGCGGCGAGAAGAAGCCGCTGCGCCCCGCGCCGAAGCCAAGGGCGATGATCGCGAAGAACGGAAGCGTCTGAAGGAAGATGGCCAGCATCCGGGCCGCTTAGCACGGCGCCGTGCCTTTCGCTAGCCGCCGCCAATCAGCGCGCCGGCGGCAAAGACCAGCGCCCCGCCCAGGACCACCTGGAAGGTGGCGCGCAGGAACGGCGTCTGCATGAACCGGTTCTGAATCCAGGCGATGGCCCAGAGTTCGAAAAAGACCACGGCAAAGGCAATGAATGTCGCGGTCCAGAAATCCGCGATCAGGTAGGGAAGGGCGTGCCCCAGCCCGCCCGCGGCGGTCATGAGGCCCGAGGCAAGACCGCGTTTCAGCGGAGAACCGCGCCCGGACAGTTCGCCGTCGTCGGAGGCGGCTTCGGTAAAGCCCATGGAAATGCCCGCCCCGACCGAGGCGGCAAGCCCGACCAGAAAGGTCGTATGCGTGTCCTGGGTGGCAAAGGCGGTGGCGAATATGGGCGCCAGCGTGGAGACCGAGCCGTCCATCAGCCCGGCCAGCCCCGGCTGCACCCAGGTCAGGACGAACTGGCGGTGGGCAAGCTGGCTTTCGCTGTCCAGCGCCTCGGGGTCCAGCTGGGTGCGCTCCAGCTCTTCGGCCCTGCGGGAATGTCCGGCCTCGGCGGCGGCAAGATCGCCCAGCAGCTTGCGGGTGTTCGCGTCGGTGGTGCGTTCGGCGGCCTTGCGATAGAACCGCTCGGCGTCGCGCTCCATCAGTTCGGCTTCCGCGCGGATGCGCTCCAGGCCGAGGTTTTCCATCAGCCAGACCGGCCGCCGGGCGTAATAGCCCGAGACATGTTCGCGCCGGACAAGCGGGATCACGTCGCCGAAGCGTGCCTTGTGCAGGTCGATCAGCCGCTGCCGATGGCCGTCTTCCTCGGCGGCCATTTCGTCGAAAATGCGTGCGGTCTCGGGGAAATCCGCGTGCAGGCGCTGGGCATACTGCCGGTAGATGCGGGCGTCGTCCTCTTCCGAGGAAATCGCAAGCGCCAGGATTTCCTGTTCGCTCAGGTCGGAAAAGCGCTTGCGGCTGGTGACTCCGGGGATCATGTCTGGCTCCGATTTAGAATCATTCCAGATTAGCCGAACCGCGGGAATGTTCAAGCGGGCCGTGCCCTGCCGCCTGCCCGGTTGCCCGCGGGTGGCAATCTGTGAAATGATGCAGCGCGCATGACGACGGCGGGGGTGGACGTGGACACGGCATCGGATGAGGGGACGGCCTTTCGCGGGCGAAAGTTCGACCAGGTGATCGAAGGGGCGCGCCGCGTGTTCCTTGCCGACGGGTTCGAGGGCGCCAGCGTGGATGCCATCGCCCGGGCCGCGAACGTTTCCAAGGCAACGCTTTACAGCTATTTCTCCGACAAGCGGAAACTGTTTATCGAAGTGGCCCGCCTGGAGTGCCAGCGCCAGGCGGAACAGGCCAGCGCGCGCATAGACACCGACGCCCCGGCGCAGGAGGTGCTGCGCGCGGCGGGCCACCAGATGATCGGCTTCATGCTGTCGGATTTCTCGCAACGCATCTACCGCATCTGCGTCGCCGAAGCCGAGCGTTTCCCGGAACTGGGTCAGCAGTTCTATGCCTCGGGGCCGCAACTGGGCGTGGATGCGCTGAGCGCCTATTTCGCCCAGGCCAGCACGCGCGGAGAACTGGCGATAGCAGATTACGAGCACGCGGCCTGGCAGTTCATGGGGCTGTGCAAGGCCGGCCTGTTCGAAAAACGGGTGTTCGGGGTGGACGACGAATTTTCCGCCGAAGAGATCGCGCGCGTGGTGGCGAGCGCGGTCGAAACCTTTCTGGCGCGCTACGCGGCCTGAGAACCGCCCGCGCGGGCCGGCGCATCCGCATCCGCATCCGCACCCGGCCGGAGGCCGTCAGTCAAGCCGGCGCACCTGCATGGCATTGCCTTCGCGCCGGGATTCGAAGCGCTTCAGTTTCGTCAGCAGTTCGCTGAGCTTGCGGCAGCCGTAGGTGCGGGTATCGAAATCGGGATGCGCCGCGGTGATGGTCTGGCCGAGCTGGCCGAGATGATACCATTCCCCCTCCGGGTCAAGCTTGTCCATTGCGGAAATCACCAGGCGCTCGGCGTCGCGCAGCGCTGCCTTTCCGGCATCTGACGGCGACGCGGCGCGGCTTCCGGCCTCATCCTCGATGATGTTTTCGAGAAAGATGAAGCGATTGCACACGTTGCGCAGCGATTCCGGCGTCTTGCGTTCGCCGATGCCGATGACCTCCAGCCCGTTTTCGCGGATGCGCGCCGCGAGCCGGGTGAAATCGCTGTCCGACGACACCAGCACGAAGCCCTCGAAGCGGCCCGAATGCAGAATGTCCATCGCGTCGATCACCAGCCCGATGTCGGAAGCGTTCTTGCCGGTGGTGTTCGAGGTTTCCTGATAGGCGATCAGCCCCAGGCTGCGCACCTTTTCGCTCCAGGGCTTGAGCCGCCCGCTGGACCAGTCGCCATAGACGCGACGCAGCGCCGGTTCCCCGAAAGAGGTGATTTCCTTCAGGATCGGCTGGGCATATTTCGCCGGGATGTTGTCGGCGTCGATCAGGACCGCGAACAGCGGCAGGCGGCGCTCGCTCATTCCGGCAGTTCGTCCGCCGAGGCGATGACCTTGCCCAGCAGCCCGTATTCCAGCGCCTGCGTCGTGTTCAGCCAGAAATCGCGCATGGTATCCTTGCGGATGCGTTCCGCGCTCTGGCCGGTGGCCTCGGCGAACATCCGGTCGAAGCGCTCGCGCATCAGGCGCAATTGTTCGGCCTGGATCTGCATGTCGGTGGCGGTGCCGCCGATTCCGCCCGAGGGCTGGTGCAGCAGAAACCGCGTGTTGGGCAGGCAGAAGCGGTTTTCGCGCTCGGCCCCGATGAAGATCAGCGCGCCGGCGCTGGCCACCCAGCCCGCGCCGATGGTGCGCACCGTGGGGCGGATGAAGCGGATCATGTCATGCACCATGTCGCCGCTTTCCACATGCCCGCCGGGCGAGGAAATGAACAGGTTGATCGGATCGTCCCCGGCCTCGGCCAGCGCCAGCAGGTGGGTCACCGTCTTTTGCGCCAGCTTGTCGTCGATCTGGCCGGCGATGATCACGTTGCGGCTCTTGAAGAACAGCGAAGAGATTTGCGCCGCGCCTTCCTCCTTGTCCTTTTCCCTGTCGTTTTCCTTGCTGCTCAGCGTGCCGAGGTTCATCCGTTGTTTCCTTTGTGGTTGCGCATATCGCCCGGGGGCGCTGTCCGGCACTTAACAGCCTGCGCTTCAGAATTCCACCACCGCGCGGATCGACTTGCCTTCGTGCATCAGGTCGAAGCCCTCGTTGATCTGATCCAGGCTCAGCTTGTGGGTGATCATCGGGTCGATCTCGATCTTGCCCTGCATGTACCAGTCCACGATCTTCGGCACATCGGTGCGCCCGCGCGCGCCGCCGAAGGCCGTGCCACGCCAGACCCGGCCGGTCACCAGCTGGAACGGGCGGGTTGAAATCTCGGCCCCGGCCGGCGCCACCCCGATGATGATGCTTTCGCCCCAGCCCTTGTGCGCGCTTTCCAGCGCGGTGCGCATGACGTTCACGTTGCCGGTGGCGTCAAAGGTGTAGTCGGCGCCGCCGCCGGTGAGATCGACCAGATGCGCCACCAGATCGCCGCTCACCTCGGACGGATTGACGAAATCGGTCAGGCCGAAATGGCGGGCCATCTCTTCCTTGGCCGGGTTCAGATCGACCCCGACGATCTGGTCGGCGCCCGCCAGGCGCAGCCCCTGGATCACGTTCAGCCCGATGCCGCCCAGCCCGAAGACGATGGCGCGGCTGCCGATTTCCACCTTGGCGGTGTTGATCACCGCGCCGATGCCGGTGGTGACGCCACAGCCGATATAGCAGATCTTGTCGAACGGCGCGTCCTTGCGCACCTTGGCCAGCGCGATTTCCGGCAGCACCGTGTGGTTGGCAAAGGTCGAGCACCCCATGTAGTGCAGGATCGGCGTGCCATCGAGCATGGAAAACCGGCTGGTCCCGTCCGGCATCAGCCCCTTGCCCTGGGTCTCGCGGATCGACTGGCACAGGTTGGTCTTGGGGTTGAGGCAATACTCGCATTCGCGGCACTCGGGCGTATAAAGCGGGATCACGTGGTCGCCCGGCTGTACGCTGGTGACGCCTTCGCCCACCTCCAGCACCACGCCGGCGCCCTCATGGCCGAGGATCGCCGGGAACAGCCCCTCGGGATCGGCGCCCGAACGCGTGAATTCGTCCGTATGGCAGATACCTGTCGCCTTGATCTCGACCAGCACCTCGCCCGCCTTCGGGCCGTCGAGGTTGACCTCCATGATTTCAAGGGGCTTTCCGGCTTCAAGTGCTACGGCGGCTCTGGTACGCATGGTTGTTCTTCCCTTTTGATGTTTCGCGCAGTCTAGCCGGCGGCGCATGTAAATCAATACGGGGACACCGATGCCGGCAGATATTGGCACACGGGTGGGGACTCGACTCTTCCATGCGGGTTTCGTAGTCTGGAACAAATCAGGAACACAGACAGCGGCAACCCATGCCAGGGCGACGGATCATGTCCTTGTGGTTCCCCCGTTTGGGGGCCGAGCGGCTGCTTCGGCAGTCGCACGGGCTGGCGGTGGGGCCGCTGGCGGTGGTGCAGGATCGGGGCAACATGCAGGTGCTTTCCAGCCTGTCGGCCGAGGCCGAGGCCGAGGGGCTGTGCCGGGGGCAGCCACTGCGCGATGCGCAGGCGATGTGCCCGGCGCTGGTCACCCGGTTGCGCAATCCCCAGGCCGAGCGGGCCTTTCTGGCCGGGCTGCGCCGCTGGGCCGGGAAATATTCGCCCTGGGTCGGTGAGGAACCCCCCGAGGCGCTGGTGATCGACATTTCCGGCTGCGCGCATCTGTTCGGCGGTGAGGAGGCGCTGCTGCGCACGGTGCAGGCGGACTGCGCCGCGCTGGGCGTGACGGTCTGCGCCGGGGTGGGCGATACCGTGGGGGCGGCCTGGGCCCTGGCGCGCCATGCCGGGCAGCCGGTGCGCGCCGTGCGCACGGGCGATGCCATAGAGCAGGAGGCCCGGGCGAGCCGATCGCGCGCACGCAGGCGGCGCGGCCGGGAGCGGGGCCGGGAATGGGGGCGGGAATGGGGCCGAGAGCGGGACGGGGCGATCCCGGCCCAGCCCGGGGCACAGGAGGAGGAGCACGCCACCCGTATCGCGGCGCCGGGGCAGATGCGCGCGGCGCTGGCGCCGTTGCCGGTGGCGGCGTTGCGCCTGTCCGGCGCGGCGGTGGAAATGCTGACCCGGCTGGGGTTGCACCGGGTGGAAGACCTGATGGGAATGCCACGCGCAGCGCTGGCCCGGCGCGCCGGTGCCGACGTGACGCGCCGGCTGGATCAGGCGCTGGGGGTCGAGCCCGAGCCGGTATCGCCGATCCGCGCCGCGCCGCGCTTTGCCGTGCGCCTGACCCTGCCCGAGCCGATCGGGCTTCAAAGGGATATCCTGGCCGGGCTCGACCGGCTGTTGCCGGCGCTGGGCAGGCGGCTGCACCGCCAGGGGCGCGGCGCGCGGCGGGTGCGGCTGCACCTGTTGCGAACCGATCAGACCATGCAGTGGGTCGAGGTCGGACTGGCCCGCCCCTCGGCCGACCCCGACCGCATCCGGCCGCTGCTGGCGATGAAGCTGGGCGAGGTGGACGCGGGCTTTGGCATCGACGTGCTGCGCCTTGAGGCGGTGCAGAGCGAACCGATCCACGCCCGCCAGCACAAGGGCCACCTGGAAGCGGCCAGCGAGGCGGTTGCACGGCAGCGGGTGAACACCGGGCTGGACGAACTGATCGGTCGGCTGGGGGCGCGGATCGGGCTGGAGCGGATCACCCGGCTGCACCCGGCCGAAAGCCACCTGCCGGAAAAATGCGCAACCCGGCTGGCGGCGGCCTGGTCCGAGCCGGCCGGGGGCAATTGGCCGGTGCCGCCGACCCCGCGCCCGCTGCTGCTCTGGCGGCCCGAGGCGGTCATGGCCGATGACAGGCCGGCATTGCCGTTGCGCTTTCGCTGGCGCGCGCGGCGGTTTGAAACAAGGAGCGCCATCGGGCCCGAGCGAATCGCGCCGGAATGGTGGCTGGACGATCCCGACTGGCGCAGCGGGGTGCGCGACTACTGGCGGGTGGTCACGGCAAGCGGCGAGCGGCTGTGGCTCTACTATGCCCACGGCGGCGCGGTTTCGTCGGGGTGGTTCTGCCACGGGCTGTTTGCCTGAGGGGGCGGCTCTGCCTTCCGGGGGCGCGACACGATCGGGCCGTTTGTCCCAGGCGCAAAGGCGCCGGGCCGGCTCTCGAAATGTCCGCCACGGGTCACAGTCCGGCCCGAAGCGAGCGGGCGGTGGCGCAGGTGATCGCACCGGCGGTGGCCAGCGCGTGTCCGCGCCCGCGGCAGGCCTTCGCCGCCGATGGTTTTCCGATCGCGCACCTCCGATCGCACACATCCGACCGCGCACAGCAGCCAGGGAAATGATCGGCTTGCCGATGCGCCGAAGGCCCGGCTTGCGCGCATTGAACATGAAAAGCTCCTTGGCTATCATCGCCTGCATGCGTGGACGGTGCCCGACATGACGATGACGAGGCGAGCCCTGCTTGGGGCCGGTGCCTTGGCAGCGAGTTGCGGGATATGGCCAGCCAGGGCGGCCAGGCCGTTCCGGCTGGGGCTGACGCCGGTTTTTCTGGACAACGACGCCGCGGTGATCGAGCGGCTCCGGGTGGCGCTGGCGGGCGCGCTTGGCACCGCGGTCGAGATGGAGCAGCGCCGCACCTACAAGGAAGTCACCGAAATGCTTCTGGAAGGGGCGCTGGATGCCGCCTGGCTGTGCGGGTATCCCTACCTGCAACACCGCGACGCGCTGTCGCTGGTGGCGGTGCCGGTCTGGAACGGCAAGCCGCTCTATCGCTCCTACCTGATTGTGGGCGCCGGGGACGATGCCGGTTCGCTTGCCGACCTCAAGGGCGACGTGCACGCCTTTTCCGACCCGGATTCGAATTCCGGCTATCTGGTGACGGCGTCCGATCTGGCGATGAAGGGGCTGCGCGCCGAAGAGTTCTTTGGCCGGACGATTTTCACCTATGGGCACCGCAACGTGGTGCGGGCGGTGTCCTCGGGGCTGGTGCGTTCGGGCAGCGTTGACGGGTATGTCTGGGAAGCCCTGGCCCGGATGGAGCCCGCCCTGACCGCCGGCACCAGGGTGATTTCGCGCTCGGAATGGCTGGGGTTCCCGCCGGTCTGCGCCCGCAGCGACCGGATCGGGGACAAGGATGTTGCGCGTTTTCAGAAGGCGGTGCTGAATTTCGGCGCCAGCGCTGCCGGCCGGGCGGCGCTGGACCTGTTGCAACTTGACGGCATGACCCGGGCAACGCCGGCCCTGTTTGACGGGATCGCGCGGCGCATGCAGATCCTGAACAGCCTGCGGTGATGGGGCTCTGGCGCAACCTGTCGCTGTCGCTGCGGGTGCCGCTCTTGGTGGTGGTGCTGATGGTGTCGGTCGGCATCATCGCCTCGCAACAGGTGCTGGCGCAGCTGGATCGCCACCAGGCGGCGCGCATCCGGGAACTGGCGCGCCTCCATGTCGAGGCACTGTCGGTCGCCCTGGGGCCGCATGTTCTGCGCAACGATATCTGGGAGGTCTACGACACGTTGAAACGGGCCGCCGGTGCCTCGGATGGTCGCCGCACGGTGTTTTCGGCGGTGGCCAATGAAAACGGCAAGGTTCTGACCGCGACCGAGCCGCGCCGGGCCCCGGTGGACAGCCCGATCTCGGCGCTCAGCGCCGGGGCGCAATTGCCCGGCGAGCTGTCGATCAGTTCGACCGCGCCGCGCGTCCGCCTGCTGGCGCCGCTGGTCTATCAGGGACGCGAGGTCGGGCAGATCCTGACCGAGCTTGATATCTCGGACCTGGTGGCGGAACGCAACGCGACGCGGCGTTTCCTGCTGCTGGGCAATGCGCTGGCAACCGGGTTTCTGGCGCTTGTGGGATACCTGGCGACGCGGCGGATGCTGATGCCGATCACCCGGCTGGTCACCTGGATGCGCAATACCGAGGGCGCGCCGCGGCCGATCCCGGACGAACAGGTGCCCGCCGGCGACAGCGAGCTGGCGCAGCTTGTGCAGACCTATAACGACATGGTCTGCGCGATCGAGGCCAAGACCGATGCCGAGCGCCGCCTGGCCGAACGCGAGCGCTTCGTCAGCCTCGGGCGGTTGTCGTCGTCGCTGGCGCACGAGATCAACAATCCGCTGGGTGGGCTGCTGAATGCCGCCGATACCATCCAGCAATACGCCGACCGCCCCGAGGTGGTGCGCCAGTCTTCGGAACTGATCACCCGGGGGCTGAAGCATCTGCGCGACGTGGCCAAGGCGACGCTGGATCAGAACCGGCTGGACCGGAGCGGCGCGCCCCTCAGCCCCGACGATTTCGACGATCTGCACCTGTTGATCGGGCCCGAGGTCTCGCGGCGCATGCAGGCGCTTGACTGGCAGATAACCGCCGGGGCCGCGACCCTGGCCGCCTTTGCTTCGGCGCCCGTGCGCCAGATCGTGCTGAACCTCTTGCTGAACGCGACCGAGGCCGCGGGCCGAAACGGGCGACTGGGCCTGAATGTCGCGGTCGGGGATGGCCACCTCTGCCTGTGCATTTCGGATTCGGGGCCGGGCCTGTCGGAGGCGGCCTGCGAAAGGCTTCTGGGCACCGGCCACACCCAGCCCGGCGGCGGGGTCGGGCTGCGCCTGGTGCATGATCTGGTCACCCGGTTGAAGGGCCGCATCCGGCTGGATCGCCGTGACGCCATGACATGGATCAGGATCGACCTGCCGATCCCCGAACAGCCGGAGGCGGGCGCGTGCTGAGGGGGGTGCGCATCGCCCTGGTCGAAGATGACGAGTTCATGGGCGGCTCGCTGGTGCACCGCCTCGAACTGGAGGGGGCCGAGGTGATCTGGCTGCGCCAGGTGGGGCGGGCCTTGGGGGCGCTGCGCACGCCGCGCGCGCCGATTGACGTGGTGGTCTGCGACATCAAGTTGCCCGACGGCACCGGCGAAGAGCTGTTCAACCGGTTGTGCGAAACCGCGACACCGCCGCCGTTCCTGTTCATCACCGGCCATGGCGGCATCGACCAAGCGGTGCGGCTGATGCGGGCGGGCGCCGCCGACTATGTGACCAAGCCCTTTGACATGCCGGTGCTGCTGGAACGGCTTTCCAGCCTGGTGATGCGCACGCCCCAGGACGCGTTTCCCGCCATCCTGGGGGTGTCGCCGGCGGCGCGGCGCATCGAGGAACTGGCGCGCGAGGCGGCCAGGCAGGACCGCAACGTGCTGATCATCGGCGGGCCGGGCACCGGCAAGGGCGCGCTTGCCCGCCATATCCACGACCAGTCGGAAAGACGCGCGGCGCCGTTCATCGCGCTCAATCTGGCCCGCCAGGCCGATGCGGCGCAAGAACTGCTGGGCGCGGACGGGGCGCTGGCCCGGGTCGGAGAGGGCACCCTCTACCTTCACGCGCTGGCGCATCTGCCCGAGGCGGCGCAGGCCGGGCTGATCGAGGCGCTGGAGCGAGGCTTTGCCGGGCGGATCGTTGCCTCTTGCGGGCCCGAGATCACCGCGCTGCGCGCCGGCGGGGATATGCGCACCGAGGTGATCTACCGGCTGGACATGGCGGAAATTCCGGTGCCGCCGCTGAGCCAGCGCCCCGAGGACGCGGTCTGGCTGATGTCGATCCTGTTCGAACAGATGAATGCGCGGCGCTCAGAGCCGCTTGCCGGCATCAGCCGGCTGAGCGAAGAGGCCGTGCGGGCCCATGACTGGAGCGGCGGCGGCCGCGAATTGCGCGCGCGTCTGGCCCAGGGGATGGCCAGCGCGCCGGGGCCGATGCTGCAACCGGCCGACCTGTTTCCCGAACGCATCGCCAGCGCGCCGGGGCCGGTCACGCTTGCCCAGGCGCGCGAAAAGGCCGAGCGCCAGCACATCATCGACGTGCTGGAACAATGTGGCGGACAGGTCGGAAATGCGGCGAAAATCCTGAACGTGTCGCGCACCACGCTTTGGGATCGGATGCAGAAATACGGCATCGGGCGGGACACCGGCTAGGCCGCTCTTTTTCGGCAGCCTTGCCGGGCATTTCGTGTTCGGATTTCTGAACACGTCAAGAAAATAAATAAAAACCGTTAGTTAATCGAGATCACCGGCGGGGATTTCCGCTAAATCTGCGCCCGCGAATCCCTATCCTGAAGCCATCGGGACCAAAGGGAGGACTCAGCAGATGAGATGCAAGAACCTGGTAGACGCTGGCCGCCGACAGTTTCTGCGCGGCGGCGCATTGGCCGCAGCCGGCGCCGCCGCCGCCACGGTGACGGCGGCACCCGCCCAGGCCGCGCCCACGAATGCGCAGGTGGATTACCCGTCGAACCGGCTGGCGAACATCGCCGACCTTGCGGTGAACGAGCCGCTCGACATCGAATACCCGGATGCCGACAGCCCCGGCGTTCTGCTGAAACTGGGCACAGCCGTCGAAGGCGGCGTCGGCCCCGATGGCGATATCGTCGCCTTTTCGGTGCTCTGCCCGCATCTGGGGTTCTCGATGTCCTACAACGACGGCGACCGCACGCTGAACTGCCCGGGCCATTTTTCGCGCTTCGATGTCGAGGCCGGCGGCCAGCAGGTCTGGGGCCACGCCACATCGAACGTGCCGCAGTTTGTCCTGCGCGTTGACGACAAGGGCGACATCTATGCCGAAGGCGCAACCGACCTGATTTTCGGTCGTCCGTCGAACGTGCTGTAAGGGGAGGGAAAACCATGGCTTACAAACGACAGATCGACCGCCTGCCGATCCCGCCGAAGGATGCGAAGGTGCACAATGTCACCTGCCATTACTGCATCGTCGGCTGCGGCTACAAGGCCTATACCTGGGACCGCAACAAGCAGGGCACACCCACCGACAACGCCTTTGGCGTGGACCTGAGCGAACAGCAGGGCGCGCTGGGCAAATGGGTGGCGCCGGCGATGTACAACGTGGTGAAACAGGACGGCCGCGACGTGCACCTGGCGCTGGTGCCCGACGAGGACTGCGTGGTGAACTCGGGCCTCGTGTCGATCCGCGGCGGCCGCATGGCCGAAAACCGCCCCTCGCGCGTGACCGGCACCCAGCAACAGCGCCTCACCGATCCCATGATCTGGCGCAACGGCACCTGGCAGCCGACCAGCTGGGACGACGCGCTGGATCTTGTCGCGCGTGTGACCGCGCGGATCGTCACCCAGGGCTCGGAAGACGACCTGGTGGTGTCGATGTTCGACCACGGCGGCAGCGCCGGCGGGTATGAAAACACCTGGGGCACCGGCAAGCTCTATTTCCAGAGCATGAAGGTGAAGAACTGCCGGATTCACAACCGCCCGGCCTACAACTCCGAGGTGCACTCGACCCGCGACATGGGAATCGGAGAGCTCAACTACAGCTACAGCGACTACGAGGTCACCGACACCATCGTGATGGTCGGCGGCAACTCGCTGGAAACCCAGACCAACCTGTTCCTCAATCACATGCGCAAGGGGCTCGAAAACGGCGCGCGCATGGTGATCGTGGATCCGCGTCGGACCGTTACCGTCAATGCGGCCGAGGAAATCGCCGGCAAGGGAAACGTGCTGCACCTGGCGATCGAGCCCGGGTCCGACATGGCCCTGTTCAACGCGATTCTGACCCAGATCGTGGACAAGGGCTGGACCGACGGCGATTTCATCGACGCGTCCACCTATCGCGACGGCGAGGCCGTGGCCATGGACAGCGCCCATCCGGCCGGTCTGGGCAGCCTCGAATATGCGATGAAGACCTGCCGCACCTCGGCCGCCGAGGCCGCCAAGATCTGCGGCGTTTCCGAGGCCGATATCGTCAAGGCCGCCGAATGGATCGCCAAGCCGCATGAGGATGGCAGTCGCCGCAAATGCGTCACCTGCTATGAAAAGGGCGTGATCTGGGGCAACGACAACTATCGCACGATCGGCGCCATCGTGAACGTCTCACTTGCGACCGGCAATATCGGCCGCGAAGGCGGTGGGTGCTGCCGGCTGGGCGGCCACCAGGAGGGCTACTATCGCCCCTCGGACGCCCATGTGGGCCGGCCCGCCACCTATGTCGACCAGTTGCTGATCTCGGGCGGCGGCAAGGTCCACCACATCTGGGCCTGCGACCACTACAAGACGACGCTCAATGCCGCCGAGTTCAAGCGCGAACACCGGCGCCGGTCGAACATGGTCAAGGACGCCATGGACGCCGCCGCCACCGGCACCCGCGGACAGCAGGTCGAGGCGATCGTCGCGGCGGTCAACGCGGGTGGTCTGTTCGTGGTAGACGTGGACATCATCCACAGCCAGATCGGCCAGAACGCCCATGTGATCCTGCCGGCGGTCGAGGCCAACGAGATGAACCTCACCTCGATGAACGGCGAACGCCGGCTGCGGCTGAGCGAGAAATACATGGACCCGCCGGGCACCGCCAGGCCCGACTGCCTGATCGCCGCCGGCATCGCCCGGAACATGGAGCGCGTGTTGCGCGAGATGGGGCACCATGCCTATGCCGACCAGTTCAAGGGCTACGACTGGAAAACCGAGGAAGACGCCTTCATGGACGGCTACCATCAGGGCAACCCGGACGTGACCTACGAGCGCCTGCGCGCCATGGGCAACAACGGGGTGCAGGAACCGGTGATCGGCTATGAAAACGGCAAGCTGATCGGGGTCGAGCGCCTTTATGCCGACGGCAAGTTCGACCGCCACGGGCGCGACGACAAGAAGGCGCTGTTCTGTGCGGCGGGCTGGCGCGGCTGGCAGGCGCCGGGCAAGGCGCAGGAACAGGCCAGCCACAAGTTCTGGATCAACAATGTGCGCGCCAACATCTTCTGGCAGAACCAGTTCCTGGATCAGGACAACGACTTCATCCAGGATCGCTTCCCCTATCCGTTCATCGAGATGAACCCGGACGACATGGCCGAATTGGGCCTGAACCCTGGCGACCTGATCGAGATCCACAACGAGAACGGCGCAACCCAGGGCATGGCCTATCCCACCGATACCGCGCGCCGCGGCCAGGTGGCGATGGTGTTTGGCTCGCCGGCCGGCTCTCAGGGCAACGTGGTGAACCCCGGCGTGAACGAACTGGTCCTGCCGGACTACAAGCACACCTGGGGAAATATCCGCAAACTGGCGGATGCGACACCGCAGGCCAGGGCGGTCTCCTTCAAGTCCAAGGAATACACATCCTGACGCCCCACTCACACGGCAGGGACGGGCGGCCAGCAGGCCGCCCGTTTCACGTTGCGGACCTGTGCCCGGGCTTTCACGCGCACCCCTGGCAGTGGGCGAATGGCGGAGCTTGCGGAAATTCGGGGTTGCGTAACGGCCCATAGTTCCATAATTCATGAATTATGGAATCTACTGCATCTATTACCATTTTTGCCGCACTGGCGCACCCGGACCGTCTGGCCGTCGTTCGACTGTTGGCCCGGCGCGCACCCGACGCAATGCGCCCGGCCGAAATCATGGCCGCATTGGCACTGAAGGCGAATACGCTGTCAAACCACCTGTCGACGCTGAACGCCGCCGGGCTGCTTGAACGCAGACGATCCGGGCGCAACCTGTTCTACGCGGTCAGGTTGCAGGCCATCGGCGCCCTGGTCGAA
>Ga0256841_1002189_pt1 | contig 15820 bp, 17 predicted proteins | sample 356308metaG_FD_185971 | JGI IMG/M metagenome (GOLD analysis project Ga0256841, IMG submission 185971) | Hydrothermal vent microbial communities from Mid Atlantic Ridge, Atlantic Ocean - 356-308 | ecosystem: Environmental > Aquatic > Marine > Hydrothermal vents | place: Atlantic Ocean: Mid... | reverse complement strand
GTTTGAGAAAATACAACAGCAATAAAAATACAAACGCAATGCCCGGCACCAGCAGCAGGTTGATCAGATACAGGCTTTGCGCCAGCACCGCAGTGGCCGTCGCCTGTTTGGGTTCATAATCTTCAGAAACAGGCATCGACAACCTCCATCAGCGCGCTTATGGTTTCAGCTTCATCAGTCAGCGGTTCAACCAATGCAGCCTGACAGGCCTGTTTTATTGGCAGGCCATCCTTGATCAGCGTCGCCGCATACACCAGCAAGCGCGTGGATGCCGCCTCTTCCAGATCATGATCCTTCAGCGCGCGCAGCGAAGCGGCCAGTTGCACCAGCTTTTCAGCCAATTCGTTGTCGATGCCGGTTTCGCCGATGAGAATTTCCTGCTCCAGCTCGGCATCCGGAAAATCAAAGGTCATCGCTACAAAACGCTGACGCGTCGATGGCTTCATGCCCTTGAGCAGATTTTGATAACCGGGGTTGTAAGACACTACCAGCATAAAGTTATCCGGCGCATGCAGGGTTTCGCCGGTGCGCTCGATCGGCAGGATACGTCGGTCGTCGGTCAGCGGGTGCAACACCACGGTGGTGTCCTTGCGCGCCTCGACCACCTCGTCCAGATAGCAGATCGCCCCTTCACGCACCGCTCGGGTCAGCGGGCCATCGCACCAATAAGTGCCCTTGTTGCCGATCAGATGGCGGCCGACCAGATCGGCGGCGGTCAGATCGTCGTGGCAGGATACGGTATACAGCGGGCGTCCCAGGCGGGCAGCCATGTGTTGGATGAAGCGCGTCTTGCCGCAGCCGGTCGGCCCCTTGATCAATAGCGGCAACTGGTTGGCCCAAGCGTGTTCAAATAGGCGGATTTCATCGCCCTGAGGTTGATAGAAGGGGAGCTCGTCCGGTTTCGCTCGTCGCTTCGTCTCGGTGCTCATTGGCCGGCCTGCATGAATGCGATGGTGATCAGGGATGCCGGCAGCAGCAGCCACAGGGTGACCACCCAGCGCCATGGGCCACGCACGCGACGCAGGCCCATGAAGAAATCACCGATTAGATGGCCCTTCAGTATCGCAATGCCCAGCACGCTCATCGACAGCGTCATCGCCGGCAGGCCGATCTGCGCATTGAATCTGCCCAGCGCCCAGGTGAGCAGCGTCAGTGACATCAGCAGCAGATAGATGATCGTGCAGGGGCGAATGAACGCCTTGCCTTGTTCGGTTCGGGGTGTCAATGGCATCGACGTTACCTCATCACGTAAACGAGCGGAAACAGTATGATCCATACCAGATCGACCATGTGCCAGTAGCTTGCGCCGGTCTCGACACCGGCATGTCGCTCGGCGGTATAGCCGCCAGCATGTGCTTTCAGGGCCACGGCGGCGAGTATCACCATACCCATGATGACATGCATGAAATGGAAGAAGGTAAGGGAAATATAGAACATGTAGAAGGTATTCGTGCTCAGCGTCACGCCATGTGAGAAATGGTGCTGATACTCCATCGACTTCACGACCAGGAACAGCGCGCCCATTGCGATCGCTGCGAGCAGCCAGCGCGCGCAACTCCGCTGACTGCCTTCGCGTATCGCCGCGACCGCGCGCACCACGAAATAACTGCTGGTGATCAGCGCGAGGGTATTGATCAGCGCATAGTCGGTATTCAGCGTCTGTTGATATCGATTGAAAAGCTCGAGATGCTTCGCGCGGGTGAAGGCGTAGGCGGCGAAGAAAGCCGCGAACACGCTGAGTTCCGCGCAGATGAATATCCAGATGGCCAGATCGCCGGGTGGTTGTTTGCGTTTTTCCATCATGTCGCTATTCGAAAACCTATGATAAAGAAAGGAATTAGCGTCGGCATATATGAAAAACCGCCTGCCTCCGCTAGCGGAGACCGACGGTGATCAAGTTGTCCGGACGATCCTTGTCCGGAGAATCTGGCGGTTATGCTGTTTCCGCGTCTACCTCGATCTTTTCGACCGCTTCCGGGTCATCGGTACCGACAAAGAAGCTGACGACATACAACACCAGGCCGATCAGGAAGATCACGCCGGCAATCTCGCGCAGCCAGTAGAACAGTGAGATCTTGTCCTGCACTGTCATGAAGTCCAGTGGTTGATCGGAGTAACGTTGCAGATAGGTTTGCAGGATACCCGCGCCGGTCAGGAACAGCGTGATGAATACCATCGATACCGTCATCAACCAGAAAGACCACATCTCCACGACTTGCGAGCTTGGGCTATTCGCCGCCTTGCGGCCACGCATCATCGGCATCGCGTAGGAGATCATCGCCAATACGATCATCACATAGGCGCCATAGAAGGCCATGTGGCCGTGGGCGGCGGTGATCTGGGTGCCATGCGTGTAGTAGTTGACCGGCGCCAGCGTGTGGAGAAAACCCCATACGCCGGCACCGAGGAATGCCATTACTGCGGTTCCCAAGGCCCATAATACCGCAGCCTTGTTCGGATGGTTGCGACGCCGCCGGTTCACCATGTTGAACGCGAAGATGGTCATCATGAAGAACGGAATCGGCTCCATCGCGGAGAAAATCGAACCCCACCACTGCCAGAAGTCCGGCGTGCCTATCCAATAGTAGTGATGTCCGGTGCCGATCAGGCCGGTGATCAGGGTCATCGCGATGATCACATATAGCCATTTCTCGATGACCTCGCGATCCACCCCGGTGGTCTTGATCAGAATGAAGGCCAAGATTGCGCCCAGGATCAACTCCCATACACCTTCCACCCAAAGATGCACGACCCACCACCAGTAGTATTTATCCAGTACTAGGTTCTCAGGGTTGTAGAATGCGAACAGGAAGAACACCGCCAGACCGGTCAGGCCGATCAACAGCACCAAGGTGACGACGGTCTTGCGGCCTTTTAGGATCGTCATGCCGATACTGAACAGGAAGGACAGCGCGACGACCACGATACCGAGCTTGGTGACGGTCGGCTGTTCGAGGAACTCGCGGCCCATCGTCGGCAGCAGGTCGTCCATCGTCAGCTCGGCCAGCTTGGCGTAAGGCACCAGCAGATAACCGGCCACGGTGGCCGCGCCGGCGATCAGAAAGATCCAGAACATCAGCTTCGCCAGCCAGGGGGCGACCAGCTCGCGTTCCGACTCCTCGGGAACCAGATAGTAGGCCGATCCCATGAAGCCGAACAACAGCCACACGATCAGCAGATTGGTATGCACCATGCGTGCCGCGTTGAATGGAATCTCGGGAAACAGAAAGTCACCGATCACATACTGAAGACCCATCACCAAGCCGAACAGAATCTGCCCAACAAACAGTGCGATTGCCGCGACGAAGTACAGTTTCGCGACGGACTGTGATTTGTATTTCATTGGCTATTCTCCTCCTCAGCCCTTGATATTCGGTGGCCAGTTGTTAGCCGTCTTGATGCCTGATGCGTATTTCAGGAACTGCGCGACCTGTTCGAGTTCTTCATCGCTGAGGTTGAACTGCGGCATGCTGCGACGCCCTGGAACGCCGTCGACCGGCCGGCTCTTGATGAATGCTTTGATCGCCTCGGTGCTGTTGCCGAAGCGTTCGTAGACATTGCCCAGTTCCGGCGCGAAGTAGGCACCCTCGCCAAGCAGTGTGTGACAACCTATGCAGTCATGCGTTTCCCAAATGCGCTTGCCCTTGGCGACCGTTTCGGTCAGTGCCTCGTGATTGTCCCGGCTCGGGAAGTCCTGATGGCTGGCAAAGGTCAGCGCAAGGAACAGTAAGAAGAAGAACACGCTGCCACCATAAAAGATGTTGCGCGCCATCGACTTGGTAAAGGTTTCCGACATGCTCGCCCCTCCGTATCTCGAGTGAAAGTATTTATAGTTACGCCTTGCTTGGCGGTCTGACGCGGAAGTGCTCCAGACTGACCATTCTGCACTGGCGACGGCTATTATTCCATTACAGCAGAGGCTAAAATGCCTTGCTTTGATGATTGTCAATTAATGCGACGGGAAATGATCGATACCGAATCAGGAAGCGCCCATGCAGTTGATCTGATCGCCAGCTTGCGGGATGCGCCCTTGTTTTCCCGGCTCGCGGACGAACAGCTTCGGCGTATCGCGCGGCATGCGCGGATAATCCACCTGGACGATGGACAGACCCTCTTCCAGCAGGGCGAGCCGGCGGCCAGTTTCTACCTGGCTTGCCGAGGGCGGGTGAAGCTGTTTCGCATGTCGCCGGACGGCAACGAAAAGATCATCGAGATCATCCGCGAGAAACGTGTTTTCGCCGAGGCGCTGATGTTCAACGAGCAGGACCATTATCCGGTCAGCGCGGCCGCGTTGTCCGCAGCCGAGCTGATTGCGATCAACTCGGCGGATTTTGCCGCGATGCTGCATGAGTCGGTCGATATCTGCTTCATGCTGCTTGGCGATCTCAGCCAGCGCCTGCACAGCCTGATCCGCGAGATCGATGATCTCAGCCTGCGCACAGGCGCCAGCCGGGTGGCCTTCTACCTTTATACCCACTTGCCGGAGAAGCACGACAGCTTCCTGCTGGATCTGTCCAAGAGCGTCATCGCCGCGCGTCTGTCGATCAAGCCGGAAACCTTCTCGCGCATCGTCAGAAACCTCAGCGAGAAAGGCATCATCACCGTGCAGGGACGCAAGATCAGCGTGCATAAGCGCAAGGCATTGCGCGACATTGCCGGCTGACGATCGCGATGGGAGCAACATCCTCACTGTCATGGCAAGGTTGCCCGTGGTTCAGCTACGGGATGTCCGGAGCCAAGCCCACACGGACGTATTCGCGGTGGTAACTACTCAGCAAGTAGGAAAATCATGCTGTAACTGCTCAGATTGCCGCTGAAATGTGTCAGATCAAGGCGGGAAATGTGAGTTTACAGGTGTAAATGACCATTTTCCAACGCAGAGAGGGCGCATTTCAGTGGCGAGCTGAGTAGTTACTTGCGGTGTTTCGGCGGACGGCTCACAGGCAATTGACCGCCTAGTTTCACGCCATTAACAGGCCGTTGAAAAATGGCATTTTCAACGGCCTGTGTGCGGTACAGGGATGTACCGCCATTTTTGATGACGGCAAGTCATTGAAAATGAAGGAGCCGGGAAATCGCATTTTCCGGTTCCGTAATTGAAAAAGTCAATGGGAGGACTTTTTCAACATCCTGTTAACCCGGCAATCGGCGGTATTTCGATAAATCTCTTTATAGACAACAGCTTACATTGGATACCGTCGATCGTGGTCACCGGGTCAATAACTGCATTCCACCAATCGTAGGCTGGTCTGAAATTCGCCGAACGACGCCATTTCGGGACATCCAATGTCATGCGCGAGGCATCCAGCGTGCGGCGGGCCGTGATCGATGACATCTCGTCTCATCGCCTTGGTTCGGGTGGCTTGTATATCCATGCCCCGGTACGTTCGCTCGACAATCCGGCGAACACACCCAGACCCTTGATGAAGACCCACTTCCCATAGACGCGGTGATCCCCCGTCATCGGCCCGTTGCCACGCCAGTCGATCGATCGCCAACGTGGCTTGTCTTCATCCGGATTCAGGCGGTAGATCTTCGACACGCCATTCCAGCATACCAAGTCGCCATCATCCGTGATCGCCAAGGACTTGCCGTGATCCACGTCGGCTTCGACTTCTCTCGTCAGTCGGCCGTTGTTGGCATCGAAGGCCAGCAGCCTGTGTCGATGAATGGACCAAACCAGATCACGCACGGGGTCATAGCGCATGCTGCCAACCCCCCAATCCGCCTGCTGGCTGAAAGCTTGCGGGCTTCGTGGCGACGGATCCGCTGGATCGTAGATCAGCGTGCGGTGCCGCGAGCCGAATACAATCCGGCCGTCGTCCAGCTCAGCGGTTACCGGGAAGCCGGTTTCGACACCGAATGCGCGTAGTTGCTCGTAATCAAACACCCGTCGCCACGCCAATGGCGCCAATCCGTTTCGCGTCTCCGTGGTCGATGGGTTGAATTCGTACCAGCCGGCCGAAGCCGGCGTCCTCTTGCCCAGCACTAGCGGACTGTCTCGGTAACGATCGTCGCGATCCTCGAAACAGGTGCCGTTGGCCGCGCGCATCGCGTAATAGAACAAGGTGTCGGTGCGCCGGCTGAATTGCAAGCCATCATACGTATGCGCGCTGGCCGGCACCTTGCGTGTATCGGGCATCCAGCACAGGCGTCGCCATGGTTTATCCGCGCGTTCATTGTAGTCCCCGTCAATGAACAGATGGGTCAGCGCCGAAGGCTCGGTCAGGCGTTGCCAGCTACCCTTGTTCAGATCGAAACGGTAGACCTCGTTACCACCGTAATCCCGATGGCCGCCGCCGGTGAAATACAGCAGACGGCGCTTTGCGTCGAAAGCCGCGCTGTTCCAGGCAATCAGCACCGAGCGGGGACCGGTTTCCATCCCGATCCTTGGCGGTGGAGAGGTCGGCCATACCGAGGAGATCGACGGTTTTGCGCCGGGCTGGCGGATCTCACACCAACCGCCAGTAGTGGAAGCCAGTTTCGCCACGCAATCGGAAAGATTCCGGCCTTGCGCGACCCTGGCCGCAAGGCTGCCAGTACTGCTCAGCCAGGCGATCAGGAAAAGGAGAATGGAACGATAGGTTTTTGACATGCCCAAGGAGTCTGTCGGATTTAGGGTTAATCTACTCGGCAACTGCTCCATGCATTGCTCTACCTCCTGCATCCATGCAGTCGTGCGCTGGTGGGAAAACGGTCCATTTTTCCTCGATTGTTCGTTGCGTAGGCTCAGTATACGCCTCAAAATCGAGAAAAACTGGCCTTGCCTTCCCACCATACTCGCGACGATCAGCTAAACTCGACAGACTCCTAGCCGGACCTTGGGGCAATGTATTGCCACGGCTAATCAAGCGTCGGGATGATTGCACGTATCTTTTTGCCACTGGCCGTGTCGTCCGGCGTCATCGCTCAGTGTCGAAATCCTCCAGGGAAGCTTGCCGCCATATGCTCGGATACCCGGTGACAGAGTTGCTGAAAGTGTTGGAACGCGGCTTCTCTGTCGTGGGTCGGTCCGTCGGCGCGGGCATGCGGGATGGTGTCCTTCCAGGTATCCGCGTAGAACAGCCCGATCGGTTTGTGGTCGACGAATAGCGACACGGCGATGAATTCGGACGGGTCGATCCATGTTGCCGACGGCAGATACGGCTGGTATTTTTGAACGTTTTCCGGCCTGACCCAGACGGCTTGGGGCTTTTGCAGCAGGATATTGAATAGTGACTTGCCGCTTGCGGCTAGCGAGCCTTGACGGATCGGGTCGCTTTCGTTGGCGCCGCGAACGAAGCGGACCTTGAGTTCGGTGCGTTGCGGATTCAGCAAGGCGAAGGCGACGCGTTGCAGGCCGAGTTCGGTCTGCATGGCGCGCATCGCGCGCATCACTTCATCATGCAAGGTGGGCGTGGGTTGCCCGCTTTCATCACTGGCGAGCGGCCAGGCGGTCGCCAGTTCGAAAGCGCTCGCGTCCAGCCCGCTGTCGTGCAATCCATGGGCGCAATCGACGGCTTGTCGATGGCATTCGGCAATGGCCACGTCGAGCGGGACATGCAGATGCTCGGCGACATATTCCAGATGTTGCAGGGTTTCCTCGCGATACCAGCCATCCGCGCTGAGGCGGGCGAGTTCGTAAGCCAGGAGTACATTGCGCGCACGCGGGATGATCAGGCCGGTGAGTTCGGCGCAATCCTGACTCAGGTACGGGAAGTGGTAACGCGCGGCGAGTTCGACGCGCAGCGTGATGGCCTCTTCGAGCGGTATTTCAGGGCGCCCGGTGTCTAGACCGATCACCTCCGGAAGATGTTGCAGCACCATGCTGCCAAGGATCTCGTCTGGATTGCTCTGTTGCTCTTGTTTCGCCCAGGCGCGGGCGAACGCCACCGCATGCATGCCGCGCGAACAGAGCGCCAGATAGGCGCGATGATTTGCTCTGTCCTCAGAATAGCGACAGCTTTTCAGTAGTGCTTCGAGCGTTGCGATGCCGGCCAGCGACAAGGCATGGCCGATACTCGCGACCGGTTCCGCGCTGTCGCCGAGTTTTCGCCCGACCTCGCGATACAGATGAAATGCCAGCGCGGGATCGGCGGCGATCAGGCGCTGTAGCTGGTGGTTGTTCACCGAGGGCTTGTCCAACAGCAAGCGGATGGCTCGCGCGGTGTGTCTGCGTATCGGGGGGGCGAGTGTGTTAGTGTCCATGGCATGAAAAGGGTTGGCCGGGTATTGGGCCTATGGCGGCAGGATGAAATGAATATTGAGGAACGAAATGCGCATCCACCGGTGGTGCTGGTGCATGGCATCTATATGCGTGGCTGGGTGATGGCTTTCATGGCGCGCCGGTTACGCCGCATGGGCTTCGAGACGCATTGTTTCAGTTATCCCAGCCTGAGCTGGACGCCGGCGCGCAATGCCGGCCTGCTCGCCGACTACCTGCGCCGCTTTGATACCAGTGGCGTGCATCTGGTGGCGCACAGCCTGGGTGGCGTCGTCGTCGCGCACCTGCTGGATCGTGGCGAGCCACCCATGCCGCGGCGCGTGGTGCTGTGCGGTTCGCCATTGCGTGGCAGCATCATTGCGAAACGGCTCGCGCGTGTCCCCATCCTGCGCTGGGTGTTGGGGCGATCCATCATCGATGGCCTGTTGGACGATCATGCGGAACGCTATGCCCGGGCGGCGTCGACAGTGGAGGTCGGCGCCATCGTCGGCGTGCGCACCTTAGGTATCGGCAGCTTTCTTGGTGGTTTCGGTGGGCCGAACGACGGTACCGTGGCCGTCGCGGAAACCGATCTGCCGACTAACCGGGATCGCGTCGAGTTGCCGGTGTCGCATTTCAGCATGTTGTTCTCCCGCGCCGTGACCACGCAGATCGACTGTTTTCTACGCGATGGCCGCTTCTGCCCCGGGCGTGTAGAATGATTCGGTTACAATTCTATCTATGCGAGGTTCTCATGGCCGGCCACAGTAAATGGGCGAATATCAAGCACAAGAAAGCGGCGAACGACAAAAAACGCGGTAAGATCTGGTCGAAGTTGATCCGCGAGATCACCGTCGCTGCGCGCATGGGCGGCGGCGACATCGGCGCGAATCCGCGTCTGCGCCTGGCGGTGGACAAGGGCCTAGCGGCGAATATGCCGAAAGACACCATCGAACGCGCCGTGGCGCGTGGCGCCGGCGCTGGCGAGGGCGAGGACTACGATGAACTGCGCTACGAGGGCTATGGTCCCGGTGGCACCGCGCTGGTCGTCGACTGCATGACTGATAACCGCAACCGCACCGCCTCCGAGGTGCGTCATGCCTTCACCAAGCACGGCGGCAACCTCGGCACCGACGGCTCGGTGGCCTATATGTTCAGCAAGACCGGTATCCTCAGCTATGCCGCCGGCGTGGACGAAGACGCCATCATGGAAGCCGCGCTGGATGCCGGCGCCGACGATGTGATCGCCAATGACGACGGCAGCATCGATGTGATCACCACGCCGGATGCCTTCAGCGACGTGAAGGACAAGATGGTCGCCGCGGGTTTCGAGCCGGATCATGCTGAGGTCACCTTCGAGGCCTCGACCAAGGTCGAGCTGGACAAGGAGGGCGCGGAGAAATTCATGCGCCTGGTCGACGCGCTGGAAGACCTCGATGATGTGCAGGAGGTCTACTCCAACGCTGATATCGCCGAAGAGGTGATGACTCAGTTGGCGGGCTGAACGGCGGCAAGATGCAGCGTATCCTCGGTATCGATCCCGGTTCAAGGGTCACGGGCTTTGGCGTCATCGACAGCGATGGCGTGAAGAGCCGGCATATCGCCAGCGGTTGTATCCGCCTGGATGGCGAGGTGGCCGGGCGCTTGGCCGAGATCTTCACTGGCATCGGTGAGGTCGTCGATGCGTATCGCCCGAGCGCCTGCGCGATCGAGAACATCTTCATTGCGAAGAACGCGATGTCGGCGTTGAAGCTCGGCCAGGCGCGCGGCGCGGCGATCTGCGCGCTGGCGGTCACCGGCCTGGATGTACATGAATATTCGCCGCGCGAGGTCAAGCAGGCCCTGGTCGGTGGTGGCGGCGCGGACAAGCGTCAGGTCGCCTATATGGTCGCATTGCTGCTGAACCATCGTGATCCGATGAAGCTGGATGAATCTGATGCGCTGGCCGTCGCCCTGTGTCACGCGCACAGCCGGCATCTGCAAGCGCGACTCGCCGACCAGGCGCGTCGCGCCGGGGTCCGGCGATGATCGGCCGGCTGGCTGGCAAGCTGTTGGTCAAGCAGCCACCGTTTCTGCTGATCGACGTGTCTGGCGTGGGCTACGAGGTGGAGGCGCCGATGTCCACCTTCTATCAGCTGCCAGCGGTCGGCGAGGCTGTCGTGCTGGTCACCCACCTGCTGGTGCGCGACGACGCGCATATCCTCTATGGTTTTCACGGCGACAGCGAGCGCTTGCTGTTTCGTGCCCTGTTGAAGGTCAACGGCGTCGGCGCGAAGATGGCGTTGGCGATACTCTCCGGCATGTCTGTCGAGGCGTTCAGTCTGTGCATCGGCAACGCTGACGCGGACGCGTTGACGCGCCTGCCCGGCATCGGCAAGAAGACCGCCGAGCGTCTGATCATCGAGATGCGTGACCGGCTGGAAAAGCTCGATGGCGGGCCGGCTGCCTCGATCATGCCGACCGGCGGCATGACGGCCGTGGATGACCCGGTCGCCGATGCGGTCAGCGCCCTGGTCGCGCTCGGCTATAAAGGGCCAGAGGCCAGCCGCATGGTGCGCAAGGTCGATTGTGACGGATTGGCCAGCGAAGACATCATCCGCGCCGCGTTGCAGGCGATGACGAAGAAGTCATGAGTGAACGCGACAGCCCGATTGACGCCGGCCAGCAGGGCGACGACGAAGTCATCGACCGCGCCATCCGGCCGCGAACGCTGGCCGACTATACGGGTCAGCCCGTCGTGCGCGAGCAGATGGAGGTCTTCATCCCGGCCGCGCGCGCGCGTGGCGAGGCGCTGGATCATGTGCTGATCTTCGGTCCACCGGGACTCGGCAAGACTACATTGGCGCATATCATCGCCAACGAGATGCAAGCCGACATGCGCCAGACCTCCGGCCCTGTGTTGGAGAAGGCTGGCGATCTGGCCGCGCTGCTGACCAACCTCGAGCCCCATGATGTACTGTTCATCGACGAGATCCACCGCCTCAGCCCGGTTGTCGAGGAGGTGTTGTACCCTGCGATGGAGGACTACCAGATCGATATCGTCATCGGCGAAGGTCCGGCGGCGCGTTCGATCAAACTCGACCTCGCCCCCTTCACGTTGGTCGGCGCGACCACCCGAGCCGGTCTGTTGACCTCGCCGTTGCGAGACCGCTTCGGCATCGTCCAACGCCTGGAATTCTATTCCACCGAGGATCTGACCCGCATCGTCCAACGTTCGGCGCACATCCTGAACATCGGCATCGATGCGGTCGGCGCGCGTGAGATCGCGCGGCGCGCGCGCGGCACCCCACGCATCGTCAACCGCTTGCTGCGGCGGGTGCGCGACTACGCCCAGGTCAGGGGCGATGGCCATATCAGCCGGGACATCGCGGATCGCGCGCTGGCGATGCTGAACGTCGACGCGCGCGGCTTCGACCACATGGACAGACGCCTGTTGGAAGCCATCATCCACAAATTCGATGGTGGTCCGGTTGGCGTCGAAAGTCTGGCTGCGGCGATCGGCGAGGAACGCGGTACCATCGAAGACGTGCTGGAACCCTATCTGATTCAGCAAGGCTATCTGATGCGCACCCCGCGAGGCCGCGCCGCGACCCGCGCGACCTGGGAACTGCTGGGTTTGAAGATGCCGGCGGCGGAAGGAGAGCTGGATCTGTAGGGCATCTCGAAAAAACGAGATGCCCGAGTGGGACGGGGATGCCCCACCCTTTTCGATGACGGCAAGTCATTGAAAATGAAGGAACCGGGAAATCGCATTTTTCGCTTCCGTCGTTGAAAAAGTCCATGGAAGGACTTTTTCAACATCCTGCCAGGCGTTGGAGTGACCGCACGTCTCCTTTTGCCCCCTGGCGATGTTGCTCGTCGTCGTGGGACGTGGTCCCACGGCCGTCCTTCGCCGCGCCAGGAACGAAATGGCCGGCCTTCGAGAATGCGATCGGGATGTCTCTCCGATGCCTGGCCTTGACTATGGGTGATAGAACCAGGTTAGGTCGATGGATGCGAGCCATTGCCGGTTTTCCTCTCCAAAGAATACGGTCGGCACCCGGCCGCCAAAAGCCTTGCCTGGGCCGTCGTGGTAGTCATAGCGCAATTCTGGACGGATACGCAATTGCTTCAACGGCCACCAGGACAGATTGATGGTGATCGCGTAGTAGTCACCGGCGGGCAGCAAGGCGTGCGCACCCTTGGCGTCACGTAGCCATTCGGCGCGTAGCGCGAACTGCATGTCGGGGCGGAAGCGATCGTAATAGTTCAGGTTGATGCCATACCAAGCGCTGTCCTCGGTGATCAGAAAGCCGGGTGGGTTGTGTGCGTCGGCGACCAGGTCGCCGCCTTCCTGATATCCGTATATCGCGTTGAGCGTCCAGCGTCGGGTCTTGTCGATGCGCTGATTGAGGGTCAATGAATGCATGCGGCGCAGCAGTTTTTCGCCATGGGTGCTGATGGCGTTGAACGGGCGTGTCTGATCGGTCACGCCATTCTCGGACTGCTCATTGCCGATGATGTTCTCGAAATCCACCCAGGCGTGGAAGTCGGCGCTGCGCCAGCGCAGGTCGAGCAGCAGGGTCTTGTCGTGGTTGTTGTCTTGCAGATTGTTCCAGCCTTGCACGATGCCGAGGCCCAGCGACCATAGTCCATGCGCTTTTTCCACTGGCAGTTTCATCGCGCCCATCAAGCCGACATGCTTGGAAGGTCCATATATGAAGGCATAGGAATGCGTGTAGAAGCCGGTCGGTGGATCCACCGGCGCGCCGATCTCGTATCCAAGCGGTGTGAACCAACTGCCGGCGATCAGCGAGAATCCGCCGCCCCAGGGTTGGTAGGCGCGCAGGAACCATTGCTGTGCCAGCCACAGGTTTTTTTTGCCTTCGTTGATGTCGAGTTCATCGTCCAGGCCGTAGGTGATCGCGGCGTCCCTGCCGTAGCGCAAGTCGATCTCGAAGCCCCAATCAGGTTTGCCCGGTTTCGGGCCGGGAAAGGGACCGATGCGAGGGTGTATGTTGGTTTTCAGCTTCTTCTCGGCGATCAGGTCGATGCGGTTCAGGTTCAGGCCTTCGTCGAAGTTCAGGAAACCGCTTGGAAAGACGTTGTCCGAGCCGTTGTCGTTGCCGATCAAACCAAATTGGATGCGGCCGTGGAGGTCGATGCCATCGCGGGCCAGGCAGACGGAAGAAGCGAGTAGCGCGGCGATGGCAAACGGTGTTCTTTTCATGCGTTGTGACCCGGTTGAAAATCACGTGACTATACACCCGGGCGCGTGCGGTCTGCTCTTGATCCAGCGCAAGCGTGGACATGGATTTTCTCCATGTCAGGCGTGTGGTTTAGCGTGAAAGTACGTAGTTGGTTGCCCGTGATCCGTCCGCGGGCATGTCGTGAATATGCCCGCGTAGGTTTGGCCTCGGCATAACCCACAGGGAGTGGGGGAATGCCAGGAGTATTTCCAGGCCCTGCCTCGGACATCCCGCAGCCGAATCACAGGAAACCTTTCATGATTCGGGGGTGTTTCAGTTCCCGTCTTGACAGTTGACTTGGGTGTCGCGCCTGGCTCTAGCAGGTCGTCGAAAAATGGCATTTTTCAATGGCCTGTGTGCGGTACAAGAATGTACCGCCATTTTCGATGACGGCAAGTCATTGAAAATGAAGGAACCGGGAAATCGCATTTTCCGGTTCCTTAGTTGAAAAAGCCCATGCTTGCTAGCCCGGATTTCTCACCGGGTCGCGTAGCGAGGTCGCTCAAGGTGGTGTGATGGCTGGCGTTCGCGACCGAGGGCCGCGCAGGCGTAGCCGACACTACGTCGAGCATCCGGACCGAGCGAACGCCAGTCAGGGCATGCCATTGGGCCGCCGCAGTAGATGGCTGGTGAGAAATCCGGGGTAGGGTTTTCGTTCGTATCGTTAGTGAGAGGTCAGGCGTTTCAGTAGTTGGCGCAACGCCTTGCCGCGATGGCTCAGGCGGTTCTTGCTTTCGGCGCTGATCTGGGCGGCGCTGGCATTTTCCTTCGGGATGAAGAAGACGGGGTCGTAGCCGAAGCCGTTTTCGCCTCGTGGGTCGCGCAGGATGCGGCCCTCCCAGGTGCCTTGACAGATGATCGGGGTTGGATCTTCGGCATGGCGCATGAATACCAGCAGGCATTGGAAGCGCGCGCCGCGTTCGGTATCGGCCGTGTCGCGAAGCGCTTCCAGCAGCTTGTCCAGGTTGTCTTTGTCACTGGCGCCTTCGCCGGCAAAACGCGCCGAGTAGATGCCGGGCCGGCCGGCGAGGGCGTCGACCTCTATGCCGGAGTCGTCGGCGATTGCCGGCAGTCCGCTGTGCGCGGCGGCGTTACGTGCCTTCAGGATGGCGTTCTCGACAAAGGTCAGGCCGGTTTCCTCGATCTCTGGGGTGGCGAAGTCGCGTTGTGGCAGGATCTCATAGCCGGCTTCGGTTAGTAGATCGTTGAATTCTTTTAGTTTTCCAGAATTATTGCTTGCCAGGACGATGCGCTGGGTCATGCGCTTTTCTCCTGGGTCTGTTCCAGGGCGGCGCGCTGCTCGTCGAGCAGTTCATCGATGCCTTTCTCGGCCAGTGTCAGCATGCTGTTCATCTCGTCACGGCGGAAGGGCGCGCCCTCGGCGGTGCCCTGCACCTCGATGAAGCGGCCGTCACCGGTCATCACCACGTTCATGTCGGTTTCCGCGTTGCAATCCTCGGCGTAGTCCAGATCCAGTACGGGAGTACCCCGCCAGACGCCGACCGAGACCGAGGCGATCGGCATGACGACCGGGTCTTCTTTCAGCGCGCCGCTGTTCAACAACCCCCGGATGGCGTCGCGCAGGGCGACGTAGCCGCCGGTGATCGACGCGGTGCGCGTGCCGCCGTCAGCCTGGATGACATCGCAGTCGATGGTGATGGTGCGTTCGCCGAGTTTTTTCAGATCCAGCGCGGCGCGCAAGGAGCGACCGATCAGGCGCTGGATCTCCAATGTGCGCCCACCCTGCTTGCCTCGCGCGGCCTCGCGGCCCATACGCTCGTGGGTGGAGCGCGGCAGCATGCCGTATTCGGCCGTCACCCAGCCCTGCCCGGCACCTTTCAGGAAGCGCGGGATACGCGCTTCGACACTCGCGTTGCACAGCACACGGGTATCGCCAAAGCTGATCAGTACCGAGCCTTCGGCGTGCTTGGTGAAGTGGCGATGGATTTGGATGTCGCGCATTTGGTCGGGCTGTCGTTGGCTGGGTCTCATGATGATTCCTGTGAGGGGGGTATTTTTCCAAGTCGCGCCATCGCTTGTTGCAAGGCGTCGATGGCATCGTCCAGCTCGCTCTCGATATCGTTATTGGTGGTTGGGCGCTGGTATCTGCAACGTACTGCGGCGGCGGTGACATTGTCGCTGTGCTGGCCGCCGAGGTCGACGGCGGTCAGCGCGAGTTCGCGCAGGCATTTGCCCAAGTCAGCTTCACGGCTGATGGTCTCGCCGAGCTGAGCGTCGTCGAGGTGCTCCCAGAAGCCATCGCTGCATGCCAGCAGGATGTCATTTTTCCGTAGTCGGGATATCTGGCCGAAGCTGGCCTGTGGCGGCCACACGCTGCCGCCGAGGCAGCGGGTGATGTAGTTGCGTTGCGGATGATGGCTCATCTCGGCGTGGCTGATGATGCCTTCCT
>Ga0256841_1002188_pt1 | contig 15821 bp, 14 predicted proteins | sample 356308metaG_FD_185971 | JGI IMG/M metagenome (GOLD analysis project Ga0256841, IMG submission 185971) | Hydrothermal vent microbial communities from Mid Atlantic Ridge, Atlantic Ocean - 356-308 | ecosystem: Environmental > Aquatic > Marine > Hydrothermal vents | place: Atlantic Ocean: Mid... | reverse complement strand
CAACCGCCTTTCCCTCGAGGAGGCCACCCTCGCCGGCGTCACCGACATCCTGCAGCGGGTCCGGGAACTGGCGGTCCGGGCCAACAACGAAGCCTCCCTGCGGCCGGAAGACCGCGGCTACATCGCCGCCGAAGTGCGCCAGGCCCTCGACGAACTGGTCGGACTGGCCAACACCCGCGACGCCAACGGTGAGTACCTGTTCGCCGGCACCAAGAGCCACACCCAACCCTATCCCGAAACCACCCTGGCCACCGACGGCTATTACCGCTATCAGGGCGACGCCAACCGACGCCTGATCCAGATCGGCCCCACCCGGCGTCTGGCCGACGGCGATCCGGGGACCGCGGTGTTCGAACGGGTGGAGACCGCCCGCATCGACGCCCCGCCCGACCAGATCACCGACGGCACGCCGACCAGCGCCGAGATCCAGAAGATTCCCGTCGGCGCTCTCACCCCCGGCGCCGTCTTCGAACTGGAAGTGGACGGCGTCACCCTCACCGCCGGCCCCATGGACAAGGATCCGACCCTGACGGAGCTGGCCGACGCCCTGAACACGGCCGCTGGCGCCCTGCCGGCTCCGTTCACGGTGGCCGAGGGAGTGGGCGACGACGCCGGCAAACTGGTGCTGACCTGGACCACCCCGGGCGACGTCGCCGCCACCGCCCAACTGCGCCGCTACGACAACACCTTCAGCTTCATCGACCGGTTCGCCCGGGCCCTCGAAGGCGGTCTCGACGGCGACGACGCCAAGGCCCTCATCGAAGACTCCCTCTACGCCCTCGACAACAGCTTGGAGAAGATCAACACCACCCGCGCCGGCCTCGGCGCCCGCCTCAACGCCGCCGATCAGCAGCACCAGGTCAACGAGCGTTTCCTGGAGGAAATGCGGAGCAACCTGTCCGCCGTCAAGGATCTCGACTACGCCGAGGCCATCGGCCGCTTCAACCTGGAACAGGTGGCGCTCCAGGCCGCCCAGCAGGCGTTCGTCAAGGTCCAGAACCTGTCACTGTTCAATTATCTGCGCTGAATCTCCCACCCGCAGTTCCCCGCAGGCTTCGTGGATGAGGTTCTGGCCGAAATAGACCTTGTTGCCGCGCCGGCGGTAGGTCGCCAGGGTCGCCAGGGGTTCCTTGCCGGTGCGGCGCCCGGTTTCCGGATCGACGGTGGTGATGGGGCAGCGGGAGCACGGTTTGACCACCCGCATGGTGATGTCACCAATCCGGATGCGCCGCCAGCCGTCCTCGGCATAGGGCTCGGTACCGGACACCACCAGATTAGGGCGAAAGCGCCGCATCGGCACCGGCTCCGGCAACCGCCGGTTGAGATCGTCGAGGGACGCCTGGGTAATCAGCAACAGCGGAAAGCCGTCGGAAAAGGCGGTCCGCTCCCCGGTGCGGGCGTAGCGGGTATCCACCTGGCGTTTGACGTCGTCCGGGAACCACACCAGACGGCACGGAACGCCGACGGCCTCGCTGAGCCAGCGGTCGGCCGCCGCGCCCACCGGAACCGCCGGCACCGTGTCGCTCCACACCTGGACCCGCCAGCGCGGTCCCCGGGGATCGGCGGGGGGCACTCGGAAGGTGCCCAGCTCAGGATGGGACAGCGCCAAACCGCTGTCGCCATCGATCAGGCGGGGTCGGATGCGCGCCATCTGGGGATGCTGGCGCTGGGTGAGAAACCGCCCCGCCGGGTCCACCACCATCCAGCGCCGGTCGAGATGGAGACCGAAGTCGTCCAGGTACCAGCGCTCCAGGGCGATACCACCCAGGGACTTGACCGGATACAGATGGATTTCGCTCAGGACCGCAACGCTCATGGCTCGATGAACCCTCCCCGGGTCAGACGGCGCGGATCGAGTATCTTCGCCAGCTCTTCCCGGGACAGGCCGGTCATCTCCTCGGCCACCTCGATCACCGGCCGCCCCTCCCGATAGGCTTTCTTGGCGATTTCCGCCGCTTTCAGATAGCCCACGATCGGATTGAGAGCGGTGACCAGAATGGGATTCCGGCTCAGGGGGCGTTCCAGGTTGTCAGGCTTGACCCGGAATCCGGCCACCGCCTTGTCCGCCAGCAGCCGGGCGCCGTTGGCGAGGATGTGGATGCTCTGCAGCAGGTTGTGGGCGATCACCGGTAGCATCACGTTGAGCTGGAAGTTGCCCGACTGGCCGGCGACGGTGATGGCGGCGTCGTTGCCGATCACCTGGGCGCACACCTGGCAGACGGCCTCGGGAATCACCGGATTGACCTTGCCGGGCATGATGGAGCTGCCCGGCTGCAGGGCGGGGAGTTCGATCTCCGCCAGACCGGCGAGCGGACCGGAGTTCATCCAGCGCAGATCGTTGGCGATCTTCATCAGGCTGCAGGCCAGTACCTTGAGATGGCCTGAAAACTCCACCGCGGTGTCCTGGGCGCTGAGGGCGGCGAAGAAGTTGCGGCTGGGCTCGAACGGCAGGGTGGTCACGACCGCGAGGCGGGCCGCGAACCGGGTCGCGAATTCAGGATGGGTGTTGATACCGGTGCCGACCGCGGTCCCCCCCTGGGCCAGGCGATAGAGACGGCCGCAACCATCGCGCAGACGGGCCAGATCGGCGCTCAGCTGCGCCTCCCAGCCCGACAGTTCCTGCCCCATCCGTATCGGCATGGCGTCCATCAGATGGGTGCGGCCGGTCTTGACCACATCGTCGAGTTCGGTGGCGCGCCGGCCGATGACTTCGATCAGGTGGGAAAGGGCGGGAAACAGGGATTCGTGAAGCTGAAGCGCGGCGCTCAAGTGGATCGCGCTGGGGATGGTGTCGTTGCTGCTCTGGCCGAAGTTGACGTGGTCGTTGGGACTGACCGGCCTGCCGACGATGCGGCTGGCCAGGGTGGCGAGCACCTCGTTGACGTTCATGTTGGTGCTGGTGCCGGAACCGGTCTGGAACACGTCCACCGGAAACTGGTCGTCGTGGCGTCCGGACAGCACTTCGTCGGCGGCGGCGACGATGGCATCGGCGATGGCTTCGTCGAGCAGGCCGAGATCGCGGTTGACCTCGGCGGCGGTCCGTTTGATCAACACCACGGCGCGGATGAAAGCCGGCGGCAGCGTCATGCCGCTGACGGGGAAATTCTCCACCGCCCGCTGGGTCTGGGCACCGTACAGCGCTCCCTCCGGAACCCGGACCTCGCCCATGCTGTCTTTCTCGATCCGGTACTGATTCATGGCGGCCCTCTCTGCTTCAATCGAACGGGTGCTCCAGGACGATGGTCTGATGCCGGTCGGGACCGGTGGACAGCACCGTCACCGGCACCTGGAGCAGCTCCTCGATGCGGCGGATGTAGGCCCGGGCGTTGGCCGGCAGGTCCTCGAACCGGGTGACGCCGAAAGTGCTTTCCCGCCACCCGGGCAGGGTTTCCAGCACCGGTTCGCAGCGGGCGTAATCCTCCGCACTCAGCGGCGCCTGCTCCGTGACCCGGCCGTCGAGCCGGTAGGCCACCCCCAGCGCTACCGTCTCCAGACCGTCGAGCACGTCCAGCTTGGTGAGACAGATGCCCGACAGGCTGTTGAGGCGGGCCGACTTGCGCATGGCCACGACGTCGAACCAACCGCAGCGGCGGGGACGCCCGGTGGTGGCACCGAACTCGTTACCCTTGCGGGCCAGATGACGGCCGATCTCGTCGTCGAGCTCGGTCGGAAACGGGCCGTTGCCGACCCGGGTGGAATAGGCCTTGGTGATGCCGAGAACGTAGTCGAAATCCCGCGGTCCCAGGCCGCTGCCACAGGCGGCCCCGCCGGCGGTGGTGTTGGAAGAGGTCACGAAGGGATAGGTACCGTGGTCGATGTCCAGCAGCGCTCCCTGGGCTCCCTCGAACAACAGATCCGCCCCCTCGCGCCGCAAGGCGTCCAGCCGGGCCCCGACATCGACGATCATGGGCTTCAGGGACTCGCCCCAGGCCAACAGTTCGTCCAGCGCCCGACGTGGATCGATGGCTTCCCGGCCGTAAAGGCGGGTCAGGACGAAGTTGTGGTAATCCAGCAGCAGGTTCAGCTTCTCCGCCAACCGTTCGGGGTAAAACCAGTCGTCGGCGCGCAGGCTGCGCCGTGCCACCTTGTCTTCGTAAGCCGGACCGATACCGCGACCGGTGGTACCGATGGCCTTGTCGCCACGGGCCGCTTCCCGGGCGTGATCCAAGGCCACGTGCACCGGCAGCAGCAGCGGACAGGCGGCGCTGATCTTCAGGCGGGAACGGATGTCGATCCCGCCCTTTTCCAGGGTATCGATTTCTTCGAGCAACGCCGCGGGCGACAATACCACACCGTTGCCGATGAGGCATTCGACCCCATCGTGCAGCGCGCCGGATGGAATCAAATGCAACACGGTCTTGCGACCGTCGATGACCAGGGTGTGTCCAGCGTTGTGACCGCCCTGGAAGCGAACCACCGCCCGAACGCGATCGGTGAGCCAGTCGACGATCTTGCCCTTCCCTTCATCCCCCCACTGGGTGCCGATGATGACGACGTTCTTTGCCATGTCAAATCGATGAATCGGTTGACGGAATCACTTGATACTTGCCCTCCCGGCGGACCAATCGACAGTCGCAACCCATATCCTGCGCCGTTTCCCGCTGCCCCGGCAGAAGCTGCACCACCTGACAGCCCTCCACGCGGAGTCGCCGGATCGCCTCCAGCAGTTCCGGATCGTCCCCGGCGGGGGCCAGCACGCGCCTGGACGATGGTTCTTCGGCGGAAGACGCCAGCCGCAGCAACTGTTTCAGATCGGCGCTGAAGCCGACCGCCGCCCGGGCCCGGCCGAACGCCGCCCCGATGCCGTCGTAACGTCCACCCCGGGCGATCTCCCGCCCGACACCGGCCACCAGAGCGGCGAACACCAGGCTGGTATGGTAGTGATACCCCCGCAGCTCCGCCAGATCGAAATGGATGGGAAGCGACGGGTGCAACGAACGGAGCCGCCGCGCCACCTCGGTCAGGGTGTCCAGATGCGCCAGTACCGCCGCTGGTGCCCGGCGCAGATGGTGACGTGCCTGATCCAGCACCTCGAAATCCCCGTTGAGATCGATCAGGGCGGCCAGCTGGGCGCGATGCACCGGGTCGCAGCGGCACTGGCTCAGAAACTGTTGCAAATCCGGTTTGGATTTACGCTGCAGAATGGCGAACAACGCCGCCTCCGCCTCCGGATCCAAACCGGCCTGGGCCGCCAGTCCCCGGTAGATCCCCACGTGTCCCAGATCCAAATGGACCCCCAGAATGCCGGCCTGGGCCAGCAGTTCCAGCATCAGGCGGATGACCTCCAGATCCGCCTCCGGCCCGGCATAACCATACAGTTCCGCACCGATTTGCACCGGACTGCGCGCCGGTTGCAGGGGATCGGCGTAGGCCCGGAGCACGGTGCCGACATAACAGAGCCGGGTCGGAAGGTCCGACTTGAGATTGCGGGCGTCGATGCGGGCCACCTGGGGGGTCATGTCGGCCCGGACTCCCAGCAGGCGGCCGCTCAAGGGATCGGTGAGCTTGAAGGTCTGCAGCTCCAGATCGTGACCGGCGCCGATCAGCAGGGAATCGAGGAACTCGATCAGAGGCGGCACCACTTGCCGGTATCCCCAGGCGATGCAGGTGTCCAACAGGCGGCGGCGCAGCCGTTCCAGCCGCGCCGCATCGTCGGGCGACAGTTCCTCGATGCCGTCCGGCAGCAGCCAAGGCTCGGAGGGAAAACCTTTGGGCATGTCGTGGCTTACAGACGATGGCCGGCCCCGCCAAGCGGGACCGGCACGGTTGCTGGAATCCCCGCCGTCAGCGCCCCGGGCGTTCGCGCTTGAAGTAGCGGAAAAAGTCCGAGGTCGGTTCGAGGATGATCATGTCCCCTTCCCGGGCGAAGGTTTTCTGATAGGCGTTGAGACTGCGATAGAAGGCGAAGAACTCCTTGTTCTTCCCGAATGCCTTGGCATAGATGTCCGAAGCGATTGCGTCGCCTTCCCCCCGGATCTTTTCCGCATCCCGTCTGGCTTCCGCGATGATCACCTCTCGTTGCCGGTCGGCGTCGGCCTTGATCCGTTCCGCCGCCTCCATCCCCTGAGAACGGAACTCCTTGGCCACCCGGGCACGCTCCGATCGCATGCGCTCGTATACCGAGCTGGACACCCGCGGCGGCAGATCGATGCGCTTGATGCGGATGTCGATGATCTCGATGCCCAGCTTTTCCGCCACCGGCTGGGTGGCTTTCAGGAGAATCTGGCGGATCACCTCCCGGTCGGTGGACACCAGCTGGCGAATGGTGCGCTTGCCGAATTCGCTGCGCAGCTCGTCCTTGATGATCTGGTCCAGCCGGATGTTGGCCTGGCGCGGATCGCCGCCCACGGTGATGTAAAACGTCTTGACGTTCTTGACCCGCCACTTGACGAACGAATCGACGATGACGTTTTTCTTCTCCGAGGTCAGGAAACGCTCCGGCTTGGAGTCCAGGGTGAGAATCCGGGCATCGAACTTCCTGACCGTGTTCCATACCGGGATCGGCACCTTGAAGTGCAACCCGGGCTCGTAGTCGTAGCGCACGATCTCCCCGAAGCGGAACTTGATCGCCTTTTCGGTCTCGTGGACGGTGAACACCGAACCGTAACCCAGCAACGACAGCAGAACCAGCAGTCCCAAACCGAATTTAGACTGTACCATCAGCGTGCCCTCCTCCCTTCACGGCCACGGACACTGTGACGCAACGGGCGCCGTTGCAGCATCTGCTGGGCCGCCTGCGGGCCGCTGACCGCTTCCAGCTGCGACGGCAGCGAGACCGGCCGGGCGCCCCGCACCCGATCCAGAGGCAGATACAATAGATTGTTGCCGCCCTGCACATCCACCATGATGGTGTCCGTCTTGCTCAAGACCGCCTCCAGGGCATCCAGATACAGGCGGGTCCGGGTCACCTCGGGCGCCTGCTCGTATTCCGCCAGGATCTGCTCGAAGCGACTGGCGTCCCCCTGGGCCTTGGCGATCATCTTCTGCTTGTAGCCCTGGGCCTCCTCGAGGATGCGGGCCGCCTGCCCGCGGGCCTTCGGCACCACCTCGTTGGCATAGGCCTGGGCCTCGTTGATGAAACGTTGTTTGTCCTCACGCGCTTTGATGGCGTCCTCGAAAGCGTCCTGAACTTCCTCCGGGGGTTGGGCATCGACCAGGTTGACCGTGGTGATGGCGATCCCGGAACGATAGGTGTTCATGATGTCCTGAACCAATTTCTTGACCTCGGTGGCGACTTCGGCGCGGCCCTCGGTGAGCACGAAATCCATCGTGTGATGACCGACCACCTCCCTGAGGGCGCTTTCAGTCACCTCCCTCAAGGTCTTTTCCGGATCCTTGATGTTGAAGAGGAAATCCCGGGCGCTGCTGATGGTGTACTGGACCGCCAGGCGGACGTCGACGATGTTTTCGTCCTCGGTCAGCATCAGCGCCTCCTGCGGCACGGAACCGACACCGGTGCGATAACCGATCTCCAGGAAGCGTTGATGCTCGACATCGACGATGTCGACCGTCTCGACCGGATAGGGGACGTGCCAGTGCAGGCCCGGCATGGTGGTTTCGGTATAGCGACCGAAACGGGTCACCACCCCGCGATTTCCTTCGTTGACGATATAGAAGCCGGTCAACAGCCAGAAAACCAGAACGACCGCGACCACCAGCCAGACGATCGCCGCCGGCGCCCCCCCGGCGCCGCCGAAGAACCGCTCCAGCTTTTCCTGCATCGAGCGGATGATCTCGTCCAGGTCCGGCGGCCCGCCGCCCGGCTCCTGTCCATCGCTCCAGGGATCCTTCTTGCCTCCACCCGGTTCGTTCCAGGCCATGGACTCACTCCTAGTTGTAATCTACGACAAACCGCCTCACAGGGCAGTAAAAAACGATTCAGTTTAACACGATTCGGCCGGTTCCAAAGGAAACACGGAATTCGGCAACGCCATCGAGCACGCCTCTGTAGCGGTCGGGAAGTTCCACCTCCATGTTCCAGCCACCGGCCGGATCGACCTCGTCGTGCAGCACACGGCCTAGCCGGAACAAGCTGGCCCTGATCCCACCCTCGCTGGGGCGAAGATGGATCCGGGCACGCATCAAGCGGGAACCGAGCATGTCACGGACGGCCTCGTCGAGCAGATTCAATCCTGCACCGGTCGCCGCCGAAAGCCACACCCGCCGGGGGCGTCCGTCCCCGTCCCGTTCCAGACGCGGCGCCCGCTCCAGACAATCGATCTTGTTGTAGATCTCCAGAATCCGGTGCTCTTCCACCCCCAACTCCTCAAGAACCTCGTAGACCGCCGCGGTGTTGTCCTCACGGCGCTCGCTGCCGGCGTCGATCACGTGGAGCACCACCTCGGCCTCACAGGTCTCCTGAAGCGTGGAACGGAAGGCCGCCACCAGTTCATGGGGCAAGTGGCGGATGAAACCGACGGTATCGGCGACGATCACCGGCCCGCAGTCCAGTTCGACCCGCCGCAGAGTGGAATCCAGGGTGGCGAACAATTGGTCGGCCGCATAGACTTTGGAACCGGTCAGCGCGTTGAACAGGGTGGACTTGCCGGCATTGGTGTAGCCCACCAGGGCGACGGTGGGCAGGTCGGCTTTCTTTCTGGCGTTACGCCCCTGGGCTCGCTGGGTCTCCACCCGACGCAAGCGCTGCTGAATCTGGCGAATCCGCTGACCGATGAGACGACGGTCGGTCTCCAACTGGGTTTCCCCGGGTCCCCGCAGGCCGATGCCCCCCTTCTGGCGCTCCAGGTGGGTCCAGCCCCGAACCAGGCGGGTCGCCAGGTGACGCAACTGCGCCAGTTCCACCTGGAGCTTGCCCTCGTAGGAGCGCGCCCTTTGGGCGAAGATGTCGAGAATCAAACCGGTGCGGTCCACCACCCGCACCTTGAGGACCTGTTCCAGATTGCGCTCCTGGCTCGGAGACAGGGTGTGGTTGAACAATACCAGCTCCGCCCGGTGGTCGGCGACGGCGCGGGCCAGTTCATCCAGTTTGCCGCGGCCGATGAAAAAACGGGGATCGGGCCGGTGACGGCTGCTGGTGACGGTGGCCACCGGGCTGGCACCGGCCGCGCGGGCCAGCGCCTCCAATTCCGTCAGGTCTTCGGCGTCGAAGGTGGTGCTCAGATGAACCAGAACGGCACGTTCGCCCCCCCCGGGGCGTTCGAACAGCTGCATCAGCGAAGGGCGACGATCATGTCATTCTTCGTCACGACCGCCATCGTCGGAACTGCCGTGGGGAATCCGCACCGGCCGCGCGGGCACGATGGTGGAAATGGCGTGCTTGTAGATCATCTGGTTGACGGAGTTCCTGAGCATGATAATGTATTGATCGAACGAATCGATCTTGCCCTGCAGCTTGATTCCGTTCACCAGATAGACTGAAACCGGAATGTGTTCCTTGCGCAGGGTGTTCAAAAACGGGTCTTGTAAATTCTGGCCTTTCGACATCCTCGATTCTCCTTATTCTTTTGCCCGGGAAGGATGCAGGTTATTAAAACAGATTCTATTCAAATTGACCATGCGGCCTTATCATAGACGGCCAAATCGTTCAAAAAATTTCATTCCATCTTCCTTGAGGAAAGCACGTCCATGCAAATCCTGCTCGCCAATCCCAGAGGGTTCTGCGCCGGCGTCGATCGGGCCATCGAAATCGTGGAACGCGCCATCGACACCTTCGGCGCCCCCGTCTACGTCCGTCACGAAGTGGTCCACAACCGCTACGTGGTCGACAATCTGCGCCGCCGCGGCGCGGTGTTCATCGAGGAGCTGAGCGAGGTTCCCGAGGGAGCCACCCTGATATTCAGCGCCCACGGCGTCTCCAAACAGGTCCAGGAGGAAGCCCAAAGACGCAACCTGACCGTTTTCGACGCCACCTGTCCCTTGGTCACCAAGGTGCACATCGAAGTTCACCGTCACGCCCGGGAAGGACGGGAAATCGTCTTCATCGGCCATGCCGGCCACCCGGAAGTGGAAGGCACCATGGGGCAGTATCGCACCGACAACCCCAAAGGGGGCATCTATCTGGTGGAAACCCCGGAGGACGTCGCCACCCTGGAGGTCAACGATCCGGACAACCTGGCCTACGTCACCCAGACCACCCTGTCCATCGACGACACCCAGGCGATCGTCGATGCATTGCAGCGGCGCTTCCCGAACATCGTCGGTCCCAAGAAAGAGGACATCTGTTACGCCACCCAGAACCGCCAGGACGCCGTCAAGAAACTGGCCCGTAAATGCGACGTGGTTCTGGTGGTGGGCTCCCCCAACAGTTCCAATTCCAACCGCCTCCGGGAAATCGCCGAGAAGCTGGGCAAGCCGGCCTATCTGCTCGACGACGCCGCCCACTTGCAGCGCCGATGGGTCGAGAAGGCGAACACGGTCGGGGTCACGGCCGGGGCCTCGGCACCCGAGATCCTGGTGCAGCAGGTCATCGCCAGGCTGAAGGAATGGGGCGGGGAAACGGTGGAGGAAACCCCGGGCGTCGAGGAAAAAGTGGTGTTCTCCATCCCCAAGGGACTGCGGCAAAGCGCCTAGACCACCGCCTGGCGCTGCGGCCAGCGCAGGATCTCCCGTCCCCAAAGACGGGCGTAGAGCCATTGCATGAACCAGCCGCGCGGCAGATCCCGTCCGGTCACCACATAGAACAGCAGGTAGTCGTTGTTGAGGGTGGCATCGAGCAGCTGCAGCGCGGGCTCGGTGCCACAGAGCAGCAATTCGTCCCCGGGCCTCAGCAGCACGTCGTCTTCCGGTAGGAACATGATGGCATCGTCGGCCGAACGCAGCGCGAAGGGAACGATGGCCAGCCGTTCCTCCCGCTGCCGGGGATCGCGAAGAACGTCCCCCAGGCGGATTTCCGCCTTCTCCGCCCAGGCCCGGATCAGGGCGTCGGTTTTCCCCTCCTTCAAGTGCAGGGTCAGCAGTTGCGGCGTCGCATCGCCGAAGGTGCGCCGCAGACGTTCCAGGAGCTGGACCATGAAACGAACGTCGTAACGGTGTTTGCGCACCAGGAAACTGAAGAAGGGACGCAACAGGGGGGCGGTGAGGCGGAACAGGATGTTGCGCGCCGTCACCAGGGACGGTTGCATGATGATGTCGGCGTCGGCGGCCTCGAAAGCCACTTCGTTTTGATGGCGGTTCTGGCGCACGATCATGAACACGCCGGGGTTCAGGCCCCGGGCGTTGATGATGATGCTGAGATTGCGGCCGTCGTCGTCGTTGGCCGCCACCACGCCTACCGCTTTTCGAATTCCGGCGGCTTTGAGCGTCTTGGCCGTGGCCCGTCCCTGAATATAGATGTCGACTTCCTCCGCCGGGGGGCGGGGATCGATGACCGCGGTCTCCACGCCCAGGTTGTGAAGGGCCCGATACACCTCCCGCCCCATCCGACCGTATCCGCAGATGATCCAGCGCCCCGGCGGCGGCAACCGGAAGCGCTTTTCCAGGCTGGCCCCCCGGGCGCGGGCCAGCCATTCGTTGAGGATGTACAGAGAAGGATTGACGATGGCCGCCCCCAGCCCCTTGGCGAACACCTTGAAGGGATCGACGAAATGGGTGTCCCGCCCCAGAGTCGCCAGGGTCTCCTCGTGGAACTGGGAAGCCGACATGGCGATGATCTTGATATGGGGGTTGAGCAAACGGGAAACCGCGGCGATCTTGAGGTTGACCTCCTCGTCGTGGGTCAGGGCGATGACGCCCCGGCAGCGGGGCGACTGCACCCCCGCATCGATCAGAAAGCGAGGCACGCTGGCGTCGCAACACAATCCCGGCATGGGAACGTTGTAATCGCGCAGCTGCAAGGCACGGATACGGTCCCGGTCCTTGTCCAGGACCGCGGCCGGAATGCCGGCGTCGCTCAGACCCCGGGCCAGCAGGCTGCCGGTGTCACCGAAGCCGCAGAGAATATAGTAATCGGTACCAAGCCGGCGCACCGCCCGGGCGAAATGCCACTCTTCCCGGGCCAACTGAAAGAAGCGGTTCTGCAACAGACGGATGATCGCCCCGATGGAATACAACCAGGTCACTACGGTGACGAACAGGCAGAAGACCGCCCACATTCGCTGGGCGTCGCTGAATTCCTCGGGAATCTCGCCGAACCCGGTGGTGGTAGCGGTGTACATGACGAAATAAAAGGCGTGGAACACGCTCATGGGTTCGCCGTCGCGCCCGGGAATCAGCGCCATGCCCAGAATGGCGACGGCATAGACGCAGATGAGCACCAGAATCGGGGTGCGCATCTCGCGCAGGATGATGAAGACGACCGGATTGCCGCCTTTCCTGAAATCGGCCGGCATAGGGATCAGCGCCGCAGCATCAGGGTCTCGGCCACCACCATGACGACCGAGACGATGTTGGCCACCAAGGCGCCGCCGCTGAGGGAAACGATGCTGGCGGTCACGTCCGGGGTGAGGCCGGTCCCGGTGATATGCACCACCACCGTCCAATAGATCGCCGCGGCGATCAGCTCCAGGTCGGCGACCAGGCTGGTGGAAAGCAAAATGGCGCCGATCTGGGTCCGGTCCCCCAGTTTCAGGCCGGTGGCGATGAGATTCACCACCACCAGAACGAAGAGCTCGAACACGTTGTGGTATTGAGGATTGTCCATCTCGCCGATGAAAAAGCCGAAGTTCAGCGTCAGCGCCAGGACGATGAAAAAACCGAAGATCACTTTTTCAAGATTCATGGCCTCCCCTGCGTGCTTCACCCAAACCCGAATCGATGCCACGGTGTTCCACCGAGGCGCACCATTATCGCTTCTTTTTCCCACCGACCAAAGCCGGACCACTGTGCTCGCCCTGAGCAGGCCGATGCGGGTGATTCGGAAGGTTTTTTTCTGGTAGGATTACTCTCGACCTTGGAACACAGCGTACCAATATGGCGGAAATCCTCCGTAAGCCCCATGAATGAGACTCCGCAACGGATGCGCTTGGACAAATGGCTTTGGGCCGCGCGCTTTTTCAAGACCCGCAGTCTGGCGGCCGAGGCCATCCGGGGCGGCAAGGTCCACGTCAACGGTCAGCGGGCCAAACCGAGCAAAGAGATCACCGTGGGCAGTCGGATCGAAATCACCAAGGAACCTTACACCTGGGAAATCACCGTGGTGGCGCTGAACCAGCAGCGGCGACCGGCCAAGGAGGCGGTGACGCTGTACGAAGAAACGCCTGAAAGTCATGCCCGCCGCCAGGCGGAAGTGGCCCGGCGCCGGGCAGAAAAGGAAGCCGCCGGCCGTCCCCTGAAGCGTCCGGACAAGAGGCAACGGCGCCAGATCCACCGCTTCAAACGGACCCTCGACTGATGGTCGCCAGCGCCGCGTCCCTGCAACAGCGGGAGATTTACACCGTTTCCCGCCTCAACCGCGAGGTGAAATGGCTGCTGACCGACAGTTTCCCCCGCCTGTGGATCGAGGGGGAAATCTCCAATTTTTCCCGTCCGGCATCAGGCCATTGGTACTTCACTCTCAAGGACGACAAGGCCCAGGTGCGCTGTGCCATGTTTCGCCGCCAAAACCGGGCACTCGGCTTCGTGCCGAAGGACGGCATGCAGGTGGTGGTGCGGGCCCAGATCAGCCTGTACGAAGCCCGGGGGGAATTCCAGCTTCTGGTGGAAACCCTGGAAGAGGCGGGCGACGGCGCCCTGCGACGGGCCTTCGAGGCCCTGAAACAACGCCTGGCGGCCGAAGGGCTGTTCGCCGCCGAACATAAGCGCCCCATCCCGCCTTGGCCCCGCCAGCTCGGCATCGTCACCTCCCCCACCGGGGCCGCCATCCGCGACGTTCTGACCGTACTCAGGCGCCGATTTCCGGCCCTGGAAGTGACGGTCTACCCCTGCCAGGTCCAGGGCGACGGCGCCGCACGGGAGATCGTCCGGGCCCTGGAGCTCGCCAACCGCCACGGCATCTGCGACGTGCTGCTGCTGGTACGGGGCGGCGGTTCCCTGGAAGACCTTTGGCCCTTCAACGAGGAAGGCGTCGCCCGGGCCATCCGGGCTAGCCGCATTCCCGTGGTCACCGGAATCGGTCACGAAATCGACTTCACCATCGCCGATTTCGCCGCCGATCTGAGAGCCGCCACCCCGTCGGCGGCGGCAGAGAGCGTCAGCCCGGACGGAGCTGCGGTGCTGCAGCAGGTGCAGAGCCTGCGAAACCGCTTGGAAACCAGCATCCGCCGCCAACTGCAACAGACCGGTCATCGATACCAGACCCTGCTCGCCCGCTTGGAGCGCAACCATCCGGCCCGCCAACTGGGTGACAAAATGCTGCGTCTGGATGAACTGGAAGGTCGTCTGCACCGGGCGTTGAACCACAAACTGCAACAGAGCCGCCAGCAGCTGGCGACCCGGCACGCCCAATTGCTGCGCCACCATCCGGGCATGCGGCTGACGCAGCGACGTCAGCACCTGCTGCAATTGACCCAGGGCCTGGAAGGAGCGATGCAACGACGCCTGGAAACCGCCCGCTTGCGTCTGGGGGAACTCGGCCGCGCCCTGGAGGCGGTCAGCCCCCTGGGAACCTTGCAGCGGGGTTACGCCCTGGCCACCGATAGCCACGGCCGAGTGCTGACCGACGCCAGCCACATCCACCCCGGCGAGGAAATCCAGGTACGCCTGGCCCGGGGGCGCTTGACCTGCGAGGTGAAGGCGAACTACCCGGATTGAGGCGGCCCGCCTTTGGAAACATCGGCTCCATTGAAAAAGGCGCCCGAAGGCGCCTTTCCATCAGTCCTCGACGACCGACAATCCTGTCTGGCTGGCGTAGTAGGCCGAAACGTTCTTGACGTCCTCCTCCGACAAGCCCTGGACCATGGACTGCATGATCGGGTTGTTGCGCTTGCCGGACTGGTAATCCTGGATCGCCTTCACCAGATAGCTTTCGTACTGGCCGGCCAGACGTGGGAAATTCGGTGCCGGGGCATTGCCGTCCTCGCCATGGCAACTGGCGCACTTGGCCGCCACTTCCTTTCCTTTGGTCACGTCCCCGGTCACCGGTCCTTCCTGTTCCTTGCTCTCGAACTGGGCCAGGTAAGCGGCGATGTCGGCCATGTCCTGATCGCTCAGGGCACCGGCGTTCCCCTCCATGCTGGCGTGCTTGCGGCTGCCGTTTTTGTAGGCCTGGAGGGCGGAAATGACGTAAGGTTCATATTGGCCGCCCACCTTGGGCACGTGATAAGTGGGATAGACATTGGTGTAACCGGGGATCCCGTGGCAACCCTTACAGGCGTAGAATTTGCTTTTTCCCGCCACGGGATCGCCCGCTCCCTGGGCCGATCCGGCGACTAAAAACGCTGCACTCGCAATCCCCAGCCATACGTTTTTTCGTTTCATCGATTGGTCACTCCCCCAAAGATCATCAAAACGGTCCAATTATAACAACTCCCTGACGGCATCCCGCTCTTCCAGCAGTTCCCTTTCCGTCGCCGCCAGGTATCGACGGCAAAAATCGGTCATTTCCAGATCCGTCACCACCCGGTATTCCCGCTCCGTTACGGTCACCGGATAGGAAAAGACGATATCCTTGGCGATGCCGTAAGCGCCGTCGCTCAGGATCGCCATGCTGGTCCAGTCCCCTTCCGGCGTGCCGAAGACCCAGCTGCGCATGTGCTCGATGGCGGCATGGGCGGCGGAACCGGCGCTGGAACGCCCTTCCAGTTCGATGATGTTCTCGCCCCGATGCTGGACCCGGGGAATGAAGGTGTTCTCGTACCATTGCCAATCCACCCGTTCCAGGGCCGGTCGGCCCTTCACCTCGGCATGGACGAGGTCGGGAAACATGGTGGCGGAATGATTGCCCCAAATGGTGATCCGCCGCACATCGGTGACCGGCACCCGGCATT
>Ga0256841_1002187_pt1 | contig 15821 bp, 16 predicted proteins | sample 356308metaG_FD_185971 | JGI IMG/M metagenome (GOLD analysis project Ga0256841, IMG submission 185971) | Hydrothermal vent microbial communities from Mid Atlantic Ridge, Atlantic Ocean - 356-308 | ecosystem: Environmental > Aquatic > Marine > Hydrothermal vents | place: Atlantic Ocean: Mid... | reverse complement strand
CTTTAGCCCCGAAACCTAGGCTCTCAATTAAGCCGCATTCATAAACTTTTTAAGCCCATATTTTCAATAAGATATACTTGTATTTACACCGGTATGGCAGAAAACACCAACAACAGCATAAATTCTCGAAATAGCTATTACTCAAACAAATTAGAAGATAAATACCGGTCGCCCCGATCACAAATAATAGCCACTAACACCCCTTTGTCTAAAGTCTCAGCTAATTTTAGGGCAACGGCAACAGCACCGCCACTGCTCATACCGGCAAAAATACCTTCTTCTTTGGCCAATCGCCTAGTCATTGTCCTTGCTTCCTGTTCACTTACTTCAATAATCTGATCTACTTTTTCCCGATTAAAAATTTTTGGTAAATATTCGGTTGGCCATTTTCTAATACCGGGAATTTTAGAATGTTCAGTAGGTTGTGCCCCGACAATTTGTATGGTATCGTTTTGTTCCTTTAAAAAAGTAGACGTTCCCATAATGGTACCCGTAGTACCCATAGCCGATACAAAATGTGTGATGGTGCCTTCGGTATCGCGCCATATTTCGGGTCCCGTAGTAGCGTAGTGGGCTTTCCAATTATCATCATTGGCAAACTGATTGAGCATGATATAGCCACCTTCCTCGACTTTTTGTTCGGCATAATCCCTTGAGCCCAAAATACCGGTTGTTGCGGGGGTTAATATTACCTTTGCACCATAAGCCTGCATGGTTTGTATACGCTCTTTGGTAGCATTTTCGGGCATTACCAGTTCTATATCCAACGCAAAGGCATTGGCTATCATCGCTAAAGCTATTCCCGTATTTCCACTAGTGGCTTCAATGAGCTTATCACCTTTTTTAATCTCGTTTCTGTCAATAGCCGATTTTATCATATTGTAAGCCGCACGGTCTTTAACACTACCTCCCGGATTATTGCCCTCCAGTTTTAACAAAAGCGTAATATCTTTATTGTTGATAAGTCGGGTAGTCATTACTAACGGCGTGTTTCCTATACACTGTAAGAGGCTTTTCATGAATTCTTAGGTTTTAATTTTGTTTCAGGACTGTGGTATACCAAGCTGTTTTTGGGGATAGATTCGGTAATCCAAACATTTCCGCCAATAGTAGAATTTTTGCCAATAACCGTTTCTCCGCCAAGGATGGTAGCATTGGCATAAATGGTAACATTATCTTCAACCGTAGGATGCCTCTTTTTGTTTTGCATATCTTTAGAGACCTGCAAAGCTCCTAAGGTAACCCCTTGGTAGATTTTTACATGATTGTTAATAATGGTAGTTTCGCCAATAACGATACCCGTACCGTGGTCAATAAAAAAACATTGACCTATTTTTGCTCCCGGGTTGATATCGATTCCCGTTAACCGGTGCGCATATTCGCTCATCATTCTCGGAATTAGAGGCATGTCAATTTTATAAAACTCATGGGCAAATCGATATACGGCAATGGCAAAAAATCCCGGATAGGCCAAATACACTTCCTCTATCGTATTGGCGGCAGGGTCATTGTCTAAAATTTCTTGTGCGTCTAAATTTAATTTTTCGATAATTTCGGGTAATTTGGCAAGAAATGCTTTCCACACCACTTCACAAGAAACTTCGATATCAAAGCAGGCAATACTTGTAATTTCATCGAAATCTTTACCCAGTTGTACAATATTTTTTTCTACAGAAACATTAGCATCAAAAAGCGTATGGAAGAGTTTATCAGTAAAAATTTCAGTCTTGCTCTTAAGGCTAAAATCAAGATTTGGCCTGTTTTTATGAGATTGTATTTTTTTTATAATAGAATTTAGCGACATAATTTAAGAAATCGATTTAATAAATAAGAGTAAAATCAAAGTTACAAGTTTTATTTAAGACACTAGGTTTTTGGATTTTGTTTTTTCGTAATTTGGTATTTCTCCGACATTAGTTCAGTATCACTGCCATTCCTTACAAACGCACTCTAGACGAACTAGAAATATATAATAGTTGTGTACCTCTATTTTCTTACCCAGTCAAATCAAAACAAGATTTATTTTTCTCTAGTACAGTCATAAAAATTACTGTTGAAATTTTTCAATTTTAGCATTCATATACCGAAACCATAACGGGGGGAATAATGAAAGTAACATCATTCCCGGATAGCCTGTGGGCATTTGCGGACTCTCAGGCAATGATTTTAATACTTGGTAAGGTTTACTTCCGTTATAATGATGGTCAGAATGCCGCGATAAGTTAAAGAGCATCAATTTACCAATGATATGGTCAGAATTCCATGAGTGGCGATGCCGTACCTTTTCATAACGCCCTGATTCATTTTTTTTGCGGAGTAACCCGTAATGTTCAATATAATTGACGGTTTCTAACAGTAAAATTCCGATGATGGCTGCCAACACAAAACCCAACAATACAAATGCCCCAAAAAAGTAATAAATGGCACTGAGTAGCAAAACAGTAACGATGCTATACACTACCATTTTATGTTGCAAAGAAAAAGGCTTTTTACCGGCAGTATTCAGTCGTTTGTTCTCCAATTGCCAAGCTTCTTTATAACTCGAAAAATGTGAACGGATCCAAAAGAAATACAACGGCTCGTTTTTTCTAGCAGTGGCCGCATCATGAGGAGTGGCCACATTCAAATGATGCCCGCCATTATGATAAGGCAAAAAATGAGTATTTAAAGAAGTGAGCAATAACATTTCGCCTAACAATTGTTCCGTTTTATTATGCCGGTGCCCCAATTCGTGGCCAACATTAATGCCCATAACGCCACACATTAATCCCATAGACCAGACCCTTCCCATATATTCAATGGCAGTCAGAGGCTCTTGTATAACATAAAAAAAGAAAATGAGCATTGCTAATTGAATCGGGATGATAGCGTATAATATCCAACTGTACAGTTTATTTTCTTTTTCCAATTTCTCGGTTTCTCTGTCAAAATTATTACTATCTGCCTTAAAGAAAAATTCTAAAAAAGGTACAATTCCAAAAAATAAAAATACAGGCAAAAAAGTCAATAAGCCTTTAGAAGTAAACGAAATATACACCGTAATGGGCAACAAGTAGACCAATAAATATTTCAATCGTTTCATCAGTAATTAATTTTTAGGAGCTTCGGCAGGATTAAAATGAAACTGTTGTAATACAGAATTAGAAAGTTTGTCGAACCGCCCGTTTTTTACATACCGGCGAACTTTTACAGGATTAAAATTACCACTGAGATAAAAAACCGAATGGTGGTTTTTGCCGTTTTTATAGATGATAATCTCTTTCACCACATCACGGTTTTCACGAACACTGATTAAGGTGTGTTTGGCATCTTCGTTTTTTCTGTAAATTTCTATAAACCGATTAGAAACCAATCCGTTGATTTGATTGCTGACGGCAATACTTTCTGTTGCCGATTTCAGATTTAACTGAATGAATCGAATATCAGAAACATTGTTCAAAAAACTATTCATATCACTTTCCTGAGACCCCCTTAATAAGTTAAACATAAAATGGGGCACCCGAAATGCAGTAACATTCGCATCGTTTTTATGAACGTTATAAAAGCTATTGATAGAATGGTAGCTTCCACAAGAAATGAGTGCCGAAAACAACAGTATGAAAGAGTATTTTTTCATTGAATAGATTTGCTATAAAGCTACAAAAAATAATTATTTGCTAATTACTGTCAAATCTCAGGTGCCGAATAAAAAGATGAGCTGTCAAAAATAAAATTAAAATAAAGATTTGGTTTTGAAGAAATAATTTTAAATATTTGTACCTAACAAATGAAAAATAAAATACAAAATACCATTTCTATGATTGAAGTCGTGATTATTACATCACACGGCTAGGGAAATGGTATTTATAGAAATATAAAATAGAGCTTTCCCGAAACGGAAAGCTTTTTTTATTGAACTCATTTAAAAAGAACAAATGCAAAAAGTAACCGATAACATAATTATTGTCATTATGAACTTACTGCCGAGTTGATACAGGCAATTATGACAATTTTTAAAACCTGTATCAATTTTTGAGACAGGTTTTTTTTATGGTTGACCATAATAATATAATATAATTAAGTGATTGATAATAAATAAGTTAAGCGATTTTTGAAAATATTGAATTTAACAAACAATTTTAAAGAAATAAAACAAAAACACCATAAACATATAATTTCGAATTTGACAATAAAAAAGAATGATAAACAAATACAGTAAAACAGTAACACAAGACCCCACCCAACCCGCCGCACAAGCCATGTTATATGCACTCGGGCTTACCGAAGAAGATTTACAAAAGCCCTTTGTAGGAATTGCCAGTACCGGTTACGAAGGAAATCCCTGCAATATGCACTTAAACGATTTGGCAAAACTGGTCAAAAAAGGAACATTAGAAGCCAATTTAGTAGGATTGATATTCAATACCATAGGCGTAAGTGACGGTATTTCAATGGGCACCCCCGGCATGCGTTACTCATTGCCCTCAAGAGACATTATTGCCGACTCTATGGAAACCGTAGTACAAGCCATGAGCTATGACGGATTGATAACCGTAGTAGGTTGCGATAAGAATATGCCCGGGGCATTGATAGCCATGTTGCGGTTGAATAGACCTTCAATTTTAGTATACGGAGGTACCATAGCCTCAGGTAACCATCAAGGAAAAAAACTCGATATCGTCTCAGCCTTTGAAGCATGGGGAAGTAGAGTGGCAGGCACCATGACAGAAACCGATTATAAAAATATTGTCAAAAAAGCCTGTAATGGAGCGGGCGCCTGTGGAGGCATGTATACCGCAAATACCATGGCATCAGCCATAGAAGCCATGGGGATGGCATTGCCCTATAACGCATCAAATCCGGCGCAAAGTTCAGAAAAAGAAATCGAAAGCGTTCTTGCCGGAAAACTGATGAGAACCCTGTTAGAAAAAGATATAAAACCCTTAGATATAGTCACCAAAAAATCATTGGAAAATGCCGTAAGGCTAGTTACCATTTTAGGAGGTTCAACCAATGCCGTATTGCATATTTTAGCCATTGCCAGAGCAGCAGAAATACCCTTTGCCCTTGAAGATTTTCAACGCATTAGCGATACCACGCCGTTTTTAGCCGATTTAAAGCCAAGCGGACAGTATTTAATGGAAGATATTCACGAAATCGGCGGTATTCCTGCCGTATTAAAATACCTCTTACAACAAGGCTTATTACACGGCGATTGTTTGACCATAACAGGAAAAACCTTGGCAGAAAATTTAAAAGACGTTCAAGAAATACCCGAAAATCAAAACGTTATCAAGCCCATAGAAAACCCCATAAAACGTACCGGGCATTTACGGATGCTATATGGCAATATTGCCCCCGAAGGCGCTGTGGCGAAAATTACCGGAAAAGAAGGCTTGGTATTTATAGGAAAAGCAAAAGTTTTTGAAGGCGAATTTGCTGCCAATGATGGAATTAGAGAAGGAAAAGTACAAAAAGGAGATGTGATTGTCATCAGATATGAAGGCCCGAAAGGAGGTCCCGGAATGCCCGAAATGCTAAAACCTACCGCTGCTATTATGGGTGCCGGTTTAGGAAAAGATGTAGCCCTAATTACCGATGGGCGTTTCTCAGGAGGCACCCATGGTTTTGTAGTGGGCCACATCACTCCCGAAGCACAAGATGGCGGGGTCATTGCCCTGTTGAAAGACGGTGACGAAATTACCATCAATGCCGAAACCAATACCATTTCGGTAAACCTTACTAATGAAGAACTGAAAACCCGAAAAAAAGCATGGAAACAACCCGATTTAAAATTTAAAAAAGGAGTATTGTACAAATATGCCAAAACCGTTTCGTCAGCATCACAAGGTTGCGTCACCGATGAATTCTAAGCTAGGCCTCAAAAGAACAACGAAATAAATTTTCATAAACGATGGAAACCCAAATAGAAACAAAATCAATACATATAAAAACAAAAGAAATAAAAATATCAGGTTCTGAAGCTGTGATAAAATGCCTGTTGGAAGAAGGAGTTGAGTTGCTTTACGGATATCCCGGCGGTGCTATCATGCCCATTTATGACGAACTGTATAAATACCAAGATAAATTACACCATGTGTTGACACGGCATGAACAAGGAGCCGCACATGCCGCACAAGGCTATGCCCGGGTTACAGGCAGGGTAGGCGTAGCAATAGCAACCTCAGGACCCGGGGCTACCAATTTAGTCACCGGAATTGCCGATGCCCAAATAGACTCAACACCTATGGTATGCATAACCGGCCAGGTAGGAAGCCATTTGTTGGGATCCGATGCCTTTCAAGAAACTGATATTATCGGAATTTCAACACCCGTAACCAAATGGAATTATCAAATTACCGACGCTTCCGAAATACCCGAAATACTCGCAAAAGCCTTCTATATTGCCCGCTCAGGAAGACCCGGCCCGGTACTTATAGACATTACCAAAGATGCCCAGTTTGACACCTTAGACTTTCACTATAAAAAATGTACCGCTATCCGTAGTTACCGGCCGGTACCCGAAATAGATATGAATCAAATAGAGGCCGCAGCAAACCTTATCAATATCGCCAAAAAACCCATGATAGTTTTTGGCCAAGGCATTATTTTAGGAAAAGCAGAAAAAGAATTTACTGCATTGATAGAAAAAACCAATATTCCGTCTGCCTGTACCCTTTTAGGTTTGTCAGCTTTGCCTACCGAACACCCGCTACATGTCGGTATGGTTGGTATGCACGGAAACTATGCCCCTAATAAATTAACCAATGAATGTGATGTGTTGATTGCTATCGGAATGCGGTTTGATGATAGGGTAACAGGTAATTTAGATTCGTATGCCAAACAAGCCAAGGTCATCCATTTTGATATCGACCCCTCAGAAATTGATAAAAATGTACAAACAGAAGTGGCTGTATTGGGTAATGTCAAACAGACATTGGTTGAAATATTGCCGTTGTTACAAGAAAATACACATGAAAAGTGGTTGCAAGAATTTAAAAAATTGTATAATATCGAGTACGAAAGCGTAATCAAAAACGATTTATTTCCCGTAAAGGAAGGCTTGACTATGGGCGAGGTAATGAAAGAAATTAATACCGTATCAAAAGGCGATGCCGTTATCGTTTCAGACGTTGGCCAGCACCAAATGTTTGCCAGCCGATATGCAAAATTTAACCAAACCAAAAGTAATATTACCTCGGGGGGCTTAGGTACTATGGGCTTTGCACTGCCGGCGGCCATCGGCGCTAAAATGGGCGCTCCACACCGCGATGTAATTGCTGTCATCGGTGACGGGGGCTATCAAATGACCATTCAAGAATTAGGTACCGTATTACAAACCAAAGCCCCTGTAAAAATTGTAGTGTTGAATAATGAATTTTTAGGGATGGTACGCCAATGGCAACAATTATTTTTTGACAAGCGATATGCCTCAACAGAAATGACAAATCCCGATTTTATTACCATCGCAAAAGGTTATCATATAGCCGCCGAACGGGTTACCAAAAGAGAAGAGCTGGCTGTGGCCATTCAAAAAATGTTGGCGTCAGACGAAGCCTATTTTTTAGAAGTATGCGTAGAAAAAGAAGATAATGTTTTTCCGATGATTCCCACCGGGGCAAGTGTTTCGGAAGTTAGATTAAGTTAAAAAAGATGGAAGAAAATAAAAAATTTACCATTTCGGTATATACAGAAAATAGTGTAGGATTGCTAAACCGGGTTTCGGCAATATTCTTAAAGCGCCATATCAATATTGAAAGCATGACCGTTTCAGAGTCTGAAATAGACCATGTACACCGCTTTACATTTGTGGTAATTATCCCCGAAATATTAGTACAAAAAGTAGTCAAGCAACTAGAAAAACAAATAGAAGTAATCAGGGCATTTTATCATACCGAAGAAGAAATCATCTATCAAGAAACGGCAATGTTTAAACTCTCAACCGAATTTTTATACGACGAAAAGATTCAAAATAAATTGAAACTGAGAAGAGCCCATATTGTAACCATTACCAACAATTTTTTTATCATAGAAACTACCGGCTTAAAAGAAGATATAGACCGCTTATATGATAAACTAAAACCTTATGGATTGATGCAATTTGTACGCTCAGGGCGGATTGCCATCACGAGGCCTAAAATGGCTATTTCAGAATTAATAAATAATGTAAACTAAAAAATAAAAAAGATATTATGGCACAATTAAACTTTGGTGGAGTCACCGAAAATGTAATAACAAGAGAAGAGTTTCCACTGGCAAAAGCAAGAGAAGTCTTAAAAAACGAAACCATCGCAGTTATTGGATATGGCGTGCAAGGGCCCGGACAATCGTTGAATTTGAAAGATAACGGTTTTAATGTTATTGTAGGGCAGCGAAAAAATTCAAAAACATGGGACAAAGCCGTGGCCGATGGCTGGGTGTCCGGAGAGACTTTATTCGATATTGACGAAGCCTCAAAAAGAGCTACTATCGTTCAGTACCTATTATCAGACGCCGGCCAAATACAAGCTTGGGAAACCGTTAAAAATAATTTGAATGCCGGTGATGCTTTGTATTTTTCACATGGTTTCGGAGTAACCTTTAATGAACAAACAGGCATCATACCGCCAAAAGATGTAGACGTAATTTTAGTGGCGCCTAAAGGCTCAGGCACTTCCTTGCGAAGAATGTTTTTGGCAGGAAAAGGTCTGAACTCAAGTTATGCCATTTATCAAGATGCTACGGGCAGAGCCAAAGAAAGAGTTACCGCCTTAGGTATTGGCGTAGGGTCAGGATATCTATTTGAAACCGATTTTAAAAAAGAAGTCTATTCAGATTTAACCGGAGAACGCGGCATTTTAATGGGCGCCTTAGCCGGTGTTTTTGAAGCCCAATACAATGTATTGCGTAAAAACGGACATTCGCCTTCAGAAGCATTTAACGAAACCGTAGAAGAGTTGACACAGAGTTTAATGCCTTTGGTAGCCGAAAACGGAATGGATTGGATGTATGCCAATACCTCGGTAACGGCACAACGGGGCGCCTTAGATTGGCGACATAAATTTCGGGCAGCTACAGAACCCGTTTTTGACGAATTGTACAGCAGTGTAGCCTCCGGTAAAGAAGCCGAACGTGTCATTTCATCGTCGTCGCAAGCAGATTACAGAGATAAGTTAGAAGCCGAACTCAAAGAAATCCGCGAAAGCGAAATGTGGCAAACAGGAGCCGTAGTGCGTAAGTTACGCCCCGAGAATAATTAAAAAGAATTAGAAGCTGCCTAAAAGAGTCATTCTAGTTTCGAGAATTTGAAGGAAAATTCTCAACAAAAATAAAAATATGCAATAGTAATCAGTTGAGGTTGCTCAATAAACTGTTATTTGTGCAAGTCGTAAAATAAGAGCAAAGCCTATTGATAAAATTGTTAATTATAATACTAAAGAACCAAATTTAACTATGCAAGTTACTACCACATATTACCCGAGTATCAATGACGTCAGAAAGGCAGCACACGTATTGAAAGAAGTAACTTCGCTTACCCCTTTGATAAAAAACAGTAACTATTCTACAAAATACAAAGCCAATATTTTATTAAAAAGAGAAGATTTACAACAAGTACGTTCGTATAAAATTAGAGGAGCCTATAATAAGATAAGTAGCCTTTCAGATACAGAAAAAGAAAAAGGCATTGTATGTGCCAGTGCCGGAAATCATTCGCAAGGTGTGGCATTTGCTTGCCGGAAATTACATATAAAAGGCATCATTTTTATGCCGGCACCCACCCCCAAACAAAAGATAGAACAAGTACAAATGTTTGGAGGCGAAAACATAGAAATTATACTCAAAGGCGATACATTTGACGATGCCTATAAAGCCGCTAAGGAAGTTTGTGATGCACAAGGAAAAGTTTTTATACACCCGTTTGACGATGAAAAAGTAATCGAAGGACAAGCCACCATTGGCTTAGAAATTTTAGAACAAACCAAGCAGCCTATTGATTATGTCATAGTTCCCGTTGGAGGCGGAGGGTTGGCATCAGGGCTGTCATCAGTATTTAAAATGTTATCTCCAGATACTAAGATTATCGGCGTAGAACCCGCAGGGGCACCATCGATGAAAACAGCTATTGAGCAAAATAAGGTAGTTGCCTTAAATAAAATCGACAAGTTTGTAGATGGGGCTGCCGTGAAACGTGTGGGCGAAAAAACCTTCCAAATCTGTAAAGAAAACTTGCATAAAATACTCACGATTCCCGAAGGAAAAGTGTGCCAGACCATTTTAGAATTGTACAATAAAGATGCGATTGTAGTCGAGCCGGCAGGAGCATTGACGGCTGCAGCCTTAGATTTTTTACAAGATGAAATCATCGGTAAAACAGTAATTTGTGTAGTTAGCGGTAGTAATAATGACATTACCAGAACCCCTGAAATTAAAGAAAGAGCCCTGTTATACGCACAATTAAAACACTATTTTATTGTCCGTTTTCCACAACGTGCCGGTGCTTTGAAAGAATTTGTAGCAGAAATTTTAGGCCCCGATGATGACATTACCCATTTTCAATATACCAAAAAAGCCAATCGCGAAACCGATGTGGCCGTAGTAGGCGTTGAGCTCAAAAATACCAAAGATTTTGAGCCCTTGCTTACAAGAATGAAGACCCATAATTTTTTTGGAGAATACCTCAATAACAAACCCGATTTGTTTCAGTTTTTGGTATAATCGGCTACGTTTTAATGATAACAGCATAGTAACTATCGTTCTAAAATAACTAAAAGTGAAACGGTGATAACATCCTGTTTTACAATAAAATTCTCAGGTAAGGCCTAAATTATATATTTTGTCTAACTATTGTATTAATAATATGAATTTAGAAATAAAATACAGAAGGGCAACCCAAAATGACATTATAATACTCTCTGAACACAGAGTAAAATTTATAAACGAAGTCTTTAATATGGCTACACATCCAGATGAGCTGAAATTGAAGGATGAACTCATCACATATTTTTCTAAGTCATTGAAAGATAAATCGGTAATCGCTTGGTTGGCGCTATATGAAGATAAAGTTATTGCGACAAGTTGTTTGGTAATTTGGCATGCCCCGATGAGTTATGCAGGACTCCAAAGCGAGGGAAAACGGGGCTATATATTAAATATGTACACACTGGGCGTGTATAGAAAAAAAGGGATTGCCTCAAGACTGTTAGAGAAGTTAATTGGCGAAGCGAAAAAGATGAAATTAGAGTACGTGAGCTTACATGCCACAGAAGATGGAATGAGGGTGTATAAAAATAAGGGGTTTGCCCCTCCAAAATTCCCGGAATTAAAATTGAAAATAGAATAGCCTAAGGTGTAGTTGTCAATAAATTTTATCAAATAATCTGTATAGTTAGGAATACTAACTATATTTGTACCGGCAATAATGCCGTATAAGTAAATTAAATAAGTTATGAGTACATCAATTTTTTATCACGCAGGCTGCCCGGTATGCGTAAACGCCGAGCAAGAACTTTTGAATTTAATTTCAACCGATGTCGAAATTGTAAACCTCGGCGAAAGCAAAAGCCGCATTCAAGAAGCCGAAAGTGCCGGCGTAAAATCGGTACCGGCCTTAGTAACACCTAACGGCAATGTGATGCATATCAATTTCGGTGCCGCTATGGCCGACCTAAAAGGGTAAAAAAAATTTAAACCAAATAGTTAGTAGTCCTATCTTTATAGGGCTACTGCTTAAAATTACAAGACTTTTAAAAACAGGCAAACTCACTACAAAAGAATGTACGTTTTGGCATATTGAAAGCGCTACGCAATCAATTATAAATGAAATTCGGCACAAAGGTTTTTTTATTATAGAAATGGAAAATTGCCATTAAGATTTGAATCCTTACTTAGGATAACTAACTTTGCTGAGCAAACTAAAAAATTAATAGTAATTTAAGAGCCCGTTTAAAACATTTAGAAAGAGTTCTTACCGTAGAAAATACAAGTAAATTTTTGTGAAAAAAAGTGTCTTCAACATAGAGTTTCAGCAAAAAGACATCACAAGTAAGATTGTGGTTAGTTTAGAACGTATTTCAGAAGCATTCAAATCGCTGCTGTGGGAGTATGCAAAGGTTATTGGGTTGAGTCCGATTCAAATTCAACTCTTAATTTTTATCGCTTACCATAAACCTGAATTGTGTAAAGTGAGCCAGTTGGCCGATGAGTTTAATATTACAAAACCAACGGTAAGTGATGCTGTAAGAATATTGGCTAAAAAAGGCCTTATCGACAAAGAATATTCTGAAGTAGACAATAGAAGCTATACCATCTCGCTCACTGCAAAAGGAAAAGAGATGGTAAACAGTACAGAAAGGTTTGCAGCACCGGTAAAGACCACAATTGAAAGCATGGCGGCCAAAGAGCAAGAAATGTTGTATAGCTCTTTAAATAAGCTAATTTTTAATTTGAATGCAAAAGGGGTTTTAACCATTCAGAGGATGTGCTACGGATGCCGGTTTTATGAAAAAACAACAAGTGCACACTTTTGCAATTTATTAGAAAAAGAATTAAAAACTTCAGAAATTAGGGTAGATTGCCCTGAATTTGAAGGGAAATAAACAATATAAATCAGTAATTACAATGAATACCATTCCTACGCAATATCAGATAACAAACCCCATCCATCAAAAAACCTATTTAGTAAATGGTGCGTTAAAAACATGGACAGGAAAAACCACCGAAGTCCATTCGGTTATTTCTTCCACGAAAGAGTACCAACCAACATTATTAGGCTCCATCCCATATATGGAAAAAGATACGGCCTTCGAAGCCCTAACTGCTGCTTGCGATGCCTATGACAAAGGCCAAGGCTTATGGCCAACCATGAAAGTGGCCGGCCGTATCAAATGTATGGAAAAGTTTACCGAGATAATGAAAACCAAAAGAGATGAAGTGGTGAAATATTTGATGTGGGAAATAGGTAAGTCATTATCCGATTCACAAAAAGAATTTGACAGAACCATCGAATATATTTACGATACGATTGAAGAATACAAGCAAATAGACAGGGATAGCGCCAAATTTACAAAAGCCGGAGGTATCTATGCCCATATAAGAAGAGGGCCTTTGGGGGTAGTATTGTGTTTAGGCCCTTACAATTATCCGCTAAACGAAACATTTGCCCTGTTGGTACCGGCATTAATCATGGGAAATACTACCATTTTTAAACCCGCAAAACATGGTGTATTATTGTTTTCACCCCTCTTAGAGGCTTTTCAAGAAAGTTTTCCGAAAGGTGTAGTCAATATTGTATATGGTAGGGGCCGAAAAGTGGCAACACCTATCATGCAAACTGGGCGTATTGATGTATTAGCATTGATAGGCAATAGCAAATCGGCTATTGCTTTGCAAGACCAACATCCGCATAAAAACCGATTGCGGTTGGTATTGGGCTTAGAGGCCAAAAATCCGGCTATTATCTTACCTGATGCTGATCTAGACTTGGCTATTAATGAATGCCTTGCCGGATCCTTATCTTTTAACGGACAACGGTGTACCGCCTTAAAAATTATTTATGTTCACGACGATATAAAAGACGAATTCATCAAACGTTTTGCCAAAAAGGTAGATGCTTTGCCTTTTGGAAACCCATGGGATGAAGGCGTAAAACTAACCCCATTGCCCGAACCTAATAAAATAGCTTACATACATGAATTAATAGAGGATGCGTTGGCAAAAGGGGCGAAAATACAGAACAAAAAAGGAGGAAAAACTACTGAAAACTTTATTTTTCCGGCGGTTGTCTATCCTGTAAAACCTACAATGCGGGTGTATGAAGAAGAACAATTCGGCCCCGTAGTACCCGTACTTTCATTTAAAAATATTGACGAGCCCTTAGCAGATATTGCCGATTCTAATTACGGGCAACAGGTGAGTTTATTTGGCAAAAATGTCGATACCCTATCGCGGTTAATAGATACCTTGGTGAATTTGGTATGTAGGGTAAATTTAAATAGCTCTTGCCAACGAGGGCCCGATGTATTTCCGTTTACCGGACGTAAAGACTCAGCAGTATCAACCTTAAGTGTACACGATGCCTTGCGTTCTTTTTCTATCAGGACGTTTGTAGCCTCGAAAGACAATCCTTATAACAATGCTATTTTAGAAGACCTAATGACCTGCGGAAAGTCTAATTTTATGAGTACCGATTATATTTTGTGATTTATGTAGTTGTACACAAAGATGTTGATTTTATGTTGAGTATAAATAAGTTGTAGCACATTTGAGTAAAATTATGAGTAAATTATTAAAAATATCGTTACCGATAGCCATTTGTTTCTCGGTGTTAGTGAACTCGGCTGAAATAAAGTCTCAGAACACAGATTATGAAAAAGGCTTAAATATTACTACCCAATTATACTTGTTAAAAAAAGAAATTTCATCTAATATTTTATTGGGTTTAGTTCCAAAAAATGATTCAGAATTACATAAATGTAAATAAAATATATTACGCTAAATAACCATGTGTATTTTCGCCGCAACAGAAAAATAGCCATTGTAAGTACCTTAAAAAATGAACACTGCACCAATCATAAAACATTTTTCAAATTATTCTCCATTAAGTGATTCTGAAATTTCAGAACTCAAATCTAAACTTATAGAAAAGAAGGTGAAAAGAAGGCAATTTATCCTTCAAGAGGGAGATGTTTGTAAGCATTATACTTTTGTGGTAAGCGGCTGCTTTAAAATGTATAAAGTAGATGATAGGGGGCAAGAACACAATTTACAATTTGCAATAGAAAATGGCTGGATAGCTGATATAGGGAGCTTTCATACAGACAAGCCAAGCGAATTGTATATTGAAGCACTAGAACAATCAATAGTATTGCAAATTTCAAAACCCGACTTGATATATTTATATTCCCATTACCCTAAATTCGATAGAAATTTTAGGGTTCTTATAGAAAATGCTTTTATAAGCCTCCAAAAACGTGTACTTCAAAATATTAGTTCTACAGCAGAAGAAAGGTACTTGTATTTTTTAAAAAGCTATCCAAATTTGTTTAACCGGATATCCAATGTTCAAATTGCCTCTTATATTGGTGTAACCCCTGAGTTTTTGAGCAAAATAAGAAAGAGTATTGCCACCAAATAGAAAGCCTAAAACTTCATTTGGGTTAAACTAGCTTAAGATTTTTTCTTAACCTAGCTTATAGGTGCCTTCCCCATTCCTGATTCATCTTTGCAGTATGAAAAATGTAATCATATCCGCAATCGTATTAAGTCTTGTAAATATTGGATGTATTGAAAAAAGGCAAGACAAATCTATTAATGAAATAAACAATAAAAGAATGGAAAAAAAAGACAAAGAGCAAATCGAAAAATTATTAATGGCCTACAAAGAGTCATTAAACACCTCTGATGTAGGCAAAGCAGTAAATTCTTATACAATAGACGGTGTTTTTATGCCCTCAGGAGCACCAACTGCCAATGGTACGGAAGCCATTACAGGAGCTTATGAATTTGTATTTTCTCAAATTCAATTGAATATTGAGTTTTTTATTGAAGAGATAGTAATAGAAAACAATATGGCTTATGCATTAACAACGTCAAAAGGAACAACGTTAATCCACGCAACAGGAGATACAGTTCCTGAAGAAAATAGAGAATTATTTGTTTTTGAAAGAAAAAATGGCAAGTGGAAAATAGCTCGCTACATGTTTAATAAAATGAAATAATAAGTGTCAAATTTTAAAATATAAGGCTAAGTTCTATTTACCACAGCAAAAAATAGCAACTACTCTCCTGCAAGGCCTCGAAGGCCTTGTAGGTATTAAAATTAAGACCTACAAGGTTTGATAAACCTTGCAGGAGAATTTTATGGT
>Ga0256841_1002186_pt1 | contig 15827 bp, 16 predicted proteins | sample 356308metaG_FD_185971 | JGI IMG/M metagenome (GOLD analysis project Ga0256841, IMG submission 185971) | Hydrothermal vent microbial communities from Mid Atlantic Ridge, Atlantic Ocean - 356-308 | ecosystem: Environmental > Aquatic > Marine > Hydrothermal vents | place: Atlantic Ocean: Mid... | reverse complement strand
ATGGTTAAAGAAAGAAATTAGTAAATCGGTAAGGCCTATCCTGTAAGGTTTAGCACGGATACTTAGCGCTGGATCAACCTTGCAGGATTGCAGGGCAAAAGGAATGAAGACAAAATGGTGGAATGATTGAAGAGAGGAATTAGTAAATCGGTAAGGCCTATCCTGTAAGGTTTAGCGCGGATACTTAGCGCTGGATCAACCTTGCAGGATTGCCAGGCAATAGTGATGAAATTTAACACATAAAATAACAATATGATAACATTTGAGACTTTCAGATATCTTGTACTCGGTTGGATTGCAATTGCAATACTACTGTTTCCGGTTTTGATGAATGTTACTGTTCCTTACGGAAGGCACTCCAGCAAAACCTGGGGAGCTACCATAGGCAATAAAGCAGGCTGGATAATAATGGAAGTACCTGCTATTATTGTGTTTGCTATTTTTATTTTTCTCGGTGAAGGGATAAAGAGCATTCCGGTACTTATCTTTTTCATTTTGTGGATGGTACATTATGTTCACCGAACATTTATTTACAGCGCGCGCACAAGAACAAAAGGGAAGAGAATGCCTGTTTTGATAGTCACCTTCGGAGTGTTTTTCAATATTGTTAACGGATTTATCAACGGATACTGGTTCGGATTCCTCTCACCCGATTATCCATTGAACTGGCTTACCGACTGGAGATTCATTGCAGGTGGGATATTATTCATTACAGGAATGGGATTAAACCTTTATAGCGACAATATTTTGATAAATTTGAGAAAAAACAATGACAAAGGTTACTATATCCCGAAAGGAGGGTTGTTTAAATATGTTTCCTGCCCCAATTTTCTCGGAGAGATAATCGAATGGGGAGGTTACGCCCTGATGACCTGGTGCCTGCCGACACTTGCGTTTTTTGTGTGGTCATTTGCCAATCTTGTACCCCGTGCCCACGATCATCATAAATGGTACAAAGGACATTTTAAAGATTATCCCCAAAAAAGAAAAGCTGTTTTTCCATACATTTACTAACAATAATTACCATGAAATTTTCAAACCTGTTTACAACAAAAAAACCTGTAATCGCCTGCATCCACCTGATGCCGTTACCAGGATCACCTCTATATGAGGGAAATATGGAAAGTGTTATCAAGACAGCACTTGCGGAAACTGAAATTTTCAAAAGACAGGGTATTGAAGGGTTGATAGTTGAGAACTTCAGAGATATGCCCTTTTATCCCGGCTCACTTCCTGCAGCTACCGTTGCAGCTATGGCTTCGGTTACACGGGAGATAGTCAAATCATTCCCCGGACCGGTAGGTATTAATGCGCTACGCAATGATGCGGTTGCGGCATTGTCAATAGCAGTTGCTACAGGGGCAAAGTTCATAAGGGTTAACGTACATACCGGTGCTGCCGTAACAGACCAGGGTCTGATTCAGGGAAAAGCCCATGAAACCCTGAGACTGCGCGAATCATTAAAATCCGAAGTCCTGATTTTTGCGGATGTGAACGTAAAGCACGCCACTCCGCTCGGCAACCGCAGAATAGAACTTGAAACAAGAGACCTCACGGAAAGAGGACTCGCCGATGCTATCATCGTCTCAGGCGACCGTACCGGAGCAGCAGCAAATGTAATGGATATTGACAAAGTACGACAAAACACACATCTGCCTTTAATACTGGGAAGCGGAGCCACACCCGATAATCTGGCAATCTTTCTGCCTAAAACGGACAGTATGATTGTCGGCAGTTATTTTAAAAAAGACGGAAATGCCGCAAACCGTGTGGAAGAAAAAAGAGTTAAGGAATTTATGAATAAGTTACATTAATGTTAAATTTACTCCTAATCAAAAAATAAATATTAATTCTCAGGTTTTGAAAAATCTTTAAAATCCGTTTAAAAATATTTATTATATTTGCCGAAACTGAATTGTAATGAAAATTATTCCGGTTCTTATCAGGTTTACCTGCCTTTATCGTCAGACAGGCAACGCAAAGTTGCTTAGAACCGGTTAATACTCTAAAGAAATCAAGTTTGATTTTGCAAACCTGATTTCTTTTAGGTATAAGAAAATAGATTTTCATTATATTTATTAAAACAAATCATTCGGTTACAATGGAATACCAATTAAAATCATTTACAAACAAAAATCAACAATTATGAGTTTAACAAAAAAACTTGCTGCCGAATTTTTCGGTACATTCTGGCTTGTATTCGGTGGAACGGGTAGTGCCGTTCTTGCAGCCGGATATCCCGGGCTTGGCATCGGCTTTGCCGGTGTAGCTCTTGCATTCGGATTAACGGTATTGACAATGGTCTATGCCGTGGGGTCCATCTCGGGTGGACATTTTAATCCTGCCGTCTCTTTCGGACTTTGGGCAGGAGGAAGATTCCCCGGGAAAGATTTGCTTCCCTACATCATTGTTCAGGTTATCGGAGCAATTGTAGCATCAGGCGTATTGTACATCATTGCAAGCGGCAATCCCGATTTCTCCCTTGACGGTGGATTTGCATCAAACGGCTACGGCGAACATTCGCCAGGCGGATATTCTATGACTGCCGCTTTGGTAACGGAAATCGTGCTTACTTTTATGTTCATATTCATCATTATGGGAGCAACGGACAAGCTTGCACCCATAGGCTTTGCCGGTCTTGCCATCGGATTGGCTCTCACGCTCATCCATCTCATTAGTATCCCTGTAACGAACACTTCGGTTAATCCTGCCCGTAGTACCGGTCCCGCACTGTTTGTCGGCGGCTGGGCTTTGAGTCAGTTGTGGTTGTTCTGGGTGGCACCCATTGTCGGCGGAATACTCGGCGGTGTTGCCTATAAGGCCTTTTTCAATAAAGAAGATTAAAAGAAGAAAAAATATTATTTTTGCCACTTTCCGGAATAAAATATCCGGCAGGTGGTTTTTTTATTTCAATTCCAAATTATGACAACAAAAGAAAAATTTATTGAAGAGATAACAAAGGGTTACACTTTTAAAGGTGATTCCATAACCATCGGCGGAGCTATGCTCGACGGTGAATGCCAAACGGGTACACTTGTTAAAATCCCTTTAAAAACCCTTAACAGACACGGGCTTATCGCAGGTGCCACAGGTTCGGGGAAGACCAAGACTTTGCAGATACTTGCAGAACAAATGTCGGCAAAAGGGATTCCTTCGCTTTTGATGGATATAAAAGGCGATTTGAGCGGAATAGCCGTACCGAGCGACGGACATCCCAAAATTGACGAACGCCACGAAAAAATCGGCTTTCCCTTTGAACCCGGAGACAGCCCGGTTGAGTTTCTTTCCCTTTCGGGAGAAAAAGGTGTGAAACTCCGTGCCACGGTTACGGAATTCGGCCCCGTGCTACTCTCCAAAATACTTGAACTGAACAACACCCAATCTGGCGTTGTTGCCGTAGCATTCAAATATGCCGACGACAAAGACCTCCCCCTTCTCGACCTTAAAGACCTGAAAAAGATATTGCAATGGATATCGAAAGAGGGCAAAAAGGAGATTGAAGCCGATTTCGGGAGGATATCAACATCAACAGTGGGTGCTATAATGCGAAAGATAGTTGCTCTTGAACAACAGGGAGCCGATACTTTCTTCGGCGAACGCTCCTTTGATGTGGAAGACCTTTGCAGAATTGACGAAAACGGAAAAGGAATTGTCTCCGTTCTGCGGCTTACGGATATACAGGACAAACCCAAACTCTTCTCAACGTTTATGTTGCAGATGCTTGCGGAAATATATACCACTTTTCCAGAAAAAGGCGATTCCGGACAGCCGGAACTTGTCATTTTTATTGACGAGGCTCATCTTATCTTTAAAGAGTCGTCAAAAACTCTTCTCGACCAAATCGAAACCATTGTCAAGCTGATACGCTCCAAAGGTGTGGGGGTATATTTTGTAACGCAAAACCCTACCGACATTCCCGAAGATGTCCTCGGGCAGCTGGGTTTAAAGATACAACACGCATTGCGTGCCTTCACGGCCAAAGACAGAAAAGCTATCAAACTGGCAGCCGAAAATTACCCCGTAACGGAGTTTTACGACACAAAGAATATCTTTACCAAACTCGGTATCGGCGAAGCAATGATAACCGCACTGAACGAGAAAGGAATCCCTACCCCTCTCGTTCACACAATGTTACGTGCCCCTCAATCAAGAATGGACGTGCTTACGGACGATGAAATTGACATCATAATCCGGAAATCGGAAATCATACAAGAGTATAACAAAGAGATTGACAGGGAAAGCGCATACGAAATACTCACAAGAAAGATAAAACTTGCTCATAAAGAAGAAAACCAACGTGAGCTGATGAAACAAAATGAAAAGGTTGTCACCAAACGCACCGTGAAAAAGGAAAAAAGCACGTTTGACGAAATACTGAACAGTCAGGTGGGTAAAACAATAACCCGTGAACTGACACGCGGAATCCTCGGTATGCTGGGAATAAAAACAACGACGCGTAGAAAAAGACGAACAACAAGCCGGAAAGGATTTTGGTTTTAATTTTTTCAAAATAGTAATGAACATTTATCCAATATATCTGTTTCGGACTATCGAAATTGATTTTTGAAATAATAAATTGTAAATTATGAGTACTGCAAACGATAAACACTGCCTATTCTGCGAAAGAACGGAAGACGAAATACCATTGGTTCAACTTGATTATCAGGGAAGAAGTTTGTGGATTTGCCCCCAACATATCCCCGTTTTGATTCACGATCCCCAAAAACTCGTAGGAAGACTTCCCGGAGCTGAGAATATGGAGGCGGGTTGATATGGATGAGAATTAAAATTCCTTCAACTAAGAGGTACGAAAAAATGGTCTAAACAAATGACGGTATAATATATTTAGTCCTTTATTCAAAACCGTTTAAAAATAACCTTAAAGGAAGGTGTGTTATACCTTTGTAGGAAGCATCTGTATATTCGTCAAGCGTGATATCATATTTGGGGTAATTATCTTTTATTTCGAGTAAATTTCCAAACTCTCTTTTTTTTGTTTGTTTGTCCGAAATTCGTAATGCCACCTGAATGTATATTTTTCATTGTTTCTGGTCGCAATAAAATCGATCTCTTTTTCGCCGGTCTGTCCCACTAAAATTTTATACCCGAGAAATTTTAAATGATTAAAAACGACCGATATGGTCTGTTCATAATATTTTGTTTCTTATAAAAATCATTTTTCACAAAAACAGGTGTTTTGTCGTTTATAACAAACAAAATGTTAGATATTTTTCTCCTATCAGCATTATTTCACCTATCTGCCCACAAAGACAGATAACAAAGTTCAATACTAAAAATTTTTGTAATATTGGAAATTGTTTCATTTTAACAAATGAAATCAATTTCTTTTTGGTATAGAAGTTGCACCACGAAGGAAACACATTAATTTTAAAAATAAATATGATGAAAAAATTGTTGTTTCAAACCATAATCATTGTAATGCTTTTTTCAATGGTTTTACCGTCGTGTACAAATTATGAAAAGACAAAAGTAAAGGTTGATTTTTCAGATTCCACTCTAAAGGTATCAAATGTTGAAAATGACAGTTTAAAACCTATTTTCGTAGCAATAGCCTCTATGACTTCTCCTCGTGAAACATACATTTATTATCATAATTTAATAGACTTTATAGGTCAAAAAATTGGTCGTCCAATTTATATTAAAGAGAAGAAAACATACGAAGAAGTTAATGAGATGCTGGGTAAAGGTGAAGTCTCTTTTGCATTTATCTGTTCAGGGGCTTATATAAATGCCAAAGCAAAAAATGAAGTCAAATTACTTGCTGCACCGGTAATCAATCATCAAACTTATTATCAGGCATTTATAATTACCCGGAAAAATTCGGGTATTAACACTTTTGAAGATTTGAAAGGCCATAGTTTTGCTTTTACCGATCCGATATCAAATACAGGTTATATGTATCCTCACAAGCAGGTTAGACTTTTGGAAGGTAATAAAAATCCTTTCTTTTCTAAAACAATTTATACTTACGGGCATGACATCTCTATACAAATGGTTAATAAAGGGATTATTGACGGAGCGTCGGTACATAGTCTTATTTACCAATATATTGCCCGTAATTATCCGGAAAGGATAAAAGGGATAAAAATTATTAAAAAGTCGGAGTTGTTCGGAATGCCACCTGTGGTAACTCCTTTAACCATTAAGACAAAATGCTTTAACAGGTTACAAAACATTTTTCTAACTCTGGATCAGGATACTACCGGGAAAAAGATACTTGAGAAGTTGGGAATTGAGAAATTTGTAATTGTTAACGATTCAATCTATAATAATGTACGTAATCTAACAAATTAGATCACTAATGAAGACTATTAAACTCCCGTTATTTTGGAAATTTGCCATAACAATTATTATTTTGGTTTTAATTTTCGGGATGATAAATATGTTTATTTTGTGGAAATCGGTATATCAATCATTTGAAAAGGAGATTGATAAGCGTTCAGTGGTACTATCTACAATAATTTCCGAAAAAGCTGTTAATCCGATTGTATATGAAGATATTGTAAGTTTGTATAAAATCCTTGACGATATGATGCGCAGCGACAAAAGCATTGCATATATCTTTTTAACTGACGAGAAAGGAAAGGTGATTGCAAAAACATTTAGTACGGAGGTACCTCCCAGTTTAGTGTCTGCCAACAATATTAAGAATAAGCAGTATAATATTGAACTATTGTCAGCCAAGCATTTTAAATATAGTTCAATTAGAGATATCGCCTTTCCTATTTTGGACGGGCATGCCGGTATTGTCCGCTTAGGGCTTATTGAGGACAGTATCCGCAGTGAGTTGGTTACCGCTACAAAAAATTTGTTAAAGATGATTATTTTGTTCCTGATAATCGGATTAGCGGGAGCTTTCGGGTTTTCTTATTTGATTACATCACCTATCCATTATATTAGTGACCAGGCGCAACAAGTTAATCTTGACACATTAGACGGTGAAATTAAAAATCCTGGTTATCCAAGATACAAAAAGATATGGCGTTTTTATTTTAGCGACGAACTTGACCTTTTGTTAGCCAAATTCAGGGAAATGCTTCTGAGGTTAAAAAGGAATTATATTGAACTGCAAAAAACACGAAACTCATTTATTCAGGCGGAAAAGATGGCTGCCATAGGAACTCTCGCTGCCGGTATCGGACATGAAATTAACAATCCGATTTCCGGCATTAAAAATTGTCTTATTCGAATCTCTAAACAGCCTGAAAATATAGAACAAACCGCAAACTATATACAACTTATTCAAGATGCTACAAACAAAATTGAAAATGTAACACAGCATTTACTCGATTTCAGCAGGAAAGAAGAAAGCGTCTTTACTCATATTCAACTTACGGAAGCTTTGGAAAATGCAATTGCACTGATTGCTTTTAAGGCTCAAAAGGCGGAAATATCAATTACGCGTGATCTTCGAAAAGACCTTACCATTTTCGGAAGCCAAAACTATCTGGAACAAGTTTTTTTAAATCTTCTTCTGAACAGTATAGATGCAATCAATGAAGTAAAGAGTAAAAACCCTTTTTATAAAGGTATTATAAGTGTTTCGGCAAGGAAAAAGAACAATAATGTATTAATACGGTTTAAAGACAATGGGATTGGAATAGACAAAAAGAATGAAAGAAAATTGTTCGATCCTTTTTATACCTCCAAGGACGCCGGAAAAGGAACCGGACTTGGTCTGTATGTGTCATTCAATATTATAAAGGAGCATAACGGAGAAATTTATTTCAAAAGTGAGAAAGGTAAAGGTACTGTGTTTTCAATTGAATTAGAAGAAGTTAAAAAATAATAGTTATGAAAATAGCTGTCGTTGACGATGAACGAATAATAAGAGTAGCTTTGGTTGACGAACTGCGTGACCATGGTTATCAGGTTAAAGAATACACAAGTGCGCAAGCCGCATTGCTTGATATGAAAAAAGAAGTACCGGATATTGTTATTTCAGATTTAAAAATGCCACAAATGGATGGAATTGAATTTCTGAGAAGAATTAAAAAGCAATCTCCGAATACTTACTTTATTCTCATTACCGCATACTCCACAGTTTCAACGGCAGTTGAAGCAATGCGTCTCGGTGCTTACGACTATATTACAAAGCCCTTTGACAATGAGGAGCTTCTTATTGTAATCAAACGTATTGAAGAGCTAAGGAATGTAAAAGCCGAAAATAAGTACTTGAGAAGACAAATAGAAGAAAAGTTCAAGCTATCTTCATTCATAGGAAAAAGCAAACCCATTGAAGATCTATTTAAATTGGTAAAGATTGTAGCCAAAAAAAATACAAGTGTTTTAATTACAGGAGAAACAGGAACCGGGAAAGAGTTATTAACTAAGGTTATCCACTTTAACAGTACAAGAAACAGAAGACCTTTAATCAAGGTTAGCTGTGCAATATTAAGTCGCGAGATCTTTGAAAGCGAAATGTTTGGACATGTAAAAGGCGCATTCACTGGTGCCGAAAAAGAGAAAACAGGTCGTTTTGAACTTGCAGATTCAGGAACTCTTTATTTAGATGATATTGACGATGTACCATTGGATATGCAGGTTAAACTTCTTAGAGCTATTGAAGAACGTGAAATTGAACGTGTCGGTGGAAAGGAACCTATTCCCGTTGACATAAGGATAATTGCATCAACAAAAAAAGATCTTAAACAACTGGTGAAAGAAGGAAAATTTCGCGAAGACCTGTTTTATCGCTTAAATGTCTTTCCTATAAATATCCCGCCTCTTCGTGAAAGGGTTTCGGATATCCCGCTTCTTGTTGATCATTTTGTCAACTTTTTTTCCGAAAATGAACCCGTTTCGGTAGAGCCCGAGGTATATGAGATTTTAAAATCCTACCCGTTTCCGGGTAATACGCGCGAACTTAAAAACCTTACCGAAAGGCTTGTTCTGATGGCATATAACAATAAAATAACAAAAGATATTGTCCCTGCCGAAATCAAATATCCGGGAAACTCATTGGCTTATACTAATTTTGAAAACAAAACTCTTACGGAGGTAATGGATGATATTGAACGTAATTTGATTTTCTTAACACTTAAAAAGGCCGGTAATAATAAAGCAAAAGCTGCTGAAATTTTAGGCATTCCCGCTTCCACTTTAAAATCAAAAATTTCTAAATATTCAGATTAAACCTTTCGATTTTCCACACAAAACAGACGACGATATTTCGTCGGAATTCGTCAGTTTTTCGCTCCTATTTTAAACGGGAGTAAAAGGAAAATAAAAAAATTTAAAAATATTTACACTTAGCTATCAGCCTTCTATAAATTTAATAGCATAATTAATAGCACCCTTTTTACCATGGCATATCAATTGCCAAAACCAATGCCTGTAGTTGGTAAAAATTAAATTTCATAAAAAATGAAGCGGGTTTTAAAAGTTTTAAGTGTTTCTATTCTTATTTTTTTATTTTCTTGCACGAAAGATTATTATACCCCTCCGGGTAATATGCCTGAAAATGTAAGTTTCTCAAGTAGCGTAATCCCGATTTTTAATAATAATTGTGTCAGTTGTCATAACAGTGGAAGTACGGAGCCTGATCTGACACCTGACAATGCCTATGCCGATCTTACCGCGAACAATGCGTATGTTGTACCCGGCAAACCGGAAGATAGTAAATTGTATCATAGAATAACAGGACAAGGCTCATTAATGCCTCCCGGCGGATCGTTACCGCAAAATGATATTAACATAATTTATGTTTGGATAAAAGAAGGTGCATTAAATAATTAGATTTTTTTAATATGAAAAAAACTATTCTTAAAAACACAATTATTCTTGTGTTGACGGCAGTTATCATTATGATCTCACAAAATAGTGTTCAGGCACAGCAAGAAGATACTTCCGGAGCAAAAAAAGTTCAAAAGCCCGTTCGGTCACCCTGGGATTCGGATATGCTTATTGAAACACAAACAGGAGTTGTTCTTCCGACAAAAACCCTGGAATTCGTTATACAACACAGATTTGGAACTATTAACAGCGAAACTTTCGACTTAGCCGGCATTTACGGAGCTTCAAATATTCGACTCGGGTTAAGTTACGGTCTTTTTAAAAACTTTCAAATTGGTTTGGGGACAACCAAAAACAAAAAATATCAGGATTTGAACTGGAAATATAAAATCCTGACCCAAACCCGATCCAATAGTATGCCCTTATCCCTGACATATTACGGAAATATGAGTTTTTATGCACTTGAGGATGAATACTTCGGCGAAAACTATAGATTCGCCGACAGAATTTCATATTTCAACCAACTAATAATAGGCCGAAAGTTCTCAAGGGTAGTTAGTATTCAGCTTTCCGTACAATATTCACATTTTAATATGGTTGATACTATAAACCTACAAGGAATAAAACATGATAATTTCGGTTTGGGATTGGCAGGAAGAATAAAAGTCAGCCCGCAAACTTCAATTAATTTTGAATATGACCAACCGTTAACTTCACCTGATAAAATTAAGCCCAATATTTCGTTAGGTGTGGAAATTGCTACCAGTTCACATGATTTTCAAATATTTGTAACTACTTATAGCGGTATCATTCCACAAGAAAATCTCTGCTACAACACTAATGATTTTTTTAAAGGTGACATACTTCTCGGATTTAATATTACAAGACTTTGGGGATTTTAAAATACATTTCTATGAAAAAGGAGCAAAATCAATCGAAGAAAAAAACAGGAAGAAGAAACTTTTTAAAGTTTGGAGTTTTGGCCGGAGGTGCCGTAGTTTCCGGAGTAGGATTAACCGCATTTGCAGGAGATAACAAAACAGGTGAAAAGGTAAAAGTAATGACCACCGACGGAAAACTTGCGGAAGTTGACAGTGGAATGTTACACAGTTGCAATTCGTGTAGTAGTAGTTATGTTAGCAATGAAGAAGCCAGAAAAGGAATTCCCGACAGAAAATTTGTAATGGTCGTTGACCTTTCTCGTTGTAAAAACGCAAGAAAGTGTGTGTCGGCATGTCAAAATATGCACTACTTACCAAAGGATAAAGAATGGATAACCGTTAATTTAATGCAGGAAACGGAAACTACAGCACCTTACTGGATGCCAAAAACCTGTTTTCATTGCGACGAGCCGCCCTGTACTAAGGTTTGCCCCGTGGGTGCCACTTTTAAAAGAGATGATGGTATTGTATTGATTGACAATGAAAGATGTATAGGGTGTAAATTCTGTATGACTGCTTGTCCCTATTCCGCCCGGGTTTTTAACTGGGATAAACCGAAAAATATCCCTGAAGAAATTTTAAACAGACCTTATAGTGTGGAAAGCGGAGCACCTCAGGTTGTCGGGACAGTCGGAAAATGTGATTTTTGTCCGGATATGATCCGTAAAGGAAAATTACCCGACTGTGTGACCGCTTGTCCTAACGGCGTCTATTTTTTTGGTGATATAAACGAAGATACTGTTACCAACGGTGACGAAACCCTAAGGTTTAGCGAATTAATTAAAGATAAAGCCGGGTATCGTTATATGGAGGAACTGGGAACACAACCCAGTGTTTATTATTTACCACCGGTTGATAGAAACTTCCCGTTTGAAAGCGGCTTAAAGGGTTTGTCGGAAGAACAAAAATCAAAGTATCATTTTAATACTGATAAATAAGCTGTTACAATGAAAATAGAAAACAAAACAAAAGAAATCTTAAAGGAGTTTTCGCCGCAAATCGAAAATTTCAATCGCAGGTTTAAGATTCTCTCTGCTATTTTAATAGTTATTATGTTATTTGCTCTTTATGCATTTTATATGCAGGAAAAAGAGGGACATATCGTTACGGGAATGAGAGACAATGTAGTGTGGGGACTGTACATAGCAAACTTTGTGTTTTTTATCGGTATTAGCTATGCCGGTGCTTTAATTTCAGGAATTTTACATCTGCTAAAAGTAGAATGGCGAAAACCCATCATCCGTGTTGCCGAATTTATAACTGTTATTTCTACCGTTATTGGCCCTTTGTTCATACTACTGTGCATGGGCAGGCTCGACAGAATTTATAATTTGGTTTTATACGGCAGAATTCAATCACCCATAATTTGGGATGTTATTGCTATTACTACATACATCATTGGAAGTTTTCTCTTTCTTTATCTTGCAATGATCAGAGACCTGGCAATATTGAGAGACTCCCCCGATTTAAAGATCGGTAAGTTCAGAAGATGGTCTTATAAATTCCTTGCAATAGGGTACAACGGCACTGCCAAACAGGATAAATTGCTCGAAGACTCTATTACAATAATGTCGGCTATCATTATCCCTATTGCCGTTATTGTTCATAGTGTGCTTGCATGGATTTTCGGAATGACCTTACGTCCGGGATGGCACAGTACCATTTTTGCCCCTTATTTTGTTATTGCTGCCGTTTTTTCAGGCACAGGAGTTTTAATTGTTGCTCTGTGGGCTTATCGCAGATATTTCCATCTTGAAAAATATATAACAAAAAAGCATTTTGATTACCTTGGAATGCTACTTTTGATATTAGCTGCGATATACGGTTATTTTACATTTAGTGAATATCTTACTGATTGGTACACTTCCGAGACATGGAATGCAAGAGTACTTGAAAAATTATTTAACTTCAACGAGTACGGATGGTGGTTCTTATTTGCAGCAATAATAGGAATTTTGCTGCCAATGATAGTGATTGGAATACCAAAGCTAAGAACGATAAATAGTGTAACCGCCGTTTCGTTTATTGCAGTAATAGCACTTTGGGTTAAGCGATATCTAATCATAGTTCCAACACTGGAAACACCTCTATTTCCTATTCAGGATAACAGAATCGAATGGATAAAATATTCGGCTACCTGGGTTGAATGGGCACTTACTCTTGGAGGCGTTGCAACCTTTATTTTTTCGTTTATGCTACTGTCGAAATATGTGCCTATAATACCTGTTTCGTTAGTCTCCAAACCTCCTGAAAAAACAGAGTCTCTTAATGTGGAAGAAAAAGTAGAAACTGTGTAAATAGATAATTATGAACAGAAAAAATAAAAACAGCGATATTGGGAAAATCTTTTATTATTACCTAACTCTTGTAGTAATTATAGTCCTTGCCGGCAATGCGGAAGGTCAGCAGGAAGTAAAAGCTAAAAGATCAAAAATACGTATTAAGCTTGAGTATTTTAAGAAAGGTGATAACACAAAACAAATCAAAGCCACCGCTTCAACACGTGTAAAAAGAAAACCGTTTCCGGTAAAAATGGTAACTCTTAACTTTTATGACGAAACCGATTCGGCAAAGCTGATAGGTACCGTTGAAACAAATGAAAAGGGAATAGCCACCTTAACTCTTCCGTCCGATTATTCTATAGGTAACGGTGATAATCCGTCATTGTTAAGCGTTCGTTTTGACGGAAATGAATCATTCAAATCCGCCTCGAAGGAGATACGGATTAGCGATATGGAAATGAACGTAACTTACAAAATAATTGATTCTGTTTATACGGTAAATATTGATGCATACGAAAAAACAGAGGGTGAAAGCAGCATTCCCGTTTCCGATGTTGATGTATATGTATATGTAAAACGGTTGTTTAGTTTGCTTAAAGTTGGCGAAGGCTGGTTACAGGATGGTAGTGCAACCGTTGAAATTCCCAATGACCTTCCGGGCGATAAGGAAGGTAACTTAAAGTTTGTCGTTATGATTCCAGACGCAGAAGGTTACGGCACGGTGGAAAGCGACGAAGTCGTTAAGTGGGGTAAACCTTTAAAGGTACAAAATAAATATGCCGACGAAAACAAACGGGCATTGTGGGAACCGCGGGCTCCGTTATGGATGGTGATTACTCTCAGCATATTGCTACTTGGTGTTTTTTACCACTATTTTTTAATTGCATTTAAACTGTATAAAATAAAAAAAATACGCAAAAATGATTCTGTTTAGTAAAATCACTTTGCAATGAATGAAATAAATTAATAATCTTTTAAATTAAACATTATGAAAAAAATCAATTTAAAAACTCTTGTCTATCTGCTGGGAATAGTGGTATCAGTCATGGTTTTTTATTCCTTCAGCTATAATTTTGATCCGGATGATTGGGTAGTTCCGGCAAAATATAAAAACATGAAAAACCCGACAGATAAAAGTGATAAAGAGGGCTTTAGTATCGGAAAAAGTCTTTATATGAAACATTGTAAATCTTGTCACGGAAAAACAGGATTAGGTGATGGAACCAAAGCCGACGAACTGGATACTCCCTGTGGAGACTTTTCGACGGATCTGTCGGATCAAAAAGATGGAGAGTTATTCTATAAAATTAAATCGGGCAAAGACGATATGCCAAGTTTTGAGAAAAAGATACGGGATGATGAAGATATTTGGTTAATCGTAAACTTTATCAGAACATTTCAAGAAAAATAAAACATTTATTATTAGAACATTAGTTATTAAAACTTTTATTAATTAAATTAAATTCAAATGAAAAAAGTAATTTCAATTTTGGTAACGGTATCAATGTTTATTGGTATCGGTTTGTATCTCGCTTCTTGTAGCAAAAGCGATGATACTCCTGCAGTGGACCAGGATCAAGTGGCCTATGACGCAGCAGACGGGATTAGAGGTGCACGCCTTTATGATCACGTATTGAACGAAAAGCTTGTGAACGATGACAAGATGACTTCCAAACCTGATTTTTTCAGATGTAAGTCATGTCATGGTTGGGATTTAAAAGGGCAAAACGGTGTGCTTATTGGTAAAGCGCCTTCGGATACTTACCCTGAAGTAGCTGACGTTAATTTAATAAGTGACACGAGGGTAAACGATGGTATTCGCCAGATATATGATGCCATTGCCAATGCCGGAGGCCGCGATCCCTATTCAGGTAATTATACAAAACAAATGCCTGACTACTCTAAAATTCTGACTCCCGAGGATATCTGGGATTTGGTTAAATTTATAAAAGAAACTGCTCACCAGACAAATGACTTTTATACATTGACAACAACCGGGACTTATCCTAACGGGACTAAATCCTTTTCCAACATTGGCAAAAATGGGAATGCCGCTGCCGGTTTAGCTACTTATAATGCAAAGTGCTTAACTTGCCACGGTGTTGACGGTTCCAAAATCAATATTTATTGTAAAGGAGAATGGTTGGGTGATATGTTTAGAAATGATCCTCATGAAATTCAGCATAAAGCAATATGGGGTATGCCTATTGACAGAGAGCATATTGCAGCAGGTTGTCAGGATGCAGGTGAAATGGATCCAACAGGAATTACAGATGATGACATTAGAAATTTGATGGCTATGGGCCAAGACACCACTGCTTTCCCTGATTATCATGATTAATTAGTATTCAAAATAATTTTAGTTACAATAATTTTAAAAGAGGCTGTCTGCAAAGACAGCTTCTTTTATTTTACCTAAAATGTGATTCTCTAAACAAACAAAGTATTATAATCTTTACTAACTTTGCCAAAAAAAATTATGTCGAAGTTTCTTCTTTTCTTTGTTTTTCTGACGTTTTGCTCAATCTCCTTTTCTCAGGAAGATCAAAAAGTTGTGATTGTCATTATTGACGGTGCGCGATATACGGAAACCCTTGGAGACGATACACGAACATACACACCGAAAATGTGGGAGCTTGCCGAAGAGGGAACAATGATTGACAAATTCTACAACGACAACTACACTTACACTTCCCGTGCTATTCCGGCTCTGTGGTGCGGAGCCTGGACTGATGTCAGGGATACGACATATCAGGGGCACGAGACCAATTATGCTGTCCTTCCTACAATATTCGAATACTACAGAAAACAAAAAAATGCTCCGGCCGACGATTGCTATTATGTTTTG
>Ga0256841_1002185_pt1 | contig 15828 bp, 12 predicted proteins | sample 356308metaG_FD_185971 | JGI IMG/M metagenome (GOLD analysis project Ga0256841, IMG submission 185971) | Hydrothermal vent microbial communities from Mid Atlantic Ridge, Atlantic Ocean - 356-308 | ecosystem: Environmental > Aquatic > Marine > Hydrothermal vents | place: Atlantic Ocean: Mid... | reverse complement strand
ATTTCGGGAGGGATGCTTTTTTTGTTTTACAATTCAATTTTAGACAATAGATAGATTGTTTAAGTATAATTGATTTTTGTACGAGTTCTACTTTAGCGGACAAGAAGGTTTGATTTTATTCTTTTAGTTAAAACTACACTTTTGTTTAGCTGATATTTTTTAAAGACCTGTTATTTTTGTATAAAATAATTATGATGGAATCTAGGTATAGTAGAAATAGAATATATGTAACCGAAAAAGAGCAAGAAACAATAAAAAATTGCCCTATTATTTTAGGAGGTGCTGGTATCGGAAGTGTTATTGCCGAGTGTGCTTTGCGCTTAGGTTTTGAAAACATGACGATTATAGACGGTGATCAAGTTGAGTTTTCAAATCTAAACAGACAAAATTACACAGAAGATGATATCCCAACAGATAAGGTCAGTTCAGTAAAGAAAAGATTATTATCTATTAATAAGAATGCCAACATTAAAATACATAATTGTTTTCTGACAACTGAAAATGTAGAAGAGTATATTACCGGACATAAAATAGCGATTAATGCATTAGATTTTTCTTCTGAAATACCCTTAGTTTTTGATGAAGTTTGCCAAAAAAAAACTATACCTGTTCTACATCCATATAATTTAGGTTGGGGAGGGTTGGTTACCATAATTACACCAAGTGGATTGTCTTTAAAAACCATAGAAAAACCTGATGAGAAATTTAATGAAGTGAAAATGGTGGAATATGCTTCTAGTTACTTAAAATTTTGGAGAACTCCGCACGAATGGATAGATGAAATAGTAAAAAAGTATAAAAATGAAAAAAAGGTGTTACCACCTCCGCAGTTGTCCATTGCTTCTTGGACTGTAGCAGCTATGTGTACACATTTACTCTTCAATATAGCAACGAATAAAAAAATCAAAAAATTCCCAGAATTTTATTTGTCTACAATAATGAACGACTAAATTAGTCTATTATTAGTTGCATAAACAATGGCTTCAGATATATTTGCAACATCTAATTTATCAAACAATTTTTTTCTATGAAATTTTACCGTATCCGGAGAGACAAAAATTGCTTTAGCAATTTCATTTATGGTATAACCACGCGTGGAGTATTGAAGAATTTCTTTTTCTCTACTTGTCAGAGCTATTATTTCATTAGATTTCCAAAAATCACCTTCTAAATCGTAACAAAAAAGTTTATTATCCCCTTTTTTATAAATCTTAATATTACCTGACCTACTTTCTGCTGAAAGCGAAATAATGCAGATCGCTTTCCATATTTTGCCGTCATCCGTTAAGAATAAAGGGGTTAATTTTTGATTAATTAATATTTTTTTCCCTTCCTGATTTTTTAAATGATAATCGTACGATATAGTATAAAACTTTCTTTCTTCTAAGGGTATTTTTTCATAAAAATCAAACCCAATAGTGTTTATTTTTAAAAGGAGATTTAAATCTGGTTCTATAACATATTTGAAATAAAAAGAATATCCCATTTCTTTGACTTCCTCAGCGGTATGACCACATAAAAACAAAGGGTTATCAGAAACATATTCAAACCCTTTCTTTTGATAATCTATAACATAAATACTTTTGTATGTGGTTCTTGCAAACGCTTTTATTGGTTCTAAATAATTAGTAGTCTGTTTCTGTTCATTATTTGAAATATCTCCAACGGTATTTCTCAAAGAAAAAAAATCATTGATATTTTCCATATTCTCCTATTGAATAATCCCTCGTTGAAGCAAATATAACAATTTTTTTAATCAAAATATGATTTACTACTCTTTAGGGTAGTTTTTTTATTACACAAAAGGGTAGTTTTTGTCTAACTCGCTTATAACTACCTTTTTGTGTAACAATATTGGTAAGCTTCCTAAATAGCTTTGAGAGTAAAACAAACAATATTATGATACTCACAAAAAACTATTTAGAAAAGCTTGAAGCAAATCAAATATACGATTTGGCGAAATTTGTTGTTACAGAAAACTTCAAACATCACTCTAATGATAACTCATTGAAAGATTATAAAAATGATATTAACTCTATTTATAAAGAGGAACTTCATTTTAAAGACTCAGAGGTTTATATAAGCAGAGATCATTCGGGTTTAATCTTCGGAGCTATTCGTGTACTCAAATGGAATTTTATTGATGTATTGCCCTTACAAAAGATTTTTGGGATTAATCCACTTCTAGTAATCCATAAACCTAACATAAATGATATCTATCATATAGGCCGTTTTGCCATAAAAAAAAATGTACGAGATATTAATTTGTTTAAACAATTAATGGTTTGTGCTATTACCTCTATTTGCAAGCATAAAAATAATATAGCCTTTGCTGAATGTGATAGTAAGCTATTGAGAATACTAAACCTGTTAGGCATTCAAACAACTGTAATCGGTGAATCTGTAAATTATTTGGGATCAGAAACCATACCAATAGTGATGACTTATGACGGATTAATAGGTTTTTACAATAACAATAGGCATTTGGTAAATGATATGCTAACAAATACACCTAGGCCTTATGTGGTAACTAAAAATAGCGTAGCTAATATTAGCTATAATGCTTAAAATATGCAAAATGAATTTAGAGAATAAAAATAATATAGATTGGAATTCTTCAGAAATTTTGATGCAACTAATAAAAGAAATTAGGACACCCTTAAATTCTATAATTGAAGCAAATAAAAATTTTTTAAATACCAATATAAATCCAACAGAGAATAAGACCAGTGACATTATCTTTTCCAGCAGTCGAGAAATTGCCGGTTTAATAGAAGAAGTTGTTAAATTAGCCAATAGTAACAAAACAGCAGCAGAAGTTCCTTTAATTTATAAAATTTATTACGCTAACGAAAGAGTACAGTCTATGTGCCAAAATAAAATCAATCCCGATAAAATTTCAAAACAAGATTCTCTGTGGTTGATGAAGATGGAGAATGAAGTCCATAAAAATATTAAACACAAAGATTTAAACTTATATGATCTGTCCTATAAAATGGCTGTTAGCGAAAGGCAATTACATCGTAAAATAAAAAATCTTCTGCATTTAACACCTAATAAATATATAAGAGTATTACGATTACATAAAGCAAAGCAATTTATTGACGATTACATTTACGACACAATCTCGCAGATTTCTTATGCAGTTGGATATTATGATACACATTATTTTTCTAAACTATTCCATTTACAATACGGTATATTTCCTAAAGAACTTCTTAAGGAAAGGAGACTCTAAGAAAACTCAATGGATATTTTCATTTTCTTAAAATGACCATAAATGTAATCTCAACAGTCTTTTTGACAGTTTTAAAAGACTTTTCAAGAGTAACTTTGTGGCTGAAGGAATCTTTATTATGAAATATACAGAACAACAAAAAGCTCAATTTTTCTTAACCAGTATTTACAAAAAAGCTTGGGAAGATAAAACCTTCTTAAAAAACCTGATTCATAATCCCATTAGAACTCTAAATAATTTTACTGGCAAAAAAGGAAAGCTGCCTTTTGGAAAAGTATTGATTGTAGAAGACCAAACAAATCCAAACCATATTTATCTGAATTTACCCGCAAAGCCCAGTAATTATTCTGATATAGAATTAAATGAGACACAATTGGATGAAGTCTCCGGAGCAGCTTTTAGTCCTATTCAAATAAATTGGAATGATTTGATGAATAGTATTGAGAAAGAAATTCAAAGTTGGTTTGAGTAATCTAATAAAATTTTCGACATAAAACCTATTTGGGTAACTTCTTTGGTAAAAAGAGCAATTTATAATTGTCTTTTTCAACTGATTCTTTGGCAGTTTTGGAACATTTTCGAAATATACCTTAGCCTTATTAATTTTTAATACAAAAGAATATGAAACGTGTACTTTTTTTATTAGGGCATTTAAGCGATTTGGATATTGAGTGGATGATAAATAATGGTAACAAAGCCGAATTAGAAACAGGAGATCGGCTAATTCGTAAAGGAGAAACCATTGAAAATTTATATATCGTCTTATCCGGGCAGTTATCCATAACAGATGGTTCTAGTCAAAAACATATTGCTCTAATAGGAGCCGGAGAAGTAGTTGGAGAAATGTCATTTTTAGAATCGAGGCCGCCTTCAGTTTCTGTGATAGCAACACAACCAACCACAGTTTATTGTATTTCCAGAGAGTTAATGAATAGCAGGCTTGCGAATAATTTAGAGTTTAAGGCAAATTTTTATTATGCTATTTCATTATTCCTTTCAAATAGATTAAGAAAGACTACAAGTCAACTGGGTTATGGCTTGCCCGAAGAAGCTGACATTATAGACGAAAATGTTTTAGATGGGGTGTCTCAAGCAGGATTACGATTTACTCAAATATTACAAAAATTTTCTGAAGTATAAAAGATAATTAAAATGACCTGCAAATTTGTATTTTTAAGTTTATTAGTATTGTTTGGAATGTGCCATATATATAGCCAAACAAAAGTACCTGTAGATATTGTACAACTATCTGAAGCTACTTTTAGTAAAAATCCGGCAATAAAAAGAAATATTTTAAATATTTCTAATGCAGAAGGTAGCCTACAAATACAAAAAAGCATTTTTGACTACAAATTAACTTCAGGAGTATCACTTAGCCGTAATGCCTTGAATCTTTTTGAAGCTGATCCTAGAAATGAATTTATAGGAAATCGTTTAAAATCTAGAAATACAGGTGTTTCAATGGGTTTGCAAAAAATATTTCGTTCTAGTTTGATTGCTAGATTAAATGTAGACTATTCGATGGCTGAGAATAATTTTCCGTTTAACAGGTTTAATCAGAATGTAGGCTCATATTTATCAGACCATTCTGTGTCAAGTAGATTTTCTTTAACACAACCTCTATTGAGAGGCCGAGGAAAAACGATAGCCACAGCTTCAGAACAAGCATCTTCATTAAATTTAGAAAGTGCTAATAATAATACTGAATTTGCGAATTCATTTGAGCTATTTCAAATGGGCTCTGCCTATTGGCAATATGTAGCGGCTTATAAAAGTTTGGTAATTTTTAAAAAAAATGAAGCACGCGTGAGGCGTGTTTTAGAAATCACTGAAGAGTTGGTAAAAGCAGATAAAAAACCGGCTGGCGATTTAGCGCAAATACAGGCAGATTTAGCAAACCAAGAAAGACAAACAAAAGTTGCAGAACAAACATTATACACTGCAAGATTAAATCTTGGGCGTGCAATCGGATTGAGTGAAGCAGAAAGCAAACAATTAGGAGACCCGTTAGATGAATTTCCTACAATAAGAGAATCAGGGTACAGTAATGATTTTGACGAAACTATCTTTTTAACAATAGCCCGGAAGAACAGAAAAGACATTCAAGCATCTAAAAAAATACAAAAAGCGCTAGAGTTGCAATTAAGGCTTGCAGAAAATAACAAAAAACCTCAACTAGACCTTACCGGCTTTGTAAACTATGGAGGAATGAATATGGGCAATGGCCTCAATAGGGCTTTAGCTACTTTTTCAAGAAATGAAGGGAGGAGTTTAGGGTATGGTTTTGATCTGAATTTTTCGTTTCCACTAAATAATAACCAAGCTAGAGGAACATATATTCAAAATGAAGTGGCGTTAAAAGATCAAAAAATAGCAAATAACAATTTGCAAAGAAATATAGATCTAAATGTGTCTATTGCATTCAATAATTTAGATAATAGTGTTCAAGTTTTAGAAAAAGCAAAAGAAGCTCTAGAGTTTTACCAAAAAGTGTATCATAATGAACAAGTAAAATTTAGAAATGGTTTGACCATTTTATTAAATCTAATACAGTTTCAAGAACGATTAACTTTTGCAGAATTAGATTACTTACAGGCGCATCAGCAATTTGCGATTGCTATAATTAACCTTCGTTATGAAACAGGAACATTACTAAAAAGGAAAGACAATACTACAGAAGTAAAAATTAAGAGAGAATCGTTCTATACAATTCCTAAAAATAACTAATTTAAAAATATATCATCATGGCAGCAGGGTTTTTTAGAAAAGCAGCATTAGAAAAATTGTCAACACCGGAAAAATTAGACCAATTAATTAAAGTAACGAGCCCAAAAGGTTGGATAGCGTTACTTACCATTGCAATAGCCTTAGGAACCGGCATAGCGTGGTCTTTTTTTGGCAATGTAAAAACGAAACTCAATGTAGTTGGTGTTTTATTGGGTGGAGAAATTCATGAGGTAGTAGCTACATCGCAAGGACAATTGATAAGCCTTAATGTTAGTATTGGCGATAGAATTAAAGAGGGAGATGTAATTGCAACTATTGAACAACCCAAATTGTTCCAACAAATTGAAGAGGTCAAAGCCTCTCTGAAAGAAAGAGAGTTTGATTTACAACAATTACTTTCTTATGGAAACCAAGATACGCGTTTACAAGAGGAATTAATTCAACAACAACGCAGTACCATTGAACTGCAAATGCAATCAGAAAATAAAAATTTAGAATTTTTAAGAAATCAATTAGAAACCGAAAAAGAATTATTAAAACAAGGTTTAATTACAAAATCTCAAGTGGTCAATACTGAACAACAAATAGAGTCTTCAAAAAATGCTATCGAACGCCTTAAAAGCCAAAGGATGCAAACATCCAGTCAAAAATTAAATGTAGGATTTGATTTACAACAAAAAATAAACATTAGCAAACAAAGAATTGCAGAAACGAAAAGGCGATTAAATCAATTACAAGAACGTTATGATATACAAACAAATATTAGAAGTTCTTATGCAGGAGAAGTTGTTGAATTGTTATCTGATGCAGGTGTCATGGTTGGACAAGGAACACCTTTGTTCAAGCTAAAAAATCAAAATCATATTACCGGAGACAAATTGAGAGGAGTATTATATATTCCTTCACAAGACGGTAAAAAAATTAAAGAAGGTATGGAGGCTTTGGTTGTTCCTTCTACCGTTCAACCCCAAGAATATGGTTTTATGAAGGGTAAGGTAACCTATGTGTCAGATTTTCCGATAACCCAAAAAGGAATGATGATGACCGTAAAAAACGATCAGTTAGTCTCAGGGCTATTATCAATGGGAGCACTTTTTGAAGTATATGTAGAATTTGAAAAAGATAAAGACGCTTATAGTGGCTTCAAATGGACATCAGCTAAAGGTCCCGAAATTGCTATAAAAGAAGGAACTTCTTGTATGGGGAAGATTACTGTTAAAACAGAACCTCCGGTTGTTTTAGTGGTACCGGCTTTAAAGAAATTCTTTAATCTTTATTAATCATCAGATATTATGGGTATTAAGAAGGAGTTTATTATTGAAAAACAAGCAGGTCCGGTTAAAACACCTACTGTTTTACAAATGGAAGCTGTAGAATGTGGAGCTGCTGCCTTGAGTATAATTCTTGGATACTACGGAAAATTTGTTCCGTTAGAAAAATTGAGAATTGCGTGCGGCGTATCTCGAGACGGATTGAAAGCCTCTAATATTTTAAAAGCAGCAAGAGAATTTGGCTTAGAGGCAAGAGGCTATGCAAAATCAATTGAAAAATTGATGCAGCTAAAAATGCCGGCGATGATATTTTGGAATTTCAACCACTTTCTAGTTATCGAAGGGTTTACCAAAAATAAAGTGTATTTAAGTGACCCCGCACAAGGTAGATACCATGTTAGCCATCAAGAATTTGACGATGCATTTACCGGGGTAGTGATGACTTTTAAACCCGGAGAGAATTTTGAAAAAGGCAATGAAAAAAAAGGATTGTTGAGTTCCTTAGCTTCAAGAGTTTCGCATTCTAAGATGAGTATAACCTATATCATTTTGGCAAGCCTCTTTTTAGTAATTCCTGGGCTTGTAATACCGTCATTTACAAAAATATTCATAGATAAATATTTAGTAAACGGCATATCAGAATTTATTATGCCTCTACTTTTAATAATGGGAAGTATTCTAATCGTTAACGCTGTATTAGTGTATCTTCAACAATATTATCTATTACGGTTAGAAACAAAACTAGCACTTACAACATCCAGTAAATTTTTATGGCATGTTTTTCATCTGCCCATAGCTTTTTTTACACAACGTTATAGCGGAGATATAGGAAATAGGGTTTCTTTAAATGATAAAGTTGCAAAATTATTAAGCGGCGATTTAGCGAATGCTGCCTTGAATACAATTGTAGTTGTCTTTTATGCATTATTGATGTTTTCTTATGACGTTCTCCTTACCGTCATTGGAATAGGGATGGCAACATTAAATATAATAGCTTTACGATATGTATCCAGGGCCCGTAAAGATGGCAACCGTCGTTTTATGAATGAAAACGGAAAACTTTTGGGTACAACGACTTCAGGAATAAGCATGATTGAAACCCTAAAAGCATCAGGCAGAGAAAATGACTTTTTTACAACTTGGACAGGATATTTGGCCAAGGTAATGAATGCACAGCAAGAATTAGGTTGGTTGACAACACGCCTAAACATTATTCCTCCATTATTAATGTCATTAACCACAACAATTGTGTTAGGCACCGGTGCTATGCGGGTAATGGACGGTCAAATGACACTAGGAATGTTAGTTGCCTTTTTGTATTTAATGAACAATTTTATGGGCCCGGTAAACCAATTGGTAAATGTGGGTAAATTACTACAAGAAACAGAAGGAGATATGGGACGTATTGACGATGTTCTAAACTATGAGATGGCAAGCGAGTTTGATAAAAAAACTTTTAAAAAAGAAGACAGTATAGACAACAGCAGCCTACAAAAGCTTACAGGATATTTTGAAATGAAAAATGTCACTTTTGGCTATAATACTACAATGCCCGCATTGATAGAAGATTTTAACTTGAGCCTGAAACCGGGGAGCAGGGTAGCATTAGTAGGCGGCTCCGGAAGTGGGAAATCTACAGTTGCCAGGCTGGCTTCAGGATTATATGAACCTTGGAAAGGAGAAATACGTTTTGACGGTAAGTTAAGAAAAGATATTGCCAGGCATGTTATTACAGAATCAGTAGCCGTAATAGATCAGGAAGTTTTGATGTTTAAAGGCTCTGTACAAGAAAATATAGCTTTTTGGGATACTAAGATTCCCGAAAAACACATTATCCAATCAGCTCGCGATGCTGCCATTCATGATGTTATAGCTACAAGGGCAAATGCCTATGATAGTGAAGTGTTAGAAAGGGGAACTAACTTTAGTGGAGGGCAGCGCCAACGATTAGAGATTGCAAGAGCGTTGGCAATAAATCCTACTATTCTAATTATGGATGAGGCAACAAGCGCTTTAGACCCTAAATCGGAAAAATTAGTGATGGATAATATCAAAAAACGCGGATGCACATGTTTGATAGTAGCCCATAGGTTAAGTACTATTATGGATTGTGATGAAATAATTGTAATGGATTTTGGAAAAATTGTAGAGCGAGGAACTCATAAAGAGTTACTAAATAAAAAAGGTACGTATGCTAAGTTAATAGACTCAAAATAATTACAGGTATGTTTGAAAATAAGAAAATAAAGCTAGCGGCAAATCAATCATTAATCCTAAAAGAGTATGACAGGTTTTGGATGGTAACAGCAGGAGAGGTAGATGTTTTTTATGTTGATATTGACCAAAACGGAGCCTTTTGCGGAGCTTTAAAATACTTGTATAGTGCAACCTCCGGAGAGTTGTTGTTTAGCCTGATTTCTTCAAAAAAGAATGAAAAAAATATCAACTTGCTTATTGTTAGCAAAGGAGCATCCTTAATTTCCGTAAATAAGAATAAGCTACTGGAGATTGATCATTTTTTTCTTAAAAGTATGATTGATAAATGGGTTTTAAAAACAGCCCAGCAGATACAAAAAGTCAATGCCCCAAGGTTGTATACATCACTTTTTTCATCAAAAACAACTACTCTGAAAAAAGAAACCATAGCATATCCAACAAAAGGATTGGTATGGTGTTTTATCAATAATGGAATAGTTGCCAAATATGCAGATGATGAGGCGGCAAATTCAGATACAGAATTCGACTACCCTATTGCCGTATCAAATAATTTATGGATTAAGGTATTAAGCAATGATTCAGAAGTAAAAGTGTTGAGTACAAGAGAAGTTCTCAAAGACGAAATATACTTTATGTTATCCTTAAATGATTTACAAAATCATTTCTATTCAAAATTGCTCAGAAATTATGAATTTCAAATTGAAGAAGAACAGCTTCGTATTGCCGATAAAATAACTTCCGAAAACTCAAATTTAACAAAAACATTAAACCAATTACGAATGATAGTAATTGGTAAAAAAGGCAAAAAATCAGCTTTGCAGGTAAATAATGAAAACCATCATGGCAATTTATTTGAAACCTGTCAATTAATAGGCAATGCTGTGGGATTTCGGTTTGAAGCTCCAAAATATATGGAGTCTTATAAAAATAATACCACAAATCAATTATATGCTATTGCCCAATCATCAAAAATTAGGGTTCGGAAAATAATTCTTAGAGGTACATGGTGGAAAGAGGAGAATGGACATTTACTGGCTTTTTACAAAGAAGATAAAAGGCCCGTAGCGCTTATTCAAAACACACCCAATAGTTATCTTTTAAAAGATGTTTCTACAGGAGAAGAGCAAAAAGTAGATTATGAAATTGCTGAGGGATTAGAGCCCATTAGTTATATGTTTTTTTACGGTTTTAATGATGCGATGACATCCTTAAAAAAAATTGCAAAGTTTGCTTCTCAGGGTATTAAAAAAGACTCTAAATATTTAATGTTGGCAGCTTTTGCAGGAAGTTTAATCGGACTATTAGTTCCTATTTTATCCGGAATAATGTTTGACGATGTTATACCGGATGCAGATAAATCGCTACACTTTGAAGTATTTGCAATTATGTTGATGCTAGGTTTGGTTACCGCAGGGTTACAACTCGTTCAAGGTGTTTTACAACTTAGGGTTGAAACAAAGTCGAGTATAAATATGCAAGCCGGTGTAATGGATCATTTGTTACGATTGCCTGTGACATTTTACAAAAAATATTCGGCAGGAGATCTTACTAATAGAGCCTTGAGTATCAACGCGATACGACAAATACTCTCAAGTACGGTAATGACAGCCGTTTTGAGCGGTACTTTCTCATTCGTAAATTTAGTATTGTTATTTTACTATGAATCAAGCCTTGCTTGGATTGGTGTAGGATTAGCTGTCTTCGCAGTAGTATTTATGACTATCATAGGTTGGTTCAAACTTAAATATGACCGACAAATTTCAGATATTCAAGGAGATTTGCAAGGATTTCTTTTTGAATTTTTATCAGGCATTTCTAAAATAAGAATTACAGGAGGAGAAAAAAGAGTCTTTACATTATGGGCGGGGAAGTTTTCAAAATTAAAACAATTAGGATTTAACTCAGGAAGCTATCAAAATTTTGTTGAGATTTTTAATAGTTCTTATCCGTTATTTACGAGTATTTTCTTTATTGCTTTTATATATTACACTGCTAGCCATGCATCCACAGTAGGAACCATGATTACTGTGGGGGCTTTTATGGCTTTTATTAGTGCTTTTAATCAGTTTTTAAGAGACTGTTTAAAGATGAGTATTGCGTTAATTACTTCACTAAATATTATTACGCTTTATGAAAGGGTTAAGCCAATTTTAGAAGAAACACCAGAATCTTCAGAACAAAGTACCGATCCAGGGGAATTGGTTGGAGAAATTGAAATGAACTCCGTTTCATTTAGGTATCACCAAGAACAACCCTTAGTTTTAAAAGAGGTATCATTTAAAATTAAGCCTGGCGAAATGGTGGCTTTTGTAGGGACATCGGGCTCAGGAAAATCTACAATAATGCGATTATTATTAGGATTTGAAGAACCTGAAGTCGGCTCTATATATTACGATGGCGATGCTTTTGACTCTATGAATAAAGACCTTGTACGCAGACAAATTGGTGTTGTACTTCAAAATGGGGCATTGATGTCCGGAAGTATCTACAAAAATATCGTAGGAAATTCTGAATTGACATTAGAGGATGCTTGGGAAGCGGCACGTATGGCAGGCATGGAAGAAGATATTAAGCAAATGCCTATGGAGTTGCATACCGTTATCAGTGAGGGTGCTGGCACTTTTTCTGGTGGGCAACGGCAACGTTTAATGATTGCCCGCGCCATTGTACATAAACCGAGGTTGTTGTTTATGGATGAAGCAACTAGTGCTTTAGATAATAGGACGCAAAATATAGTTTCAGAGAGTTTAGATAAACTACAAGCAACAAGAATTGTAATTGCCCACAGGTTAAGCACCGTGAAAAATGCCGACCGCATTTATGTGTTGGATAAAGGTGCTATTGTAGAATCAGGAACCTATGAAGATTTAATGGAAAAAAATGGGGTATTTACAAGTTTGGCGAAAAGACAAATTGCATAGAAATCATAGTAATGAATAACAATGATAAACGTTTATTTTTAAGAGATTTTATCAAAAGCGAAAGTGCCATTGATGAGTTAATTATATATACCGAAAACAAATTCATTCATACAAATAAAAACCGTCTACCTTTAAATAATGAATATATTAAAACGTGGGAAGCGTATGATAGAGAGTCACAAAAAATAGGCGCTTTTACTACTTTAAAAAAATATCTGGTTCAGTTGCAATACCCGATACAAAAAGGGATTTCAAAAACAGAAGACTATATCAATGCAACACGAAAAGGAAAACAGAAACTAAATACTGCCATCTTAAAATTAAATGCGCCTGAACGTATACAATTAGAGATATATGAAAGTGCAATGGTTGGTAAAGTTCCTGTAATTGTTGTGCCCGACGACGATGATTTTAATACGGTTATTTGTGCATTGTCAAACAAAAACGAGCCTAAAGAATTACCTGACTCTATGGGAGCTTTATTTATAAACGGTATCAATAATTGGGACAGAATAAATAGGCTAAAATCAAACTGGTTAAAAAATAACCCTCTTGGAAATTGGAATGAAGAATTTAAAAAAAATATATTCCCTAAGCCCCATTTATATAAAGACAAACTTATTGTATTGAGCACAAAAGACTATAGCGGGGTTAAGAGTGCACAAATTGGGGTTTCCAAAAGTACTTGGAAATCCTCATCATTGGTAATAAGGAAAGAACATGAATGCACACATTTGTTTACGTTACAATATTATGGTTATATGGCCAATAATATTCACGATGAAATTATAGCCGATTATGCCGGAATTACAAACGTATTAGGGCAATTTAACAAAGAATGGTTTTTACAATTTATGGGATTAGAAGAGTTTCCAAATTATAGAAAAGGAGGCCGTTTACAAAATTATCAGGCTCCTATAGAACTTTCTAAAGATGCTTTTGACGGTTTAAAAACAGTTACAAAAAAAGTAACCGAAAGTATTTTTGGTTTCGACACTATTTTAGGAAAAATTACAACAGCCAAAGGCCGATTAGACAGAATTAAGAGTATTTGTGAGGTTGATATGATAACGATGGCTTCTTCTAAGGGGGTGGAAAGGTTATTAGAAAGATATCACAGTAAAAAAACAGCAACAGTATTATGATACAAAAAAGCAAAAAAATAATGAGGGAAGTGAATGCTGTTTTAGGCCAAATATCTAAAGTCATGCAGGTGGAAAGAAGTACCTTTTTTCTGCTAAATAATGAAAAGGATACCTTAGAAAGCCTCATCGCGCAAGGGGTTAAAAATAGTATCATCACTGTTCCTGTTGGAAAAGGAATTGTGGGAACAATGTTTAAAAAAAAACGCCCTATTATTGAAAATGACACACAAGAAAGTTCCTTCTTTGATAAATCGTATGATAAGAAACTACATTTTGTGACAAGGTCTGTTTTATGTGTTCCTGTTTTTAATGAAAAAGGGATAGCTGTTGGTGCACTTCAATGTTTAAATAAAATAGACGACCGTTTTACAGAAAAAGACATAAAAATATTGAACAGTTTTGCGGCAGTCATAACACTTATTATAAAAAACAGCCGGTTATATTTAGCTAGTGAGCATATTAAAAACAACTTTTCAACTTTATTAGATGTTTTTAAAGCAGTTTCTTCTGAACTGAATTTGAATAAACTTATTCAAGTTATTATGAATAAAGCTGCAGAAATTACAAATGCAGATAGAAGCTCACTCTTTTTACTTGATGAAGAAACGGGTGAATTATGGACAGTATTTGCGAAAGGATTAGAAAACAAGGAGGTAAGGACAAAAAAAGGAATCGTTGCACAAGTGGCCAAAAGTAAAAAAGCAAGTATTGTTAATAATCCTTATAACCATCCTTATTTTGATGCTTCGGTTGATAAAAAAACAAAATATCTAACAAAATCTATCTTAAGTGTTCCGGTTTTTAATACAGAAAATAAGGTGTTGGGCGTAATACAAGCTATTAATAAACGGAAAGGTAAATTTAATACAGACGATCTAGATATTTTAACAGGATTTGCCAGCCAAATACGAATCACTATTGAGAATGCCAAGTTATTTGATCAAATCCAAGGAATGAAAAATCACTTAGATATTTTGGTTCAAAATCTTGATAATGGCATTGTTACCGTTGATAAATCGCTTAAAATAAATACAGTAAACGATACCTTTAACAGTATGTTTCGTTTAAAAAAAACGCAAAATTTAACCAATAGCCATATTGATACATTAAGCAGTGAATTAAAACCATTATTTGCCTATTGTGAAGAAACGATTATAACGGGCGAAAAAAATTATTATGAAGAATTAAAAGTAGAAATCAACCCTAGAAAATCAGTTACGGTAAATGTAAGTGTCTTACCCATGCAAGATGCTAAAAAAAAGGTGATAGGTGCCATTGTGGTTATTATGGATATTTCTAAAGAAAAACGCATTCAATCAAATTTGAGCAGGTACATTCCGCAACATTTGGTTAAAGAGGTTATGAACCATGATAACCTATCATTACTAAAAGGTAATTACTCTAAATGCAGCATCTTGTTTTCTGATATTAGAAATTTCACAACGCTAACAGAAGAATTTGGAGCCATACAAATTGTAGAGTTACTCAATAAGTACTTTGAGGCCATGATCATTTCAGTTCATAAATACAACGGGATTTTAGACAAATATATTGGCGATGCCATTATGTCGGTTTTTGGGGTGCCTTATGCAAACATTTCAGATGCAAAAAATGCCGTTAATTGTGCCTTAGATATGTTTTCTATGCTAGCCGATTTAAATAAAACGAATAAAAAATTACCAACCTTAGCTATTGGTATCGGTATAAGTACAGGTAATGTAGTCTCTGGGAATATTGGTTCTGAAAAACGCTTTGAATATACCGTTATTGGCGATTCTGTTAACTTAGCTGCCCGGTTAGAAAGTGCCACTAAAATATATAATGTGAAGCTGTTGATTTGCGAAGAAACCTATAACGAAGTTAAAGATGATTTTCATTGTAGAGAAATTGACACCTTAAAGGTTAAAGGAAAAAATATACCGGTAAAAGTTTTTTCGGTATTGGGGCAAAAGACGAAAGCACTTACTAAAAAACAACAAGAATTTAATGTAAAATATGCTAAAGGATTAGCTTATTACAGAAATGGTGAATATCAAAAAGCAAAACAGCATTTTCAAAAAGCAAAACGCATAATGTCAAACGACGGACCAACAAATGTATTTCTAAAAAAGTGTACTAAATTACTTTTGAAAAATGTCTAATTTTTTTAGTAATTCCATATTTCTATCCATAATTATGAAGTAATCTTCTTGTCAATTTCACTGTCACTAACTAAACATTTTTTTGGTTTTTATGTATTCCACTTTCCAACAATTTATTAAACTACTATGATAAGAGAGCGCATTTTTATCAGTCTTTTTGGCATTTTC
>Ga0256841_1002184_pt1 | contig 15830 bp, 6 predicted proteins | sample 356308metaG_FD_185971 | JGI IMG/M metagenome (GOLD analysis project Ga0256841, IMG submission 185971) | Hydrothermal vent microbial communities from Mid Atlantic Ridge, Atlantic Ocean - 356-308 | ecosystem: Environmental > Aquatic > Marine > Hydrothermal vents | place: Atlantic Ocean: Mid... | reverse complement strand
TCTGCTTTCATCCGGAATCAGTGGCAAGGTTTTGGCTCAAAAAAAGACCATTGTTGTGAACGATATTCCGGAAAACCGTGATTTCAGCGCCATCCTCGGTAAAAATTCAAATTTAGGATCCTTTGCGGCCATCCCTCTGTTTTCAGCAAAAGGACATTATTACGGCATTCTGTACGCTTCCAAAGAGCAATCATTCGGGTTTGATCCGGACGATGTAAATTTGCTCGAAGCCTATGCCAATCAGGCTTCTATTGCCCTGGAAAACGCCCAGCTTTTAAAAAATTCACTGGAACGCGAGCGGATGGAAAAAGAGCTGCAAATCGCGCGGGATGTACAAATGCGCTTGTTGCCCCAAACCATGCCGGTAATGAACGGCCTGCAATTGGAAACGCTAACGATCACAGCTTACGAGGTCGGCGGAGATTATTATGATTTTTATGGAACGGATGATCAGCAGCTCGGGATTGTCATCGGTGACGTCAGCGGAAAGGGAACTTCGGCCGCCTTCTATATGGCTGAGACCAAGGGAGTCATCCAATCTCTGGCCCGAAGCTATGATTCTCCGCAAAAAATCCTGATGGAGGCCAACCATATTCTCTATGCAACCTTAAAAAAGAAATCCTTCATCAGTGTTTTAGCAGGGTATCTGGACCTACGAAAAAAAATATTCCGATTTGCCCGGGCCGGACATTGTCCCCTGTTCTATTATGATGCCTCCCAAAAAACCGGTCGTTTTTTACAACCCAACGGTCTGGCTTTGGGTTTGGATGCCGGTCCCCTTTTTAATGCGCATTTAAAAGAGGTATCTCTGAAAATTCATAGCGGCGATATATTTGTTTTTTACACGGATGGCTTATCCGAAGCGCGGAATGAATCGCTGGAAGAGTTCGGCACGGAACGTTTACAAAAAATCGTTGAACAAAATGCCACCCATTCCGCAGGAGAGCTCAAAGAAAATTTGATCGATGAAATATTAAATTTTTTACAGAAACAAAACTTACACGATGATTTGACATTGATTCTAATTAAAATTGGAAACATTGAACCTTAATAAAATAGGCAGCGATAATTCAATATTCGTGTGCTGCAGGAGCAAACATAATGAATGATTTTAATGTCCGGGTTACAGAAAAAGATGATATTTCCATACTCTATGTGGAGGGCTTTCTGGATGCCCATACCGTTTCCGCTTTCGAATCAAGTATCCTGAAACTGGTTAAGGATAAAAAATACAAGATCGTGGTTAATATGCAAAAGCTGGAATATATCAGCAGTGCCGGTCTCGGTGTTTTTATGGGATTCATTGAAGAGATTAGAGAACAGGGCGGAGATATAAAACTGACTAATCTTTCGGATAAAGTATTCCGGGTCTTCGAGCTGATCGGTTTTCCGACTCTGTTCGATATCTTACCGGATGAAGAAGAAGCCATTACAAAATTTAACGCTATTTAATAGTAACAGTTACCGAACAGACGAGATAAAAATGCCCGTGAAAAAAACGAAAAAATATACACTTTCCGTCCCGGGAGTTACAAACAATCTGGCTACGATTCGGGCCTTTATCCGCCGTATTGCCCTGAAAGGTGGTTTTACGGAGGACGATACGGAAGAAATTGAACTCGCTGTGGATGAAGCCTGCACCAATGCCATGAAACATGCTTATCGTTTCAACAAGGAACAGAGTATTGATTTGGAAGTGGCCCTGGATTCCAGGAAAATAACTATTCAAATTTCCGACCGGGGCTTAGGGTTTGAAGCGGATCAAATTAAACCACCTGACCTTAAAAAAAGTATCATGGAAGGCAAACCCGGAGGCCTGGGCATTCACCTCATGCGTTCCCTTATGGATGAAGTCCGTTTCCGCATGAATCCGGGTAAAAAGAACACAGTCACCTTAATCAAATACCGATCGCAATATCCATCATGAAATCATATTCCGATTCGAAACATATTATAGAAAAACGCAATCTCGATCTGAGTACTCTGGCTGAGATTAGCGAGACGCTTAGCACGACATATGATACCGACCAGATTACCGATCTGATGCTTTTAATGCCCATGGGGCGGATGATGATCCGTCGGGCCCTGTTCATCCAAAAAATTTCATCTACAAGCTATCGTATAGCTAAAGTAAAAGGGATGTCACAAGAATATACAGGCAGGCAATTTGAACACGATGCACCCCTGACAAAAGCCGCATCCCTACGTACTACTTCTGTCAGGTCACCCCTGTTCGAATTTCTCATCCGGCAAAAAAGTGAATTAATCATTCCCCTGGTGGCCCGGAGTATGGTCCGGGGATTACTCGCTTTCGGAGACAAAGCCGATGAAACAGAGTATAGCCGGCAGGAAATCATGTTTCTTTCTTCCATGGCCCACATCGCCGCCACTGCCCTGGAAAATGCGCAAAGAATAGATGAATTGCAAAAGCTGAACCTTCAATTGGACCGCAAAATCCAGCAACTGAATACCCTTTTCGAAATAGGTAAGGAACTGAGTCAGATGTATGATGCAAATCAGATTTTACATCGTATGGCTCTATCCTTGATGGGGCAGTTTTTCGTCAATCAATTCTTCGTTATTCTGGATATCGATAATCGAATTTCCGTGGCCTATAAGCAGGGATCCCGTTTTAAAGGAGATAGCCTCACAGTTCAGCTTCCCCGTTTAAAACATTTTTTCGAACTATCTGCTCCCTCCCAAATATCCGACCTGCCGGAAGCGGAGAGTATCGCCGAGCTCGGCATTCACCTTATCGTTCCCATGCAACGTCAGAATGAGAACGGCGGTGTACTTTTTGTGGGACAGAAGATGGACCGGAAGGAATTTAGCCCTGATGATCTGGATTTCATTTCAACCCTGGCCAATATAACGATGCTTTCGGTGGACAATGCCCATATGATCCGGCAAATGGTCGAAAAAAGACGCCTGGAAGATGAATTGAAATTAGCGCACAGTATCCAGCAAAAACTTTTGCCTGCGGAAATGCCCCAGATAGAATCGTACGACATCCATGGTTTGAACATTCCGAGTACTGAAGTCGGAGGCGATTATTTCGATATCTTCCCTTTGAATCAAAACGAATATATTTTTACAGTGGCCGATGTTTCCGGAAAAGGATTACCCGCAGCCATATTAATGGCCAATCTTCAGGCCGGCTTACATGCCTTATGCACGCAACCCATGTCTCTCGGTGAAATAACCTTTCGCTTAAATAATTTAATTTATAAAAATACCAGCATTGAGAAATATATCACCTTTTTTATTCTTAAGCTGGACATTCCAAGCGGCCGATTCGAATACGTCAATGCCGGGCACAACCCTCCTTATATTTTTAAAGACCGTCGGTTGGAAAAGACCCTTGATGAAGGAGGCCTTATTCTGGGCATGATGCCCGATGTAGTGTATCAGCAAGGTACAGGTATTCTTCAACCGAATTCCTGCCTGACCCTGTTCACCGATGGGGTTACAGAATCGATGACCACAGAAAACATCGAGTTCGAAGAGAAAAGGGTTATTGAATTTTTTCGTTCGACTCTCGGAACAAAATCAAGCCGGGAATTAAATGAAACTTTGATCGCAACTTTAAAAGAATTTTCAGGCAATCAACCCGTCAATAATGATGACATTACGATCCTTACGGTTCAGCGGCGTTCCTGACCGCTTGCAATCTTTTTACCACTTGTAAGATAAATTTTAAAGGCATTGACTTTTAGGTCGAACTTTTCTTATATTGAAATTGTTTGATACATGAAACAAATGTAGTATAGGATTAACGAACATGAAAATACCCCGGCTTCGACGGCAAAACAGGATGCGTTTAAGGAACCAAAAGGGGCAGCCGATTGATTATAATGTCTATCCGTTGGATATCATAGAAAATAAAGAAATTCCTTTAACCGAACTAAAACCCGGCGAAGAAGCGACCATTACCCGTATTGAAGAAAAGGGGTATGGATTTGAACGTTTGCGTGAATTGGGTCTGAGTGACGGAGCCCCGATACGTATGGTAAAATATGCCCCCCTGGGAGACCCGCTGGAAATTAAGATCAGGGGATTCTACCTGTCCCTGCGCAAAGCCCTGGCCAGTCAGATTTGGGTAAAACGAAGATTCCGAGGCCGGAGATTTGAAGAACGATAACCAGCCGACTGCTATTCCTTACCCCCCTTCCGAAACACCCTGGGTAGCCATTCTGGGTAATCCTAATTGCGGAAAAACCGCTCTGTTTAATCGCCTGACCGGTCTACACCATAAGGTAGGAAATTATCCCGGCATAACGGTTGAAAAGAAATCCGGATGGTTAAAAGGGCACAAAATTTTAGTCAGAGACCTTCCCGGAACCTACTCCTTAAATGCCAAAAGTATTGATGAAAAAATTGTTGCGGACACGGTCCAAAGTTGGCGTGATCCCGCCAAACGTCCCCGCGCCGCTGTGGTGGTCGTGGATGCCACCAATATGACCCGCAATATCTATCTTGCCCTGCAAATCCTGGACTGGGGAGTACCGACGATCATCGTTTTAAACATGATCGACGAAGTGCGCAAGAAGGGCCTTAAAATCAATACCAAACTACTGAAAGAGCGGTTGAATGCCTACGCTGTCATCCCCACTTCTGCTAAATACGGTGAAGGAATCGAAAAGCTCATTCAGACAATCGCCGGCATCCCGGATAATCCGCTTCTTCCCGAAGTACCCCCTCGCCTGGTGGAAATTGGCCATTTTAAGGAATATATCAAACCACTGACCGATTTCCTGGAAAAATTCGGCCCGCAGCTTAACCATAATGCTCTTATTGAAGCCCTTCGGTTGTTGGGTGAAAAAAGCTATATCAATTACCTTACCAGATATTTGAATTTTGAAGAAATCGGACAGTTGCAACATATAATCAAAGAGGTCAAACAGACTTTAATACAAAATGATATCCCTTTTCATACGCTCGAGCAATCCGCCCGTTACGGATTTATTGATTTGTATTTATCGGATGTTATTACTCAGGAAGATGTTCAGAGGAAAAGCTATAGCGAGCGGGCCGATCGTTTATTGACGCATCCCATATTCGGGCCGATCGGGATGATCTTGGTCCTGCTGTTCATTTTTAACGCGATTTTCAGTTGGGCCCAGTATCCCATGGAATTGATCCAGAAATGGATGATCCTGTTTTCTTCCCAGGTTTCGGCGGCGATTCCTCCCGGGGCACTGAACAGCCTGATCACCAATGGAGTGATTGCCGGTGTCGGAGCCATTCTGGTATTTTTTCCACAAATTATTTTATTGGTTTTCTTTTTAGGGCTTTTGGAAGATAGCGGCTATATGGCTCGTCTGGCTTTTATGATGGACCGTTTTCTGCACAAGATCGGTTTGCAGGGCCGTTCCGTCCTTCCCCTCTTAAGCGGCTTCGCCTGTGCCATTCCGGCTGTTATGGCGGCCCGAACCATTAATGATCGGCGTAATCGACTGGTCACCATTCTACTAATCCCTTTGATGAGTTGCAGCGCCCGCCTGCCCGTCTACACTTTGCTGATTTCCGCTTTTGTCCCCCGGAAGACGGTGCTCGGTTTTATCTCTTTACAGGGCCTGACTTTTACCGGCATCTATTTTCTGGGCATGTTTACAGCCATTGTCGTCGCCTGGATTATTAAAAAAATCTATCCGCCCCGAACCAACCATTCCATGATGATGGAATTACCGCCTTATCGCGTACCGATTCTGAGCTCGATCGGCTGGCAAATTTATGATCGGGGCAAATCATTTTTAACTACGGCCGGAAGTATTATTCTTGCCGTATCTATTGTCCTCTGGTTCCTGGCTTCTTACCCCAAGCAGGAGGCTTCTCCGCACCTCAGTTCAAAAGAAAAAATCGAACAGAGTTATGCCGGTCGGCTTGGCCATGCTATCGAACCGATCATTCGGCCGCTTGGGTTTGACTGGAAGATCGGCGTCGGTCTCATTACCTCTTTTGCCGCGCGCGAAGTTATAATCAGCACCTTATCCACGTTATATAATATAGAAGATGAATCCAAGGCTCAGACCAGCCTGGCCCGGGCTTTACATAACGACCGGTATCCGAATGGGAAACCCGTTTATTCCTTTCTGGTTGCCCTTTCTTTGATGGTTTTTTATGTCTATGCCGCTCAGTGTATGGCAACTTTTGCTATCGTCAAAAAGGAAACCAATTCCTGGAAATGGCCTATAATCATGGTTACTTACATGACTTCTCTGGCTTATGTCGCTTCGCTGATCGTATTCCAGAGCGGAAAGTTGTTGGGGTTTTGATGATGTTTGAAAACTGGATTGTCTTTCTAATAGTCGGTTTATCCGTATTCTATGTACTGCGCTATGTTTTTCGCATATTAACCCGGGGCGAATTGCCGAACGGCTGCGCAAATTGTGCCCTAAATCCATCTGTCGGAAAACAAAAGAAACGGTAATCTTCTCCATTTTATCATCCGCTCAAATGGTAATATTTCAAAATTATATCTTATCTGCTACATTCTATCCATTTCCCATGAAAAGTTCGGATTTCTTATCAAGAGGCCTGTGGGTGACATAGGTCACAACCATCTATCCCACATTTTTAATATACTTAAATATTAAAATATATGACTGAAAATAGCGTGTTTTATTCTAATAAAGGCCCGAATGTAATTTTTTTCTATTTTTTCTATGCGAAAAGTGGACTGTGTTGATTCCCTCGCGAATTAAAATACAATCTATCAGCTAAAATGTTATTTTCAGGGAGGAAAATCTTGTCTAATTTGCTGATAATTCATTCAGATAGTTCCTTAAGCTGGGGAGAAGGAAAATTTCTTCACCAATTGGAAAAGTGGAATTTCTATTATTTGAACCAGCTGAATCCGGATATTAGCACGGTCACCTCCCTTCTTTCTCAAAAGGATATTCATTTCCTTGTTTACGCTCAAAGCCTTAATTCTTTCAGTCTGGTCCAGTTAAATAAAATCAGACAACATTTTCCTCTGGTCCATATTATTTTTTACAATTCCCAGTTAAAAAGTGAAGAATTTGCCGAGTTGTACATAGCCGGTGTGGATTACTGCATTATTGGAGATGCACGGCAAATTAATCTTTTAAACACGTTACAAAAATTATGGAAAACCCACTGGAAACGTGTTCCACTTTCCATTTTTCCGGATAAAACTCCGGCTTTAACAGATCGTGGACGAAAAATAATTTTCCATATTGAGACTCATCCCCTGAGCGAAATCAACTCCAATGCAATAGCATCTTCCCTGAATATTTCAGAAAGCCATTTTCGGGCTGAATTCAAAAAACTGTTCGGCATAAGTTTTCGCCGGTTCAAGCAGCGCCTCGTAGCGCATTATGAAACAAAGCTCCTATTCGAGAAACATCTAAAACCACGGGAAATATTTGATGTTTTGAATTATAAAAATATCTCTGCCTTTAGCCGATCCTTTCGGCTTCGACATGGAATATCCTGGCAGGAAATCGTACGTCAACAATCCAATAGCATATAGGGTCATGTATGTTTCAAGAGAAATTTAATTTTACCAATCCTGATTTTAATCCGGAAACTCTGGTGCAGCTCTTAAGATGGAGAGCCGTTACGGAACCTAACAAAATCGCATATACTTATCTGAAGGACGGTGCGAAGAATAAAATTTCTCTGACCTATGGAGAGTTAGATAAGAAGGCCCGGGCCATTGCCTCTTTTTTAGATCAAAAAGGCCTCAGTAACGAACGCGCCCTTTTGCTGTACCCTCCCGGTTTAGATTATATTGCCGGTTTTTTCGGGTGTCTGTATGCTGGGGTGATTGCTGTCCCTGCCTATCCACCTGACCCGAATCGTCTCAACCGGTCGCTACCGCGACTGCAAGCCATTGTGCGGGATGCCAGGGCTACGGTGGCTCTGACAACGGATTCGATTCTCTATATGATTCGTATGTTGAAATTGGGAAGTAAGGTAACCAATACTCTTGAAAAATTGCCCTTTCTGAGAAAATTCCGCACGAGTATGAAGTATTTTTCATCCGAACAGAAAGCGGTCGCCGAGTCGCATGAACTGGGTAATCTGCAATGGATTTCAACCGACTCGGTTGCAGACACATTGGCTTCTTCCTGGATTCACCCATCGATTAACAAAGAAACAATTTCCTTCCTGCAATATACTTCCGGATCTACGGGGAATCCTAAAGGAGTAATGCTTTCCCATGCCAATTTGATGCATAATTCCAGGGTCATCTTTAACGCCCTCGGTTACGACAACGAAAATCTAGAGGGAGTCTTCTGGCTGCCGATCTACCATGATATGGGACTCATCGGTGGTGTAATCCAACCCCTCTATTCCGGTTGCGGTAGCACGATCATGTCACCGATCGCATTTTTGCAACACCCTTTAAGCTGGCTCGAACTCATCAGTAAAATTTCCAAAGAACATTCCATCGGAACAGCAGCACCTAATTTTGCCTATGACTTATGCGTAAAAAAAGCAACACCGGAAAAAATCGGGAAATTGGATCTATCTCGCTGGGATTTCGCTCTGAGCGGAGCCGAGCCGGTACGCGCTCAGACCATAGAAAATTTTTCAAAAACCTTTGCTCCGGCAGGGTTCCGTAAAGAAGCTTTTTATCCTGCTTACGGGCTGGCCGAAGCCACCCTCCTTGTAACCGGGGCCGAACTCGACAAGCCGCCCTTTATTTTGGCTGTAGATAAAAACGCCCTGAAAAATAACCGAATCATCGAAGTTTCGCAGGATCATCCCAATGTTCAGTTACTGGTCAGCTCCGGAAAAAATCAGCTTGATCAAACGACTCTAATCGTGGATCCGGATTCGGCTCTTCCTTGTAAAGAAGGAGAGATCGGCGAAATTTGGGTAAAGGGAGACAGTGTATCCAAAGGCTACTATGAAAACCCTGAAGCCACAAAAGAAACTTTTGAGAATTATCTAACCAAAAGCGGAGACGGGCCCTTCCTGCGCACGGGCGATCTTGGTTTTATGAAAGACGAGCAGCTTTTCGTAACCGGCCGATTAAAAGATCTGATCATTATTCGCGGAAAAAATCACTATCCCCAGGATATCGAATTAACCGTTGAAGAGAGTCATCCCGAACTGCGTCTGGGATGCAGTGCCGCTTTCACGGTTGAAGAGAACGGGCAGGAAGAATTGGTTGTTGTTGCCGAAGTAAGGCGCAGTAAAAATGCCAATTTCGATGAAATTATTCATACCGTTCGTCAAGCCGTATCCGAAAATCATGATCTGCAGGCCCATGCCATTGTTTTAATTAAGGCCCGAAGCATTCATAAAACATCCAGTGGAAAAATCATGCGCCGGGCTACCAAAGCCGCCTATTTGGATGATACATTGGCGGTTGTTTCACAATGGAAAGCCGGCGAAAGCGAACCCCTGGCCGTTCGGTCTATCAAAGCCGAACCGACCATTAGCGGTGCGGAAGAGAAAACCTTTCAGCCGCCTAAAGTAAAAAGCGAGCCGACCAAAGCAATCGAAGCCTGGCTTGTCGCTCAACTTTCAGATACGCTAAACCTCCCTGCGGAACAAATCGATATACACCGGCCTTTTGTCAGTTTTGGGATGGATTCCGCCCAGGCCGTCGGCTTGAGCGGTGAACTGGAAGAATGGTTAGGAAGAACCTTGTCACCTACCCTGGTTTGGGATTATCCCACGATCGAATCTCTAGCTCTGTTTCTTTCCGAAGGGGAAGATGCCGCGGCCCGTGGCGCGGATAAACGAGTGCGGCCCGGTATTAAATACGAGCCGATTGCCGTTATCGGGCTGAGTGCCCGATTCCCCGGTGCGGCCGATATCAATGAGTTCTGGGAAATGCTGAAATCGGGCAAAGACGGCATTCGGGAGATACCGTCGGAACGCTGGGATGTGGAAGCATATTATGATCCTCAACCGGGCACAGTCGGTAAAATGTCCACAAAATACGGTGGTTTTTTGAACCAGGTTGATCAATTCGACCCCGACTTTTTCGGAATCTCGCCACGAGAAGCTCGTTATTTGGATCCTCAACAACGTCTTCTGCTGGAAGTAAGCTATGAGGCGCTCGAACATTCGGGCCTCTCTCTGAAAGATATCAGCGGAAGTCGGACCGGGGTTTTTATTGGGATCAGTTCCAATGACTATTCCCGCCTCATCTCCGGAGATACAGAGCAAATCACCGCCTACACCGGTACCGGAAATGCTTTTAGTATTTCCGCTAACCGACTCTCATACACCTTTGATACCCGGGGACCGAGTGTGGCTATGGATACGGCCTGTTCATCTTCCTTGGTGGCCATTCACCAGGCTTGCCAAAGTTTGCAGAACGGCAATTGCAATATGGCCCTTGCCGGAGGCGTGAATCTGATTTTAGCGCCCGACCTCAATATAACCTTTTCTCAGGCTCATATGCTCTCCGCCGACGGCCGCTGTAAAACATTCGATGCCGATGCCGACGGCTACGGACGAGGGGAAGGAGCCGGTATTGTCGTTCTCAAACGCTTGTCGGATGCTATTCAAGATCAGGATCGTATTCTTGCCGTGGTTCGTGCCTCCGCTGTCAATCAGGATGGACGCAGCAACGGGATTACGGCTCCCAACGGTTTGGCTCAGCAAGAAGTTCTACGAGATGCCCTGAATAGTGCCGATTTGGCTCCCGATCAGGTTCATTATATCGAAACCCATGGCACAGGGACTCCTCTCGGGGATCCCATTGAAATCGAATCCATAAAAAAAGTAATGCTTCAGGAACGGGCTCAGGATAATCCGCTTCTGCTCGGTTCGGTTAAAACCAATATCGGTCATTTGGAATCGGCTGCCGGTATAGCCGGTTTTATTAAGACGGTGCTGGCCATCTACTACGAAGAGATTCCTGCTCACCTCAACTTTAGAAAGTTGAATCCGCATATTAATTTAAAAAACGTGCCGATTAAAATTACAAGTGAACCTGTTCCCTGGCCTCGATCCGAGCGCAAGCGCTATGCCGGAGTCAGCGCCTTCGGCTTTGGCGGAACCAATGCCCATGTCATTTTAGAAGAAGCACCGCTGCGGTTGAGCGAGCCAAATAATTCCGAACGGGATACCCAAATTTGCACCTTATCCGCAAAAAATAAATCCGCCCTGATTGAGAATGCGGAACGACTAAGCACCTTTTTGGCCAAACACGACACCTTACATATAGGCGATGTCTGCTTTACATTAAATTCGGGACGAACCCATTTTGAGCACCGGGCCGCTTTTCAGATTAAAGATATGAATGAATTGCGATCCAAACTGAGTATCATCGCAGCCGGCAAGGAGGACAGCAGGATTTTCGTACATACCCGTGAAAGAGAAGACCCGGCCCGGGTGGCTTTTCTTTTTACAGGACAAGGAGCTCAATATACCCATATGGGCCAACGCCTTTACGAAACAGTTCCCTCTTTCCGTGACAGCGTCAATCGGTGCAGCCAAATTTTAAACGAATACCTGCCCAGGCCCTTGCTAGGTGTCCTCTTCCCGGAAGATGAAGCAAATTCCGAAATAAATGAAACCATATACACGCAACCGGCCCTGTTCACTATTGAATATGCCCTTGCCAAACTATGGCAGTCCTGGGGTATACAACCGGCAATGTTGATCGGGCACAGCATCGGTGAATATGTGGCAGCCTGTCTGTCCGGAGTGTATAGTCTGGAAGAGGGTCTGAAACTCATTGCCGCCCGTGGACGATTGATGCAGTCTCTCCCCCGCAATGGCAGTATGGCCGTTATCTTTTCCGATCAAAAGACGGTGGAAAAAGCGCTGGAGGGACTCGAAGATAAAGTTTCCATCGCCGGAATAAACGGTCCCGATAATGTAGTTATTTCCGGTATGACAGAAACGGTACAGGCCATAGCGGACCATTTTAAAACCCAAAAAATTAAAGTCACCTATCTAACGGTTTCCCATGCCTTTCATTCACCGTTAATGGAACCCCTCTTAGATGAGTTCGAGACGATTGCCAGAGAAATTCATTATAATAAACCGCAAATTCCACTCGTATCGAATTTAATCGGTTCCGTCCTCGCAGAGGATCAAATTCCGGATGCGGCTTATTGGCGAAATCACATTCGCCATGCCGTTCGGTTTTATGACGGGATGAAAGCGTTGGATGCCGCCGAAATAGATATTTTTCTGGAAACCGGGCCCCATCCGACCCTTCTCGGTATGGGCAGACATTGTCTGCCCGATTCATCCGCCCTGTGGATTCCTTCTCTGCGCAGGAATAAGCCGGAGTGGCCGACCTTGCTGGACAGTGTGGCTCAATTGTATGTTCGGGGAGTGGACCTGAACTGGAAACAGTTTGACAATGAATACAATCGTACCTTTCTCTTTTTACCGAATTATGCTTTTCAACACAAACGTTACTGGCTGGATAGCCATAAAGCCGTTTCTTCCGCGCCATCAGACTCTGCCGGGAGTGTTTCAAGAGGATCCGGACATCGGATACTGGGACGGGCCCTGAGCTCTCCCGTTCTGAAAGAAACCGTATTCGAATCCACGCTCTCTTTAAAATACACGAAAGAGCTGAACGATCACCGCATACTGGCCCTGCCCCTCTTTCCGGCCACCGGTTATCTGGAATTGCTGATTGCCGCTGTCAGAGATCGGGAACCCGACCAAAAAATCACTATCCAAAATTTCCGGATTCATAGTCCTCTCAATCTCTCTGCGGAGGAGGGCCACCTGGTGCAGACCGTTCTTCATTCTTCCACTTCCCATTCGTTGAAAGCAAGCATTTTTAGCAAAGTGATGGAAGAAGATGCCGAAGATTGGACACAAAACGCCTCGGCCACTATCCGGAAGGAAACGGATGAAAAACCTACACCCGGTTTTGACGATATTCTTACCCGATTCGGCGAAACCGTTGATCCCGAACCATTCTATCAGAATTTAAATGAAAGCGGATTTAACTATGGCCCTGTTTTTCAGGCCCTGGTCGAAATATATAGCAATCAGGGAGAGGCCCTCGGTAAAATTCGTTTAAAAGAACAGGAACCCGAGCAGCTTCATTCATATTGGTTCCATCCGGCAATGATGGATGCCGGTTTCCAGTTGCTCGCGGCTGTTTTACCCGATCAGGCACAAAGCCAATCATCCCATTTTATCTATTTACCCGTTCTGGTAGAGGAACTGCATTTTTTTGACAGGGCCGGTGAAGAAATCTGGGCTTTTGTTCAGTTGCATGGGCAATCGGTTGGCGAGGAACAGGTCATTGCCGATATTTTCTACTACCAAAAAGACGGCAAACCTTTTGCTGTACTAAAAGGATTACATGTACAACGTACCCGGAAAACAACTCTCATGGCCCTGCTGGACAGGGAATCATCCAAATGGCTCTATACAATGCATTGGATACAACAAAAAGCAGAGAGCGGGAATCATCGCAATCTGTCCGGAGCATGGCTGCTGTTTGAAGATGAGAAACAGATCGGTGCAGGTCTTGAACAGGCCATTGAAAAAGAAGAAGGAACTCTTTTCCGCGTAATCGCCGGTGATCATTATGAGCGACCTCAGGAAAATGTCTGGATGATCCGACCCCGGCATTTTGAAGATTACCAACAATTGTTAAGTGAAGTCACCGCAGCCGGCAACCGTCCTTTGCGCGGTATTATTCATCTCTGGAGTCTGGACATCCAAACCAATGACCAATGGTCTGCAAGCGATTTAATGGCTGCTCAGTCACGAAGCACACAAAGTATCTTGTATTTAGCCCAAAGCATCGTTTCGAGCTCATGGAAAGATGTACCGCCGTTATGGATCTTCACCGCATCGGCACTGTCGATTGAGGCGGATGAGCTTCCGAATCCGGCCCTGGCCCCTGTATGGGGATTGGGTAGAACTATGGTGCTGGATCATCCCGATCTGCCCTGCAGGCGAATCGATATAGACCCGGTTCGGGTCACAGAGAGTTGGCCCGGGATAGCCGAAGAATTAGGTCTGCCGGGCAAGGAAGATCAGATTGCTTTTCGCGGTAAGGAACGTTTTGTAGCCCGTCTTGCTACCCTGGAAGATGAAGCGGATTCAGGCCTGGAAGCCGCAAAGGCCCTGCGTTTGACCATAGCGGAAAAAGGGTTGATCGATAACCTGGAACGTATCCCCATGGAACGAACCGTCCCCTCTGAAGGTCAGGTGGAAATCCGTGTCCGTGCCACAGGCCTTAATTTCCGTGACGTTTTAAATGCACTGGATCTCTATCCGGGTGATGCCGGACCACTCGGCAATGAATGTTCGGGAGTGGTCGTAGCCACAGGCCCGGGAGTTACCGATCTTCACGTCGGCGATGAGGTGATGGCTATTGCTGCCGGAAGCTTTGCCGATTATGTAACGACCTATGCGGATCTGGTAATAAAAAAACCGGCCGGACTGACCTTTACCGAAGCGGCTACGATTCCAATTACGTTCTTAACCGCATACTATGCTTTGTATCATCTGGGGAAATTAACCGAAGGAGAACACGTTTTCATACACACTGCCTCCGGTGGAGTCGGACAGGCAGCCATACAGCTGGCCCGGCTGAAAAATGCTGAAATCTTTGCCACGGCAGGCAGTGAAGAGAAACGATCCTTCTTGCGGACCCAGGGCATTGAACACATAATGAATTCCCGTTCTCTCGATTTTGCCCGGGAAACCCTCGCCGCCACAAAGGATCGTGGAGTCGATGTGATTCTCAATTCATTGACCGGTGACTATATTCCTAAAAATTTATCGCTTTTAGGACAAAAAGGACGTTTTCTGGAAATCGGTAAAGTAGGTATCTGGGATGAAGCCAAAATTCATGCCTCCCGTCCCGATGTGGACTACCATACGATTGCTCTGGACGATTTGTCCAAAGAGAATCCGGCCCTAATCCAATCCATGTTTCGGGAGTTAATTCCCCTGTTTGAAGAAGGAAAATTACAGCCCTTGCCATTTCGTGAATTCCCCATGGATGAAGTTGTCTCTGCTTTTCGTTTTATGCAGCAGGCTAAACATATCGGTAAAATCGTTGTTTCGCAAACGCCGGAAAAATCGCAAGAGGGTTCTGTACCCCTGGCCATTAAGCCGGAAGCCTTTTATCTGATTACAGGCGGGTTGGGATCACTTGGGCTAAAAGTAGCAGAGTGGCTGGTTCGGAACGGCGCAAGGCACATCATCCTTTCCTCACGTCATGAACCGCAATCTGCCGTAAAGGAAAAGATTGAGCGCCTGCATGAAAACGGTTGCGAAATATTTACTGAAATCGCCGATATAAGCGATTTTAAACAGACCCGGGAACTGCTTGATACATACCATATTCCTCAGGAAGGAAAATATCTGGCAGGTATTATTCATGCTGCGGGAGTCCTGGACGACGGACTTCTTCTGCAACAGAGCTGGCCGCGTTTTGAAAAAGTGATGGCCCCGAAAGTCGCCGGTGCCTGGAATTTGCACCAGGCCACGAAAAAAATGGATCTTGACTTTTTGGTCTATTTCTCTTCCATGGCTTCTCTGCTCGGTTCACCCGGTCAAAGTAATTACGCTGCAGCCAATGCTTTCTTAGATGCTCTGGCAGTTTACCGAAAAAAACAAAATCTGCCTGCTCTCAGCATCAACTGGGGGCCATGGAGTGATAGCGGCATGGCAGCCCGAAATCAATCAACCGGGGCAAGATACAAGGCCGGGCTGGGGAGCATTCACCCCGAACAGGGATTGGCCTTGTTGGAAAAATTAATTCATGCGGAAGAAGCGAATCCGGCTGTTTTACCAATTCGCTGGAAAAGTTTTCTCAAACGGTTTGAGGGATTGGATATCCCACCTGTTTTGCGCAGTTTTTCGAATCAAAGTGCGGAAGATACCGGCGGCACGGA
>Ga0256841_1002183_pt1 | contig 15832 bp, 15 predicted proteins | sample 356308metaG_FD_185971 | JGI IMG/M metagenome (GOLD analysis project Ga0256841, IMG submission 185971) | Hydrothermal vent microbial communities from Mid Atlantic Ridge, Atlantic Ocean - 356-308 | ecosystem: Environmental > Aquatic > Marine > Hydrothermal vents | place: Atlantic Ocean: Mid... | reverse complement strand
ACCTACGATAAGGATAGTTATCAAAGGTTGGAGAAGAAAAAACACCCCGCCCCCGGAGAAAGCCTGCGATGAACGAACCGTCACGAGCCCTTGATCGGACCGAGCATCATCCGCTCACCGGCGCCGACCCCTCACGAGACCTGCTGGCGCTGTACCTCCAGCGTTTCGACCGGCCCCACACCCGCAAGGCGTATCGGAACGATCTCGTGCACTTCTTCGGGCAAGCCCCCGTCACCTATGAAATGGCGCGGAGCATCACCTTCGTCGACCTCAATGCCTACCTCACCAGTCTGGAAAACGATCAGTACAAAGCGTCGACGATCAAACGGAAACTTGCCGCCATTCGAGGCTTTTTCGACTGGCTGCTGGCCCTGGGCGCACTCGAACACAACCCGGCGCATCGACAGCTGCTTCGCAGGGTACGCAGCACCTCGCAACGCGACCGACCCATCATCAGCCTGACGAAAGAACAGGCACAGGCGCTGATCCATGCAGCCGAACGGCGAAGCAAGACGGGCCCACGGGACCGCGCGCTCGTCATCACACTGCTTCACTGCGTATTGAGACGCTCGGAAGCGGCAGCCATGGACGTCGAGCACATCAAGCCCCTCGGCAAATACTGGATCCTCGAACTTCCTTTCACCAAAGGAGGCGCCGACCAGTACATCAAGATGCCGAACCACGTTTATGAGGAGATCGAACACATGAAGGATCACTACAATATTTCTTCGGGTCCTCTCTGGCGCTCGCTCAGCAACAACAATTACGGCGGCCGTCTTTCTACCCACTCAATTTACACCATAATAAGGGATACGGCGCGTCTCGCCGGTCTGCCCGACATCGGAGCGCATACGCTCCGTCATACCGGCTGCACGCTGGCTATAGAGGCCGGCGCCTCACTGCAACAGGTGCAATCACATGCCCGGCACAAAAACATTGAAACAACGATGATTTACATCCATCAAAGTGATCGCCTCAGAAACAGCGCCGCAGACTTCATCGACCTTAAAAAAACCTGAATACTCATGCAATTCTTTCGTCCCAAACCACCACAAATTACCGTCCACGAACTCAAACGCCTGAGGGATGAAGGCGCGTCGTTTTTATTAATCGACGTGCGACAGCCCGAGGAACGGGAAATTGCCACCATCGGGGGCATGAACATCCCGCTCTCCGAGTTGTCGGAGGGGCTGGATCAACTCAAGGATCGACGAGACGAGAGGATCGTCGTGTACTGTCGTTCCGGAGCCAGGTCGGACAACGCCGCCGCATTCATGATGTCTATGGGGTTTACCCGGGTATACAACCTGCAGGGCGGAATACTGGCCTGGAGCGCTGAAATCGACCCATCCATCCCCCTCTACTAAACCGCAGGCGGACCTTGCCGGAACTGCCCGTCATCGTTCTCACCGGCCCGACGGCCGTAGGCAAAACGTCGCTTTCGATCCAGCTGGCGCAGGCGCTCCATACGGAGATCATCTCCTCCGACAGTCGCCAGATCTATCGAGAAATGACCATCGGCACGGCCAAACCCTCGCCGGAAGAACTTGCATCCGTGCGCCATCACCTCATCGACGAGCGCCATCTCCCGGAACCCTACTCGGCCGGCATCTTTGCGAACGAGGCGACGCGTTTGATCGAGGCCCTGCACAGGAAGGGTAAAATCCCCCTTGTTGTGGGCGGCTCGACGCTTTACCTCCACGCCCTGCTATACGGATTGTCCGACATCCCTTCTATCGATAGAAGCGTAAGGGCCGCCTTGCAGCAACGACTCATGACGGAAGGCCTGGAAGCACTCTATCATGAACTAATGTTGCTGGACCCACAAACTGCTCTCGCACTGGACCCGCATAATACACAACGTATAGTGCGAGCACTAGAGGTATACCATGGAACCGGGCGCCCCCTCTCCTCCTTCCATACAACACCGGCAAAACAGCATCGTTACAGCTTCTATACATATGTGCTTTTTCGAGACCGGGAAGGATTATACGAACGCATCAATAGGCGCGTAGATAAGATGATGGAAAACGGACTGGAGCATGAGGTAAAAGCAATAATCTCTTCCGGCATTGATCCAGACACGATTGTTCTAAAAACCATCGGCTACAAGGAAGTTGTCTCTCGACTCCGAGACCGAATCTCACAAACAGAAATGCTGAGGCTCATCAAGCGCAATACGAGGAGGTATGCCAAGCGGCAATTGACGTGGTTCAGAAGATACCCCTCATTCAATTGGGTCGATGCAGATGAATCAATCGATTTTATCGTTAACGATATTACGCGCATCATACGCTAATTTACACGCCAGGCGATGAGACTGTTTTTTTAAACACGGCCTCAGCTCGATCGCATGGCCCACCAACCGGAGGATTAGGCTTTCTAACAATAACTTCAACCGAATATACATAATTATATTCATCTACGATACTATGGGCGATCATATACGCCAGGCGCTCGATGAGATAGAATTTATTTCGAGTTATGATTCCCTTAACTATCCTGTATACTTTTTCATAGTCTACAGTTTTCTTCAAATCGTCATGTTCCGCGGCATCGCTGAAGTCAAGATCGATACTCACATCCACCTCGTATCTGCCGCCAATCTGGTGTTCCTCCTTCATCACACCATGGTGTGCATAAAAGACGGCATTGATCAAGCGAACCGTTCCGGTAGTCATTGGATTGTGCTTTAAAGCCCAAGGTTGTTTAACAAAGTCTCGTCTTCTTTCGAAAGGTCGCCATTCCGTCTTCTTTCCAGCATTTCCGAGACATAAAGGGTATTGTATATCCCGAGAATCATGTCGCTTCTTTTTCGATGCTCGTCGAAGTAGGCTGCCACTTCCTTATTGCGAAGTCTGTCATCCACATAGAGCGCTCGCGGACCGTGGGGGCCATCCTTCGCGAAACCCGGGAAACTCTTCTCGGGCTCGAACAACTTACCGCCGGTATGACATCCGAAACATTGGATCGGGGCTTTCAACTTTTTGGGAGGCGCAATGGTCTCTCCCGCCGGTTGCCCTTCGGATCCATAAATAAAAAAATCCCAGAATCCATCCGGGCGCTTGCTCATCACCGTCGTTTCAATCCGTGATGAATCCACCCAGTGCTCTCCGATAAACGTCGTCCCAACAGGATACAAGAGCCGTCGTCCATTGGCGAGGTACCCCCCAAGGGCGGCCTTCAGGGCCGCTTTCCTAACGTACACCCGCCTCAGCGCCGTGGTCATCACCCCTCTGACGTTCACATGAAACCACGACGAATCTCCGGGATGAAATGTAAGCCCTTCATATACAGCATTCAGGTCCGGATACGGATTTCGACGTTGATAATAGGTCTCCCGAATGAACGCAGAGAACTCATCCCAGTCTAGCGCCCCATCTTCCAAATATCCGTCCGTGATCAGTCGCGACAACAAGGGGGACCGGCGGATCTTATTCCGGTCGACAAAATATTTTCCATCTATTCGTCGAACGTAGCCTCCTTCAAAGGCATCCTCATCACGATCGGACAGATAAGCTCCAAAATAGTATCGCAGGAGCAACTCAGTATTGGATTTATCAAAATCTACGAACGCAAGACTGGATTCATCGGCTTTTCCTTTCTCGCTCTTACAGGAAATATTGGTCCATAACAACAGGGAGGTGATAATAATATATATGATCAAAAAAGCACCCCTTGTTCTATGCCACCTTCCAGGTACGATCCGATCCATGGTATGCCTCCGGTCCAGGGCCGCCCCTAAGGCTCAATGAAATACGGAGAGATGGGTATATGCGCCAGTGTAAGAAAGGCATTGATGCGCTGGAGAATCTCGGTCTCTTTGAGGGCGAGCAACCGTTGCGGGCCAAATTCTTCCACCGTAAATGAAGCCATCGCACTGCCATAGATGACGGCTCGCCTCAGGTGGTCGATGTCATAGCAATTCTTGCTTGCGAGATAGCCCGCAAAACCGCCCATAAAAGCGTCGCCGGCGCCCGTAGGATCCTGAATTTCTTCGAGGGGGTATGCTGGCGCGCTAAAGACGGCGCCGTCTGCGAAGAGCAGAGCCCCGTGTTCCCCTTTCTTGATGACGAGGATCTCGGGGCCGAGCGCGCGTATGATCCGCGCAGCCTTGACCAGGTTCGGTTCTCCCGAGAGTTCGCGTGCCTCGGCGTCATTTACGATCAGGCAGTCGATCCGCTCCAGCACCCGGCACAACCCTTCCGGCGTGTTCTCGATCCAGTAGTTCATCGTATCGCAGATCACCATATCCGGGCCATCCACCTGATCGAGAATCTCGCACTGGATGTCGGGATCGAGGTTGCCGAGACAGACCACCTTACTCTTACGATAGGCCTCCGGCACGGTCGGTTCAAAGTTCGCCAGCACGTTGAGGTGCGTAAAAAGCGTGTCCCGATCGTTCAGATCATAGTGATACTTCCCGCCCCATGAGAACGTCTTCTCGCCTTCTCGGACCTCGATCCCCTGGAGATCGAGGTCGCAGGCTTCAAGCATGCGCATATAGGACTCGGGGAAGTCGCCGCCGACCACTGCCAGCAGGCCCACCGGGCGGCTCAGGTACCTGGCCGCCATAGAAATGTACGTGGCGCTCCCGCCCAGAACGCGGCTCACCGAGCCGAAGGGAGTCTCTATCGAATCAACGGCGACGGTGCCTACTGCCAGTATGCTCACTTGATCAGGTCGGGTGGGTTATCGTGCGTTCAAACCTGACAAATATAAGGGCAACCCCGTCGAAAGCGAGCCTTACGGGAATGCATGTTGTATGAAATGAAGACTTCCCTCACCCTTCTCGGCGGAACCGCTCGGTCATTTTCTTGAAAAAAGTCACGGCCAGCGCGACCCGGAGCGCCTGAAACAGCGGGTCGAGAGCGCCGTTCATCCGCTTTTTGTGTGTCTGAACGGACGCTAAGAGCTCGTCCATGCCCTCTTTCGCTACCGTTTCGGCTTGCTGGACGAGCGTCTCGGCCAGCGCTTCCGTGCGGTGCACAACGTCCTCGCCCAACCGCCGCGCGCGATGAGGCAACTTTTCGCCCTGCCGGCTCACGTGATCCATGAGCTTCTGACCGACGTCTACGGCGTCATGCACGAGGTGCGCGCCCGTCTCGCGAGCAACCTTGCCCACATGGCCGGCCAGTCTTTGTGCGCGACGCCGGGCCCGGGCGGAAAGGGGCGCAGGTTGGGGCGTCAGCGCGCGCGTCAATGCGCCGCCGATGAACATACCCACGCCTGCCGCCAACAGCGTCGCCTGACCGGGATGCTCTCTGACCCATGCACGGGCGCGATCCCGGACTTCCCCCGGTTCGAGGCGCTCGATGTCGCCTCGTAAGCGCTCAATGGTTTCTCGCAGCCCCGCACGCATCGTATGGATTCGAGCGGAGGCTTCGTTCACCGTGCGTTCCCCGGCACGTTCGGCGCCGTCGGTCTCGGGAACCGCTTCCTTTACATCTACATCCACGCCTTGCCGTTCATCCATGACTTCACCTTATACCTTGCTGGATTCATAATCAGATCCGGACGCCGGCGCGCTCAGGATCGACGCAGCAGCACACCGAGAAAGACACCGACGGCGAAAGAACCAATGAGCGCGGCCGTCTGATGCTCGCGCACCCAGGCCCCCGGTGAGGCCGCGCGCAACATAGCCTTCGCATCGCCCGTCGTCTCCGTTTCGGACGTCGGAGCTGCTTCACCGGTTGCGTCATGGGCCGGGAGCTCCGTATCGGTTGCAGCGCCGCCCCGGATCCGTTCGGGTTGCATGGTGGTTTCTGGATAAGTTTTTGCCGGGAGCCCCGATGCGCCCCGTGAGCCGGTGTTGGGGGCGCGGGCTCCCCGATGTGATAACTCGCAAGCTTGATAACGTTCCTGAACGCTCTCGGGTTTTGACGGAAACGCGCACCCGATTGAGGAGCCGCTCTCAATTGTTCGAACAGGCGAGAAACCTGAGGGCTGAAACATGATTCATACCGTCACACGAAGAAGGGCCGTCAGCCGCACGACGACCGGACGCCCCGTTTCTCCCTTGACTCCAACGACAAAACCTGACGACTCTGTGCCTTCCATACGCTCTCTCGATCGTGCCTTGCCCGTTAGCCTCGTCCTCGTTGCGGTTCTCCTGTTGATCGGTCCCGAATTATCCGGAAGGCAATCCGCGCACGCGCAACGGGAACCCGAGTTGCCCGAAACCCTCTTTGCGGAAGGTTTCAAACTCTACGCCGAACATCTGTATGAGCAGTCCATCGAGGCGTTCGACGCTTTTCGTAAACGCTACCCGGATCACGTCAGCGCCCCGGAGGCCCTGTATTATCAGGCCGAGGCGGCGTTGACGTTGGGTCATGAGGAAGAAGCCATCCGGCTGTTCTCGCGGTTCCAGGAGCTTTATCCGGCGCATCCCCTGGCTTTTCAGGCGCGCCTTGCCCTCGGGAAACACTTCTACGAAGCGGGTGACTATGAGCGAGCCCTTCGCGTGCTTTCGGAAGTGCCGGCATCCAATCCTTTGCCGGATCCGGCTGCGAAAGCACTCTACTGGATGGGAGAATCCGCGATCCGTCTCGGTCGTATCGAGGAAGCCATCGGGTACTATCAACGCGCCGCCGATGCATACCGGGAGACCACCACGGCGCCCATCGCGCTGTACGCCATCGCCGTGGCGGAGGTCCAACGTGAGCGGTACGACGCCGCGGCCCGGGCTTTCGAACTCCTCGCCGCCCGGTATCCGAATTCCCCGTATGCGCAGAACATCGGGCTGGCGCTTGCGGAAGTCTACTATGAACTAGGCGACTATCCGCGGGCCGTCACGGAAATTCAGCGTCGTCTCCCGAACCTTTCCGGCGAAGCCCGGGAGCGCGCGACGTTCCTGCTGGCCGAGTCCTACAACCAGCTCCGAGACTACGATAACGCAATCATCTATTACCGGCGTTTCTCCGAGGGCAACCCCGACAGCCCGTATTTCCGACGGGCCCTATACGGTCTCGCGTGGAATTATCACTTCGAAGAAGCCTATCAGTGGGCCGCCGATGAATTCGACCGGGTGCGGGCCGGTTTCGACGACGACCTGGCCGCCAGGGCCACGTATTACGCCGCCGTGAACCGGAAACTGGCCGCCGAGCCCGAAGTGGCGATTCGACTCTTCCAAGAGGCGGCGGACCGTTGGCCCCGGCATGCCCTTGCCGCTCACGCCCTCTATGAACTTGGTCTCACGCAGTATGAACTTCATCGGTGGAAAGAGGCCAATGAGACTTTCGGGCGACTGATTCGATCCTATCCCGAATCCTCGTTGCTCGGCGAGGCCTATTATCATCGGGGAAACACCTTCATCGCGCTGGGGCGGTTCAACGAAGCGCTGGAGAGCTTCGATCGGGCCGTGGCCCTCGATGCGGCGCCCGAGTCGCTCAAAGAGGAAGTCGTTTTTCAGAAAGCCTGGCTCCTGTATCGGAGCCGCAAGTTCTCCGAGGCCGCCCCGGCGTTCATGTCGCTCTATCAGGAAAGCCCGCGAGGTCCGAAGGCCGACGAGGCCCTTTTCTGGGCCGCCGAGAGCTTTTATCAGAACGGGGCGCTGGACCGCTCGGCCCGCCTCTTTCAGAAGTACCTGAGGGACTACCCGGCCGCTCGTCACGTCGAGGCGGCGCATTATGCGCTTGGCTGGGTGTATTTCAAGAGGAGTGAGTTTGAACTTGCAATAACGGAGTTCAAATGGTTCCTCGACCATTATCGGGAGGCCGGCGAGACGGTGCCGTATCGCACCGACGCCCGGCTCCGCCTGGCCGACAGTTATTACGCCCTCAAACGCTACCCTGAAGCCATTCGCATCTATGCCCTCGTCGCCGTCGAGGGCGAAGACTATGCCCTCTATCAGATGGCGCAGGCTTATTCGAATGCCGGCGACGCCTTCGAAGCCATCACGAAGTTTCGCGAGCTCCTCGTCGAATACCCGCAGAGTGAGTATCGCGAGGAAGCCCAGTATTCGCTCGGCTACCTCTACTTCCTGAATCAGGACTACGACCGCGCCATCGAGGAATATCAGTCGCTCATCGATGACTATCCCCGCGACCCCCTCGCCGCCAAGGCTCAATACGGCATCGGCGACGCCCTCTTCAACGCAGGACGTCTCGAAGAAGCCGTGGAGGCCTATCAAAAAGTGCTCACGCGCTATCCCGACAGTCCCTTCATCGCCGACGCCGCCGCCGGCATCCAGTACGCGCTCCTCGCCCTTGACGACGAAGCCCGCGCCGCCGAGATCATCGATGCCTTCATTGCCGAGCACCCGGATTCCCCGATCGTGGACGAACTCCGGTTCCGTCAGGCCGAAGCAAAATTCCAGGGCGGACGGGAAGAGGAAGCCCTGGGCGGCTTCCTTGCCTTCATCCGCTCGGCTCGAACCGAGACCCTCCTGCCGGAAGCCTATTTCTACGTCGGTTCGATCTACGCCGATCGAGGTCAGATCCAGGAGGCACAGAACTATTTTCGGAGACTCATCGAGCAGTATCCCGACAGTCCCCGCCGCGCCGATGCGGCCCGGCGACTCGGAGAAATCTACGCAAGCGAGAACCGGCATGAGGACGCGCTCCGCACATACCGCCTCCTCGAGTCCATCGCAAACCAGACGAAGGACGGGTTGCTCCTCGCCCAGGCCCGGTACGGCCAGAGCATCGCGTTGATGAATCTCGGGCGTCATCGCGAGGCGGAAGAATTGCTTCAGGAAGCCATCTCCGCCGCCCCCGACTCTCCGCAGGTTATCCCCGCGCGGCTCGGCCTTGCCCGGCTCTATGAGAGCGACGGCAAGACCGACGAAGCGCTCCGTCTCTACCGAGACATTGCCGACAAGAGCCGGGACGAGGCGGGGGCCGAAGCCCTTGCCCGACTCGGGGAATTGCTCCTCAAGGACGGGGACGCGGAGCAGGCCATCGAAGAGCTCGGCCGGCTGCCGGTGCTCTTCCCGAACTACGTCGACTGGGTGTCGCGCGGCTATCTGACCCAGGCGCGCGCCTTCCGGCAACTGGGACAGACGGGCGAAGCGCTCCGCCTCTATGAGCTCCTCACCACCCAATACGCCGGAACCGAAGCTGCCGAGATCGCCGCCCGTGAGCAAACCGAGCTCTAGCGCCCGCCCCCATCGTCTCTCAACCCTCCATTCCGAAGCCAACATGCCGTCCCCGTTGAAACACCCGTTCTCAATTCTCCCGTTCCGGCTCGCCTTCGCGCTCTTGCTTGCCTTCCCCGCGGCACAGGCTATGGGACAGGAAACACAGGGCCGGGATCCGGCCCTGCCCGACCTCGCCCCGCGCGAAGTCGAGATCCTCGGGCAGCTCGAGATCACGTTTCCCTCGCTTCAGAGACAGCCGCTGATCGGCTTCAACCCGCCCCCGCGCGTGCCCGAGATTCCTCCCGACCGGCGCCCCTTCATCGAACCGTACAAGCAGGAAAGCGCCGACCTGCCGCCGAGCCCGCTTCAGGCGCCGGAGCCTCCGGCCGTCTCCTCGCTCACCGGAGCCGCGCCCATCGACGGAGCCTTCGAAGCAGCGGCCGGGCGATATCTCAGCCGGGTGGTGCGGGCGCGGGTGGGCGTGCCCGTCTCGGAAAGCGCGACCTTCAGCGCACGCGTCGACTACCGGGGCTCCGACGGAAACACCCCCTTCGAACAGACCTTTCCGAACCTGAAAAACCCGTACGACGCGCTCGAAGCCTCGGCAAGTCTGCAGACGCGGTCGTCCGTCGCCCTCACCGGAGCCACCGTCGCGGGGTTCTTCGAGAACTATACGCTGTACGGCGCACGGAGTCCGGTCCGTTCGCTCTTCGCGCCCTTTCCCGACCGGGAAGGACGTGGGGGGAGCGTGAGTCTTTGGGCGCACACACAGGCCGCCGCCGCCTTCGACCTCGACGCGGAAATCCGATACGGCGCCGCTCGCATACAAACCGACGTGTTCGCCGATCCCGCCAACGAAGACCCCAATTTCACCCGCCTCGAACGCCGGCTCGACTTCGACGGCGCCCTTTCCGTTCCAATGTCGACCGGAAGGCTAGACGTCGTCGCTCAAGCTTCCACCACGGGGCTCGACACCGACGGCTTCCTCGGATCGACGGTGCGGGCGCTCTACGCTGGAGCCGGGTATCGCTTCCTTTACCGGGACGCCTATCGCGTGACGCTCGGCCTTCGCGTACTGGGCTTCACCGCCGAGGGGCAGACGCCCACCGGCGGCAACCGGAATGCAACGTACGTCTCGCCCGATCTCCGCATCGATCTTTATCCTCAGACGAGCCTGAACCTCTACGTTCAAAACCGTCCCGCGCTCGAAATGCTTTCGCTCGGCGATCTGTACCGGGAAAACCCATACCTCGTCGACGAACCACGCATGCAACCGACCCTCCGCACGGTCGATGCCGAGCTTGGCGTGCGATATTTCTTCGGAAACGTTCAGTTGGCCGGACGCGCCGGTTTCGAAGAAGCACCGAACTACCTCTACTTCGAGCAGGAAGCCGGCCGTGGCTTCGGCATCTATACCGAGGGCCTCACCTCCGCCCGATACGGCAAGGCCCGCATCTACCGGGTGGGCGGTGAGGCGTCCTTCGTGCTGACGAGCGGTCTTCACGCCTCCGTCGGCCTCGATGTACGCAAGGGACGCCTCATCGAAGCCGACGCCGAACTCCCCTACTTCGCGCCCCTCAAGGGCACGGCAATGCTGTCCTACATCTTCGCCGGAGGCGACGGGCTCTTCCAGCTCAGCAGCGTGTACGAGAGCCCGCGGTACCGCGCCCGCGAACGCACGTCCGAAAACCGTGTCGGAGCCTATTTCAACCTGGACCTGGAGGCTTCCTACCAGGTCACGCCGTGGGTTGGGATCCTCGGACGCGCGGAAAACCTCATCGGCAATCGGCTCACCCGATGGGACAACTATCCCGAGATTCCTGCGGCCTTCCTTGTTGGTCTTCAGATTCGTTTTTGATATGCAATAACGGATGTTAAGCCCCCTGGCCGCTCCGCCTTTTATTCCGAACGAAAATTACCGTATCTTTATCATACGCCCCCCTTTACGGAACTAACGCCCGGAGCGCTTCGTGTTTTCGCTCCCGTGAAACGAAAAAGCCCCATGGCACAAATCTCGACAGAACAGGTAGCTAATGCCCTCGCCGACATCGTTCGTGACGGTGTATTGGAGGGAAGAGCCGTGGACGTTCCCGGTCTCGGCTCCTTTCATCTCGAACATTTTCCGAGCCGGCTCTCAGAAGACGAGAACGGCTGCAGCGTCGTCCTCCCTCCTCGCGACACGGTCGTTTTTGAGGCCGAGCAATAACAGCAATCGCCGTCATATGAATCAAACGGAGCGCGATGCGCCCCCACCCTTATGTCCGCTTCGCTGATCGAGCAGCTCGCCGCCCGCCTCGGGATCTCCCCCGAAGAAGCCGAGCGTTCGCTCCAGACTCTGATTGCCCGCCTCCACGAGGACCTTCGCACCCATGGTGAGACAACCATTCCCGGCCTCGGAGTTTTCCGCCGCGCAAGGGAAGGCCTCACCTTCGAAGCCGCGCCCGCCCTCGAAATCGCCGCAAATTACCGCTTCGCCGGTATGCCCGCTCTGCCTGTCTCCCCGGAGCCGGAAGAGCGCCCAGGCGATGTCGAGGAGACCGAGAGGGTGGAAGCCGGCTCCGAAGACGAACCGGCCGCTCCCGAAGAAGGAGTCGCCGAAGCTGAAGAATCGGTCGCCGAAGCTGAAGAATCGGTCGCCGAAGCTGAAGAATCGGTCGCCGAGGAAGCCCCTTCACCCTCCGGAGAGGTAGGCGGAGAAAAAGAAGCGTTGGTCAAAGAAGATGCGACCGGGGCCGAAGAACCCGACGAAGCAACGGAAGAGACGGCCGAAGCGGAAGCGCCCGATTTGTTCGAGACCGTTGCGTTCGAGGCGTCCCTTGAGGATGAGGAAGAGGTGTGGGAAGCCCCGCGCGACGAGGCCGATCATCCGCTCGGCCCGCTTCCGGAACCGGATTTCGAGGAGGCGGATTACGACGTGGTCGAGGAAACCGTCGAGGAGGTGGAGATCGTCGAGGAGGTGGAGATCGTCGAGGAAACGGCGGAAACGAGCGTTTCCGAAGACGAAGCGAAGGCGGAAGCGCCGGAGGTCGAGGATGATGCATCGATTTTCAACGTCATTCATTTCGAGGATGACGAGGAGGTGAAGGCCATCGATGAGTCCGCCGGAGAAGCGGTCGACGCAGCCGAACCGGAGGCCGAGGAAGCGACCGAACCGGAAGCCGAGGAAGAGGCCGTTTCGGCTTCGGATGAAGAGATCGAGACGATCAAGAGGGCGGCCATGCATCCGCCGCGCACTCCCATACGCCGGGACCGTGCCTCCAGGACCGGGTTTTTCATCGTCATCGGCGTGCTTGCGGTGCTCACCGGCGCATTCTTTGCCTATCAGATGCTCAAGCCCCGCGCCGAGGAGCCCGAGACGCCTGCCCTCACCGAGGACCTGCCTCCGGCGGATACGTCCGCCGTTTCCGCCCTGCCTCCGGCCGACAGCGCCCGGGCGGAAGCAGCCGCCGAACCGGAGTCCCCGGTTCGGCGTACCCTCGGCGGCATCGACCGGAACGCCGGGGGATGGACGGTGATCGTCGCCTCGGAGACGACCCCGGAGGCGGCGGAGGCGGCGGCGCAACCGTACCTCGACCTCGATCTCCCCGTGGACGTCCTTCGCGGGGTGTCGAAGGGAGTCACGCGGTACCGTGTCGGCGTTGGTCAGTTTGCCGGCCAGGCGGAGGCCGAAGCCGCCATCCGGCGCCTGGGCGACCGGCTTCCCCCGGGCGCCTGGCCCCTGCGGATTACCTCGCGGATGTAACCATAGCCTTGCACAACCCTCTCGGAATCCTATGACACTGCTGCTGCTTCAGGAAGCAGGGACCCTCGCTCAGGACTCGACGCAGGCGGCCTCCGCCACCGGCACGACGACCATCCTCGACACCCTTCTGCTCGGGGGATGGATCCTCGTCCCCATCATCCTTCTCTCCTTTCTGGCGATTTACATCTTCGTCGAGCGTTTGCTCACGTTGCGTCGCGCCGCTACCGATCCGGCCGAGATCACCGAACGCATCCGCGAGTACGTACGGGCGGGCAACATCCACGGCGCCCAGGCCTTCTGCGACGCGCAGGACAAGCCCATCACGCGCATTCTGAAGCATGGCCTGGAGCGCCTTGGTCGTCCCATCGCCGAGATTCGGGATGCCGTCAATGCCACCGGCAAACATGAGGCTTTCGAGCTCGAAAAGCGCACCGACCTGCTCGCCAGCATCGCGGGCATCGCGCCGATGCTGGGCTTCCTCGGCACGGTCACGGGCATGATCCGCGCGTTTCAGCAGATCCAGAATCTCCAGGGCAACGTCAACCCGAGTGTGCTGGCCGGGGGAATCTGGGAGGCGCTCATCAGCACCGCGGCGGGGCTCATCGTCGGCATCCTGGCCTTCTTCTTCTACAATTACCTGCTCACGCGCATCAACCGTCTCGTCAACGACATGGAGCGCTCGGCCACCGACTTCATCGACCTGCTTCAGACGCCGGCGCCCACCTCGAATCAGCCCCGCTACGAAGGCTCTTTCTGAGCACCCACCCGTCCGTTCTCTGCCAAGCCCCTGCCTGTCCCATGGCCGCCATCGATTTTTCCACGTCAAAAAAACCTCTCAAAACGTACAGCCTGGCCGGGATGGCGGACGTCGTGTTCCTCCTGCTCATTTTCTTCCTCCTGACCTCAAGCTTCATCCCGCAGTTCGGCATCCAGGTCAACCTGCCGCAGGCCAACGCCGCCGCCCCGATGGAAGCGCAGTACGTGAACGTGTCCATCACGGACGACGGGCGCTTCTTCGTGGAGGGGAAGCAGGTTCCAAAGGAAGAATTGCTCAACGCCATTCGGGACGCGATGGGCGCGCGCACCGCGCTCGTGCTCCGCGCCGACGAGGACGCCACCGTCGGCGACTTTGCGAGTGTGGCCACGATCGCCAAAGCCCTCAACCTCCGCCTCCTGATGGCCACCGAACGGGAGCGCGTCCGCCGCTGAGCCGACGCCTCACTTCCATTGAACGGTGAGCCGCACCGAGGTCGACCCGTCGAGGCTGAAGACCGGACGCGGGAGCGAGATCCGATACGCCCCGCCGGAAACCAGATCCTTACGACGGAAGAACCGCTCGCCGATCTTCCGGTCGAGTTCGATGCTGTCCAGGATGGAGACGGCCACGGTGGTCACGCCCGCGAAGAGGCTGAGGTTGCGCCAGAACCGGCGGTCGGACCGGGTCTCTCTGGCTTTGTCGCGTTTGATGATGAGGCGATCCCGTTCGGCGATCAGGCGCTCACGATCCCGGGCCGTGCAGCCTTCGCACGTTCGTATGATGCCATTGATCTGCTGCACCTTCGCCCGGCGAAGCTTGAACAACTTGTCTGCGCCATCGACGCCGCGTTGCGTCAGGGCCGCAAGAACGAAGCTCGTGGTGATGATCGAGGCATACGTGACGCCCCGCCGGAAATTGCCCTTGTAGAACTGTCCGCCTCCGGGAACGAAGGAATACGCGGCCGCGACGAGATCGCTCTTCTCCGAGGAGGCTGGCTCCCGCTCGGCCGGCAGACGCCTGTTTTTCGCCTTGAGCGAATCGAGCCGCGCGGCGACGGCCCGCCGTTCCGCTTCCGCTCGATCCCGTTCCGCTTCCGCTCGATCCCGTTCCGCGCGGAGCTGCGCCGTTTCCGTGAGCAGCCGTTCCTGCGCGACTTTGACCTTTTCCCGTTCCGCTCGCTCCACCGCCTGGAGCGCCCGCAGTCGTTCCGCTTCCGCACAGCAGAGCGCCTCGGCATCCGCCGTTGCCGCCTGCGCCCCGGTCTCGTCGCGGGTTTCGGTGCTCGAAGCGCGAGGCGGCGGCGACACCGAAGCAAGCGTCTCCGGTCGCTCGCGCACGTCGCGCAGGAACCATCCGGAGGTGACCCGTCCCTCGCCTGAGGGCAGATACGCCCAAACGAAGCGCAAACGAACGGGGCTTCCCTCCGCTCGTCGGAGCGCGCGGACGTCATCGATCACGAAGAACGAATGGTGATCCAGCGGAGCGATGCGCACTCGCCCGAGGTCCGTGACGCCGTGATCTTTCAGAAACGCGAGGAGACGCGCGTTCCGGGCATTCACCGCCATCGAGAAATCGAGGAAGCGGGCGTCGTGCGCCAGCGGCTTGAAGCCGTCGTAACGCGCCGTCGCTCGTCGCCCCCGATCGAGGGCGGCGGTGATCGCTCCCGCGTTCAGCCGACGCGTCGAACCCCAGAAGGCATCGACGAGCACCCATCGGTAGGCCTCCGGCTCCACCTCCGTCTTCGCAAAGACCCCCGTCAGATAACGTCCGCCCCCGCGCACGGAGGCAAACTGTTGCAGGCTCCACTCCGTCGCCCCCGAAACGTCGAAGTTCTCGTAACGGTCGAAGAAATCATCCGGAACGGCGTCGCTTCCGGGCTCGGAGAGGCGTTCCATCGCCTCCCGGGAGCGGTTCTCGAGGGCGAGGCGAAGCCGCTCGGCGGCCTGACTCGTGAAATCCTGCTGTCGCCCGAACGCCGGGAAGGCCGCCAGGGCTATGCTTCCGATGAGCAAAAACGTCCTAAATCCCCCCATTCAGTCCCCCCTTGACGAGCGAAGGCCGGATGTAGCGAAGATACACCTCCAGGGTCTGCGTGTCGTCCACGAGCACTTGCGTCAGTTTGATCTCCCATCGGTTGTCATTGACCCGACGGATGACGGCGCGGAAGCGTTTTTTCGTGGCATCCTGATAAACACGCCCGTCCGCATTCTCCGACTCGAAGATCTGCCAGAGCACGAACACCGCGTCGTAGGCA
>Ga0256841_1002182_pt1 | contig 15836 bp, 11 predicted proteins | sample 356308metaG_FD_185971 | JGI IMG/M metagenome (GOLD analysis project Ga0256841, IMG submission 185971) | Hydrothermal vent microbial communities from Mid Atlantic Ridge, Atlantic Ocean - 356-308 | ecosystem: Environmental > Aquatic > Marine > Hydrothermal vents | place: Atlantic Ocean: Mid... | reverse complement strand
GCCCAGGCGAATTCGCCCGGTTCGAGCTTCGCGTCATCGAAGTCGAGGGAGGTCGGATAGCGGACGCACTCTTCGTCGGCGAGGAATGCCCGGACGGCAGCCTCATCCGCCAAGTTCGGGTGGCGCGCTCTCGCCTCGAGGGCCTTCACGCGGACGTGGTCTCTCAGCGCGACCAGACCGTCTTCCGCGGTGGGCTCATAGCGTTCTTCGTTCATCTCGACCTCCCTCCGGATTGCGCTACTTGGAGTAGCGCTTCTTGAACTCCTTGCGCGCCTTGTCACGACGCGCTTTCTCCTCCGGGTCCAGCTTGTCGATGGCCCACTTGTGATCGTCGGAGTTCATGACTTCGTCGATCTTCGCCTTCAGCTTCTTGGCTTGAGCGACCTTGGTGGCGTCGCCCGACTTCATTCCTCGCTCGACGAGCTCCTCGAGAAGCGGGACGTACTCGGTGTAGAAGTGTCTGGCGACCTCATACATACCGTGCCAGTGGGTATAGTCGGGAGCCATCATGGATGCACCGTGGCGAGCACGGCGGCCCTCGTGATGCCAGATCTCGAACCACACCCAGTCGATCTTCTGCGAGAAGTTCGCGTTGTGCTTCCGGAGAGGCTTCGCAAGCGCGTAGAGTTCCTTGCCTGGTTTGGCGAACTTGTTGTTGTAGAGATCGATGAGGCCGTCGTACTGGATGTAGAAGTTCTCCACCCAGTTCTTGTTGTGGCAGTTGACGCAGACATCCTTCATGTTGGCGCGGCGGACCTGCCACGGCACGTCCTTGCCTGGGAGGTTCATCTTGGCATCCGAAGCTTCCGGGCGCACCGACATGATCGGCCGGTTGTTCCAAGAGATGCGCAGACCGATGTCATGGGACACGGGCTGGTTCTTCGTCGCCGACATGTGACACGTGGCGCAGGTGGGCGCGGCCCAATAGTCCTCGCCGACGATCCACTTGGGGCTCGCCATGTTCATCTTGTTGATGTTGGCGAAGAAGGCGATGCCGTGCTTGGACTCCTCGTAGATCTCCTTCTGGGGGTGATCCGGGCCCAGATGGCACTTGCCGCAGGTGTTGGGATGGCGTGCCTGTTCCACGGAGAACTCGTGGCGCATGTGGCAGGCGTTGCAGGAGCCCTCCGAACCGTCCGGGTTGATCCGGCCGATGCCGCTGTTCGGGAACGTGGCGGGATCGGGACGGCCGTCGGGAAGGATCTTGATCTGCGAGCCGTGGCATTGCCAGCAGCCGTTCACCGCTGACGCCGAGTTCCCATGGGGGAAACCCATCGTCTTGAAAGCGCGATTGCCCTCGACGACCTCAGCCAACACGTTGTCGAGGGAGCCGAGGATACGCCCCGCCTTGGCATGGTGTGAACCCTGGAATTCCTCCACCTCCTTCGAGTGGCAACGCGCACAGTCCTTGGGGCTCACGATGACGGATATCGTGCTGTTGTAGTGGTTCATGGCGTCGGGATCGGTCTTGTCGGCCGCGTGGCACTCATAGCAGCCGATGTTCGCCCGATAGTGTTTGCTCATGCCCCACTGTTGATAGATGACTGCATTCTGCTTCTTGTGGCACTCGATGCAGTTTTGGCTCTCCTCGGAGAGTTTCGGAAGGCCTATGGCCTGGGCCGTCAGGACCGGAGAACTCGCCAGGAAGAGCAGGGCCGCGATCAACACGTAGAAGCTCCGTCTCGCCCGTTTTCGTTTGGCTGTGATCATGTGAGTGACTCCTTCTCTATCAATGCCGGCTCCGGCGAGTCGGCGACATCCATGGGTAGGTCCTTGTCGAAGGTGAGGCGCCCGGTCAGCACCGGGACGGTGACCCTCACGAGAATGGTGTAGATGAGAGCGCCGAAGGCCCAGATCCCCAGGCAGATCAGCGTCTCATTGAGTGTGGGCTTGTACTCGACGATTTCGCCCAAGGGCGTCGGTACGAAGCCCGGGATGATGAGTCCCATGCCCTTCTCGATCCAGATTCCCACGATCATCGCGGCACAGGAGATATTGAGCCAACGCACCGTGCGCGCGCCGGGCGTGAAGAGAATCAGGAGCGCCAGACTGTCGAGAAACACGGAAACCCAGATCCAGGGGACGAGGGCCGAGTAGCCTTCCAAGCCGAAGTAGAGGTATTTCGCCGAGACGACGTGGGCGGATTGGGTGTAGAACTCGGTGAAGAGTTCGGAACCCAACAGGAACATGTTGATCGCCAACGAGACGGTCACGATGCGGCGAAGCATGGCCAGGGCGCCGGGAAGCACTTTGATTTTCGTGTAGTGCCGAATGACCTGCAGCGTGAGGATCATGATGGCCGGCCCCGCGGCAAACGCCGATGCGATGAAGCGGGGCGCGATGATGGCGGCATTCCAGAAGGGACGCCCGCCGAGTCCGACGTAGAGAAACGCCGTGACGGTGTGGATGCTGATGGCCCACACGCTGGCGATGAAGACGAAGGGGATGTAGAAGGCTCGACTGGGCTTCTTCTTACGATAGACGCACCAGATGAGGTATCCGCAGATGTGGAGGTTGAGCAGCAAGTAGACGTTCAAGACGATGACGTCCCAGGCCAGCATGGAGATGGGAAAATTGAATCTCCACAGGATGTGCATGAATCGATCCGGGCGACCCAAGTCCACCGTGACGAAGAGCAGGCACATGATGATGGCCGCCACGGCGAGAAGCTCGCCGAAGATGACGAGGTCGTGCAATTCCTCTCGGTGGTAAATGTAGACCGGAATCACCATCATCGCGGCGGCGGCCGCAACTCCCACGAGGAACGTGAAATTCGCGATGTAGAGACCCCACGAGACTTGGTCGGTCATGCCGGTCGTGATCAGACCGTGAACGAGCTGCTCCGACCACGAGTGTAATCCCACCAGGGCGATGCCCGTCAGAATGAGCATCCACAGGCGATATCTCCAATCGCCGATGAAACTCAAGGCGAAGCAACGGCCGAGAAAACGAATGTACTCCCTCATCGCCCCTCTCCGTGGATGGCGGGACCGTAGTCCTCGTCGAAGTAGTAGAAGAAGCGGGGATGCGTGCCGACCTCTTGCTTCAGCACGAAGACGTGTTTGTTCTTGAGGATCTTCGACACCTCGCTCTCGGGGTCTCGAATGTTGCCGAACTTGCGAGCTCCCACGGGGCACACCTCGAGGCACGCAGGCATACGCCCCTCACGTGTGCGGTGGAGGCAGAAGTGACACTTCTCCATCACGCCCTGCTTACGTGGACGGTTGGAGAGATAGCTCATGTTGGGGTTGAGATCGTCCTTGGGAATGGACGGCTCGGTGAAGTTGAACCGGCGGGCCCAATAGGGGCAGGCGGCCTCGCAGTAACGGCACCCGATACACCAGTCATAGTCGATGACCGTGAGCCCGTCGGGCTCTTGCCACGTCGCTTCCACGGGGCAAACCTTGACGCAGGGCGGGTTCTCGCACTGCTGGCACTGGATCGGCATGTAGAAGTGATCCGGTGAGGGCACCTTCGGCCGCTCGTAGTGGTGATTCCCCTCCTCGATGTCGATGCTCCCCCGAGGCATCTCGAGGACGCGAATGTATTGGATCTCCGGGTCGCGACTCTGGTTGTTCTCGGCGACGCAGGCGTGGACGCATCGACGACAGCCGATGCATGCCCCCAGATTGAGCGCATACACGAACTCGACGCCGTCCCTGGGCTTGACGTCCCGGATCTCCGGGCGGACGTCGTATCGCTTTTCGACTTCCTTCTCGATGCGATCGAGGACCTTTTGCATGTCCTCCGCATTCATCTCCTTGTAGTGCTTCTGAAGGAACTGATCGAGCGTGAGATCGCTGCGGTCGAAGTCCTTGAGAGGCTCCAGCGCCGCCGCAAGGGCTGCCAGCCCCCCCACCGCTCCGAGGGAGGCTCGAAAGAAGCTCCGGCGATCGAGTTTGGGTTCGGAAGAACTCATTGGTCATGCTCCCCGTGCGGGTTGGTCAGCCTAAGGGTGTGAGGCCCGGGAAGAGGGGAAATGGGATCCATCGCGGGCGACTTCGGATTGTGGGGGTCGTGGCACTCGGTACAGATGCGCCGCTCCTGCGGACCCGATTTCGGGTCCCAATACCCGTTGGTCCGGCCATGGATGCCGTAGCCCCAGTCGTAGCGAATACGGACGTGGCACTGGCCGCACTGATCGACGACCTTCGTGAAGGGAATCGATACCCCGTCAGGGCGGACGAGCTTGTCCCGGTCATCCCAATCATGGCACGTCGAGCACTTCACGTTGGGACCGTGATCCATGTGGATGTTCTTGTGCTGGTTGAGGGGCCGTGGTTTGTCGGTGGGTGTCTTGAAGATCTTGTGGCAATCCATGCACGTTCGGTCGAAGTCATTGATCTTGAGGGTTGGAGGGTCGCCGAGAATCTTTCGCCGCGGTGCGGTGCTGAGCGCGGCATGATCAAAGGCAGGCGTGGCCGCGTGGGGGATTTCCGCAAGGAGCCCACCCCAGTGAAGCCAAGCCGCCAAGACGAGAAGGATCGGCCCCAAGGCCCATCCGGGCACCCAACCCGGGGCAGCGTGACGACCGTTGCGAGACGTTTTTTCCTGGCCCATGGCTGTGACACCCCCTCGCTTCCAGCAAAAATCCGCATCATCGCTTCCAATCGGGGGAAATCCCCCAAGATCGAAGCCTCGTTCGTCCATGGATGGTTCCAACGCAACTCGCGGGCCCAGATCTCGTAGGAATCCGAAACTCCCTCGGGCTCACCGAACGAGATGCAAAATCCCCACCGCGACGAGCGTCCACCCAAGCGCCCAGACAGCCTCCTGCCACCCACGCTTTCGAATCTCCGCCTTGGTCACGGCCCCCGGGCGAAGAACATTCCGCCGAATCCCGACGGCGCGCCAGACGAAGACCGGCGTCAGGAGAGCGAAGAGCAAGACCCCTTCCGCCAAGGTGGCTCCCCCCGCGCAGGCACCGCTGGGCGCCGCGAGAACGAGAGCCGTCACCGCCATGGCGAGGGCGGGCGGGGACTGAAAACCCAAGGACTGACCGAAATACCCGGCCAGTCCCGCGGGGAACACCGCGGCCAGAGCGAACACGATCCACCCGGAATCCGCTCCCAGCCAGGACGCCGCAATGGGCCCCGCAAGGGCCAAGGCGAGACCCCACCCGGCGCGGCGCCGACGCCGGGTGCTTTGCCCCACCGCGAGGGCGCTGGCGAGAAGGAATACCCCGGCGAAGGCCGCCACGGCCCCCAAACCGGCCCAACGCCCTCGCCCGAGCGCGGTCAGCAAACCCGCCAGAGACGAGAGCGTGAGGAAAACGAGGGCCCCATGGGCCCGCAAAGGGTCGGGGGCTTTGACTCGCATCGACAAGGCTTCCTGGATGGTCATGGGAGAGCCCATAGCAACCCGGGTGCCATCCCCAGGATTCGGTGGGCGCGTTAGGATCGTCCCATGGGACGAGACGACTTCGAACGAGAACGCCAAGCGATGGTGGCGGAGCAGCTCATCGCCCGCGGAGTCCGGGATGAGAGAGTGCTCGCAGCATTCCGCCGGGTTCCCCGCCACCTTTTCGTCCCACCCGAATACTGCGCGATCGCCTACGCGGATCAGCCCCTTCCCATCGGCCATGGGGCCACCATCTCCCAACCCTACGTCGTCGCACGCATGACGGAACTCCTGGGCGCCGAACCCGGCGATAGGGTGCTGGAGGTGGGCACGGGTTCGGGCTATCAGGCCGCCATCCTGGGGGCCCTCGGCCTCGAGGTCTACAGCGTCGAGGTGGTCCCCGCGCTGGAGCGACGAGCCCGCGAGCTCCTGGCTCGCCTGAACTTCGACACGGTGCACATCCGTCTGGGCGACGGCAAGTCGGGCTGGCCCGAGCCGTCGCCATTCGCCGGAGTCCTCCTCACCGCGGCGCCGGAGACGATTCCACCGACCCTCGTCGATCAGCTGGCCGTGGGAGGCCGCCTGGTGGGCCCTGAAGGACGCACCCACCAGAATCTCATCCTCATCGAGAAGACGCCGGCCGGCATCCGGCGCACGACGATCTTCCCCGTCGCCTTCGTCCCCCTCCGCTGACTCCCTACCCCCACGGAAAAACCCCGAGGGGCTACCTCGGGGTTCGAGTGGGCGGTACTGGACTTGAACCAGTGACCTCGTCGGTGTGAACGACGCGTTCTAGCCAACTGAACTAACCGCCCGTTGGGCCCGGATCATAGACGAGTCCCGGAAGGGCATCAAGCCGCTCCGCCTCTGAGCAACCGGCAAGATGCCGACGGTTCAAAAGCGACGGATGACCTGGTAGGTGCGGCCCTCGCCCAGTCGAGCGGGGACGAGGAATCCGTCAGCCACGAGGGCTTCCGCCAGCTTGCGCAGGCGATGCTTCGACCAGTTCAGGTGGTGGGCGCAGGCCGTCTCCGGAGCCTCTCCCCTCTCCCAGAGCCAATCCACGAGACGCTTCGCCTCCGGGACGCGAGCGCTTCTCCCGGCGAAGCGGCGCCGGAGGTTCAGAACCAGCTTTTCCACGTCCCGTCCCACCCTCCGGGTCTCTTTGCCCACCCGGAAGCAGAGGACGTCCTCGTTCCCTTCCTCGACGTGGCAAAGCGAGCCCTCTTCCAGGGCCTGGACCTCGAGGACGAGGACATCCTTCAACTCGTGAACGTAGGGTTCCAGGCGCGTCTCGGGGCGAGGGTGGATACGGGCCAGGGCGCCCTCGAGAGCGAGCCGCGCCGCCGCCGGGTCCTCGAGGCCGACGATGCGGCCCAGGTCATCGACGCCGAGGACGAGGTCCCCGCCACTGGAATTCGCGAACGAAGCGATGACCCGTGCGAGTTTGGTCTCCTCCGGAGGGACCGACTTGAACTCGAGAGACGCGGACTCCCCGCCCCGAATGCATGCTTTCAGACTCTTTCCACGGCCCATGGCGAAGTTATAGCAAGGGGCGGGGTCGCCTGACGACCCCGCCCCTCTCAGTTCACGCGAATTCCGCAGACCTCGGCCTCCGGAAACGCCAAGCCTAGAAAACGTGATCCCACATGGCGTCCGCGGCCATGAACACGTGTCCCCAAAGAGCAACGTTGCTCATGACCTTCGTCTCCGCGTTTGGATACTGCATCAACCGAAACGCGATGGGCGAGAAGGTGGAGGCATCGTTGTAGTTGTGAGGCGAACCGTTGTTCGAGGACTCCTGATGATAACGGGTGACACTCTCCCAGAGGGAACGCGCCAACATCATGTACGCGTTGTCATGGAGGCAGAGCGCCGCGTAGGACAAGGACTCGATCGTCACCCACTGATGGTGGACACTCGGGTCCTGATGCCATCCGGGCGCGTATCTCCCCCAGACCTTACCCGTGGTCCGAGCCGAAGGCGGCCCGGTGGGCACCTCGAGCACGACCTGATTCACGATCCAGTCCGCCATGCGCCCCATGAGCGGCAGGACCGAGGGATCGCCCGTCATGAGGTGATATTTGCCCAATGTGTTGAACATGATGCAGTGCATCCACGTCTGAGCATGGGGGTTCGATGTCCAACCCGGGTTCAGGACGTATCCCGCTCCACCGCTCGCCTGTTCCTTTTGTTCGTAGTTGCCCATCGCCTGCTGCGCTGTGGAGAGGTAGGTCGACTCGCCGAGGTACAGGTAGAGGTTGAGGAGTACCTCGATCTGCCAACCGGGGATGCGACTTCCCCACCAGCCGTCCCAGGACTCGGGGTGCATGCGCGCCACGAATTCGCCGACTTCCTTGGATGCCTCGTAGGCGCCCTCGTCACCGGTCAGCACGTACCAGACCAACAGCCCATGCACCCAGGTGTGACTGGGCGCCGGAGCTCCGTAGTTCCCATGCCAATACCCCTTTTCGTAGTACTGACCGCCGCGCCGCTGCGCCGAGGGATCCTGGGTATGGTTTTGGTCGTAGTCGCGACGATGCGAGACGAGGTCTCGACCGATGTCGAAGAACGAATAGTCCGCGGTCCGGGGATAGTTGATGAGAACCCCCCAGACCAGGTCGTAGTGGTTCGAACAAAAGCCGTCACCCCAAGCCAGGTCACCGAAATTCTCCCAGCCGTACATTTGGCGGCCGCCATAGGTGCCGCCACGCTCCCGGAACCCGGGGAGACCGATCTGTCCCAAGGAAGACTGGTTGTCCGCCGCGTCGTCCCGGGCCAAGACGTCCAGCATGCGCTCGTAACGGTTGTTGGAGACCTTGTTCCAGTTCCTGCGCTCCGCGAGCAGAGTGCCGAACGCGAAGCTCTTCGAGTAGTACTCGGGACTCCAGAGCGCCATGAGAGGTTTGTCCAAAGCCTTGGCCCTGTGGGTCAATTCGGCCGCGCTGAACACCCCCTGGCGAAAATCCAGGCTCAAGGTGACCGTCTTCCACCGCCCGCCTTCGAAACGGTAGTAGTCGAGACTCAACGGGTCCGTCACCGGACCGGAGGGAAGTCCCCACTGACCGCCGAACTCAGGCCCGTTGCCGAAGGCCGGCCAAAGATCGATGGCCAACATGTCACCCGCGGCCGAGATGCCCTTCGGGAAATTTTGCCAGAACCGATCCACGCTGACGGCGAGGGAACTTCCGACCCCCCGCAGTGCCACGGTCCCGTCGGCCCGCGCGTCCTGCTGGACGGTATTGATGCCGGGACCGGATTCCCTGAGCTGGAACCCCGTGAGCATGTGGAGGGCGTCGTTCGGTGACGTGTAGTCCTGTTCCAGCGTCCACGATCCGCCATTCGTATTGCGAACCCCATCGGCCAGTTGGACATCGGCTCCGGTGTCCGTGCCGTGAAGGACGAGGGTGAGATCTTCGAACCAGGCGTGGCCGATACTCGACCCCAGGTACGGGAGCTCGCCGTTGGCGTTGTTGTTCTCGAGCCGGAAATCCACCTTGACGTCGGTCCGGTCGGTCCAGAACGTGTAGCGAACAGTGAAATTCAAGCCGAGCGCGCCGATGATTCCCTTCTGACGAAGGACCCCACGGACGTCGCCCTGCTCCTCCCACAGCGTCTCCGTGAGGACGCTGTCGATGGAGGTGCCGTTGACGTCATGGACGACGAGACCGCCGGGGCCGCCGGTGACGCTCACCCCTCCGACCTGGACATCCTTCAGCAACGTGAATTGGGTCGTATCCACCGAGAACTGGGCGGCGCCCGTGTTCACCACGACTTCGCCCGGCAAAGTCTGATAGCTGAGGTTGCCCTGAGCTCGAGTGCCCTGCCTCAAGAAGTAGACACCGGTCCCATTCGCCGGGACGTCGGCCAGGAATTCGATCAACGCCCACTTGGTGGCAAAGCTCGCGTTGTCCCGGGGTCCCCACCACCGGGAAAGAACCTTGAACTGCACGGGCACGGCGTTGCCGTTGCCGTCAACCAGTTCGAAGTCCAAATTGGGGTCGATGTAGTTGTTGCCCGCGGGAAAACAGAGCCCCGACGCCACGGGCTCCTGAACCCGCGCTTCATCCGTCGCGTTCTGCACATAGACGGGTGCGCCCAGCCAAACCTGGCCGATCGCCACGGGGCCGAAAAAGAGAATTGAAAAGAACACCCAGCGCGCGGCGACTCGATTTGTCATGAATCCTCAGCTCCTTGGTACCGAAAACGCCCCGACCGTATTCCGGTCGGAGGCGCAACCCGCCCGCTGACTCCGAGGGCGGCTTGCTCGTACACCTCCATCCGTCAGGGAACAGACCAAGAGCGGCGCATTCGTCCGATTTCTTCCGGATTCTTTGGATGCTACGCCTCGGCCCCGCTTCGAGAAGACGGGCTCCACCCGTCCCCCCACCGGCGCGACGGGATCGACCGAAAAAGCGTACCCCAGGATTCGGAGCCGGGCGGTGTTTTCCGCTCCCCACCGACGAAAGGCCCCCCGGAGACATGGATCTCCGGGGAGATCGGGTCAGAAAACGCCATCCCAGATGGCATCCGCCGCCATGAACACCTGCCCCCAGAGGGCGACGTTGCTCATCACCTTCGTCTCGGCATTGGGGTATTGCATCAGACGGAACGAGATGGGCGAGAACGTCGACGGGTCCGTGTAGTCGTGGGGAGCACCGTTGCTCGGGGATTCCTGGTGGTAACGGGTCACGCTCTCCCACAGCGATCGGGCCAACATCATGTAGGCGTTGTCATGGAGGCAGAGGGCCGCGTAGGACAGGGATTCGATCGTCACCCACTGATGATGCACACTCGGGTCTTGATGCCAGCCGGGTGCAAAACGCCCCCAGACTTTGCCCGTGCTCCGCGCCGTAGGTGGCCCGGCGGGTGCCTCGAGTACGACTTCATTCACGATCCAGTCCGCCATGCGTCCCATCAGTGGCAGAACCGAGAGGTCGCCCGTCATGAGGTGATACTTGCCCAACGTGTTGAACATGATGCAGTGCATCCACGTCTGGGCATGGGGGTTCGATGTCCAACCGGGGTTCAGGACGTATCCCCCACCGCCGTTGGCCTGTTCCTGCTGTTCGTAGTTGGCGATCGACTGCTGCGCCGTGGAAAGATAGATGCTGTCCCCGAGGTAGAGGTACAGATTGAGAAGCGCCTCGGTCTCCCACCCTGGGATTCGGCTTCCCCACCAGCCGTCCCAGGTCTCCGGGTGCTGACGTATCACGAAGTCGCCAACCTCCTTGGCCGCCTCATACGCCCCTTCGTCACCGGTGAGCACGTACCAAAGAAGAAGCCCCTGAACCCAGGTGTGGCTGGGGGCCGGAGGTCCGAAATTCCCGTGCCAATACCCCTTCTCGTAGTACTGACCGCCGCGTCGCTGCGCCGAGGGATCCTGGGTGTGATTCTGGTCGTAGTCCCGCCGGTGGGCGACGAGATCCCGAGCCATGTCGAAGAACGCGTAGTCCGCCGTGCGGGGATAGTTGATGAGGACGCCCCAGACGAGGTCGTAGTGATTCGAGCAGAAACCGTCGCCCCAAGCCAGGTCGCCGAAGTTCTCCCAGCCGTACATCTGGCGGCCGCCATAAGTGCCACCACGCTCTCGGAAACCCGGCAAACCGATCTTCCCCAAGGACGGTTGGTCATCCGCGGCATCGTCCCGTGCCAGGATGTCGAGCATGCGCTCGTAGCGATTGTTCGAAACCTTGCTCCAGTTCCGACGCTCGACGACCAGCGTGCCGAACGCGAAACTCTTGGCATAGAACGCGGGGTCCCACAACGCCATCAGAGGCTTGTCCAGAGCCTTCGCCCGATGGGACAACTCCGCCTCGCTGTAGGCACCCTGGCGGAAATCCAGACTCAGGGTCACCGTCTTCCAGCGTCCGCCCTCGAAGCGGTAATAGTCGAGGCTCAAGGGATCGGTCACGGGACTGGTGGGCAGACCCCACTGCCCCCCGTATTCGGGCCCGTTCCCGAAAGCCGGCCAAAGATCGATGGCCAACATGTCTCCGGCCGCCGAAAACCCCTTCGGAAAGTTCTGCCAGAAGCGATCCACGCTGACTGCGAAGGAATTGCTGACGCTCCTCAGAGCGATGGTACCGTCGGCACGGGCGTCCTGCTGCACGGTGTTGATCCCGGGACCGGATTCCCGAAGCTGGAAGCCCGTGAGCATTTGCAGCGCTTCGATGGGAGACGTGTAGTCCTGCTCCAAGGACCAGGGAGCTCCATTCGTGTTCCGGACGCCGTCGGTGAGCTGCACGTCGGCCCCGGTGTCGGTGCCGTGAAGCACGAGCGTGAGATCCTCGAACCAGGCGTGCCCGACCGTCGATCCCAAGTAGGGAAGCTCGCCGTTCGCGTTGTTGTTCTCCAAGCGGAAATCGACCTTCACGTCCGTGCGGTCGGTCCAGAACGTGTAGCGAACCGTGAAATTTAAGCCGAGAGCGCCCAGGCTGCCCTTTTGCCGAAGAACGGCCCGCACATCGCCCTGCTCCTCCCAAACCGTCTCCGTGAGGACGCTGTCGATGGAGGTGCCGTTGACGTCGTGGACGACCATCGCCCCTGGACCGCCGATCACGCTCACGCCGCCGACCTTCACGTCCTTCAGGAGAGTGAACTGGGTCGTGTCGACGATGAAGTCGGCTGCGCCCGTGCTGACGAGGATCTCACCGGGAGCGCTCTGGAAGGTGAGGTTGCCCTGGGCGCGCGTTCCTTGCCTGAGAAAATAGACGGCCGTTCCGCTGGCCGGAACGTCCGCCAAGAATTCGATGAGTGCCCACTTGGCGGGGCGGCTCCCATCGTCCCGCGTCCCCCCCCACCGAGAAAGCACCTTGAACTGCACAGGCACCGGGCTGCCGTTGCCGTCCACGAGCTCGAATTCCAGGTTGGGATCGAGATAGGGACTCCATTCGGGGAGGCAGAGCCCCGAGGCGACAGGCGCCTGAGTACGCGCCACGTCCGCCGCGTTTTGCACGAGCACCGGAGCGGCGGGTTGGGTCTGGCCGACGGCGACCGGACCGAACAGAAGAAACAACAAGATCACTCGGCGCGCGGCGATACCATGGGTCATACATCCTCAGTTTTCCGGCACGAAAAACACCCCCGACCGTAACCCGGTCGGTGGCGCCGGCCGCCCGGTTGTCCCAAGGACGCCCACATCCTACACCTCCGCCCGACAGAAAACAGACCGAACTCGGAACATTCTTCCAGGCGATGAGAAGGGACGTTCAGGATCGAATCCGTCCGGCTCGCGCACTTCGAAGAGATGCCGTCGTCCCACGGCGATAGGGCCGAATCTCGAAGTGCGAGGCCCTTCGAGGCCACGGCCCGGAGAAGGTGATTGGGGGTTCCCCGGCAAGGCGGCTTGATTCCGAACCGCTCGCGGCCTAAGTTTCCTTTCCATGGGGACGTAGCTCAGTTGGGAGAGCGTCGCGTTCGCAATGCGAAGGTCGTGGGTTCGAATCCCATCGTCTCCACTCCCATGCGCAAAAGGCCCTCGCACGCTATCGTGCGAGGGCCTTTTTTCGTCCATCGTTCCAGGTCGGATTCGGGGAGCCGCCGTCATGAATACAGACCAGGAGGATCGTTTCGAAAGCTATCCCTTGACCAGGTCAGAGTATATCGCCGCCATGGTGCATCTGTATCGCGGCGAGCAATACCGCGCCCAGGTCTGGCGTACCCGTCTCGACGTCACGACGAACTGGGCCGTGCTCTCGATCGGAGCCCTCCTCTCCTTCGCCTTCACGAAGATCCACGACGGAGGCGCCATGCCTCACGTCGTCCTCGTCCTCGGGATGTACATGATTTTCACGATGTTGGTCTTCGAAGCCAGGCGCTTCCGGTTCTACGACGCGTGGCGCAACCGAGTTCGCCGCATCGAGGAGAACTTCTACGTCCCGATCCTTCGCCGCGATCTCACCAGCATGGTGGAGAATTGGGGATTCTACGTGGCGGAGGACCTTCTCAACCCCAACTTCAAGATCACGTTCCTGATGGCCCTGAAAGCGAGACTCGTCAACAACTACCTCCCGCTCTTCGCCGTGTTGCTCGGCGCTTGGGCGTTCGTGTTCCGAGTGATCGATGCCGAGCTGGAGCGGATGGATGATTGGGTGCCCCTCGCGGGGGTCGCTGTCCTCTATGGATTCCTGGCCTTGGTCCTGATCTTCGTCAAGCGGGGACCCAGTCCCGAGGAGGTTTATTTCGGCTCCCGCAGCCTCGACTCCATCGACGACGTGGGCTGACGCGCCGTCTTACGGCGGGCCCGCACGAGCGCCCATGAGAGTCGCGGATCATTTGAAGCCGCGGGTGATGAATTGTTGATAGGCCTCGTCCAAAGCATCGACGTCGACCCCGTCGAAAGCCTTCGTCACCGCTCCGTCCTTGTCACCGGTCTCGACCAGCGTGTCGAAATAGATGTCCAGGATCTTCGCCCAGCGAGGGTTCTTCTTCGCGACTTTGGAATTGAGGAAGTAAATCAGAGCCCATCCCTGGGCGTAGCAAACGCTGGGGTTGGAGTAGTACTGCCCCTGGGTGTAGTGGATGAGGTCCTTCAGGGGAACGTTCTTCTTGCCGGCAACGGCATTGCGAACGACACCGGTCCGCCACTTGAACGTCTCGATCTTGAAACCCTTCTTGGGATTCATTCCGGCGAAATAGTCGCCGAAGCCCTCGTTGTACCAGGAGTGGGGCGAGATCTCGCCCACGGCATAGTAGATGTATTGGTGGAACGCCTCGTGGAAGAGGGTGGAATAGGAGTCCTTCTTTCCCCCCTCCTTCGAGGCATTGTAGATGACGAGTTCTTCGTCCGCCGAGTTCCAGTAGCCGGCGCTGCCGCCCGGGCCGCCGTATTGGTGGTACTCCTCCCGGTCTTCGCAGACGCGCACCACGCTGACCGCGGTGATGGGTTTGCGGGGAGGAAAGAGGACCTCGTACTTGTCCCGCGCGTGGTCGAGGTAGGCCACGATCTTCTTGACGAAGGTGATCAATGAGGTCTTCTTCTGCGAGATGTGATGGACGATGACGTAGCGTTTGCTGGGCGTGGGAATCACCTTCCACCCCTTCGGAAGGCGCTTTTTCACCTCCCAAATCTTGCGATCCATCTCGGTCATGTCTTCCGGACGCACGTCCGTGTTCACGCGTTCCTTCTCGGTCACCCGAAACGACTGCAACGACTTCAGAAGCTTCGAGAGCAAGGAACTGTTCTTCAACCGCCAGCGCCCGCTCTTTTTCTTCATGACCTGCTTGAGAGGCACCAGGTACATGACCGCCCATTCGGAAGTGCCGTCGTTGTGCACTCCCACGATGGCCGCCAAGCCCTTGAACGATCCCAGTTCGGGCACGGCGTAGAGCCTTGCCTTTCCCTTGTTCATCTTGAACTTGCCCTTTTGGGCCTTGGGAAGATCGCCGGCCCCCCAGATGTTGGACTTGAACCACTCCTTGAAGGAATGGGGCCGCATCCGCTCTCTCATGAGCTTGCGCAGATCCTTCTTGCTCATGTCCCCCAGGCCTTCCGGGGCTCCGACCGGCATCTCTTCCTTGCCGCCGGGGGTGGTCATCGCCTTGGGCTCGAATCGGAGGACCTGGAGTTCCCAGAGTTCGCCGGTTCCCCGAGCCATCGTGTCCCGGGCCCATTTCACGAGGATGTCGACTTCATCGGGCTGGGTGGGGATCTGGTCCCAGTCGGCGGGCACCTGGAGTTCGAAACCTTCGGTCTTGTCCGCGAATTTGCTCAGTCGCTTGATCTGGGCGGACAACGGAGCGAAGGCGAGAAGCCCGAGAATGGAAAGGATAATGCCGATGCGACGCATATGGGGGGACCTCGTCATGGGTGGGCTCCGTGTGGTATCACTGCGAGAATCGATAGGGACGGTGGCGCTCCGATTCCACGTGCGACCACTCACCTCTCCTATTCCCAGATGACGCGTCCGATTCCATGTCGTTTTCTTTTTTTTGAGAAAATTCGCGAGCGGCCGAGGCGAGGGGCGGCCCGGCTCCAGGGAGAGGGGCCAGGCGCGAACCTCGACGCCTCGTCAAGAACGATGCCCCGACGATGCTCGACGGGACGGGGACCTGCCGGAGCCAGGGAAAGCCGAACGATGTCTCGTCCTCTCACGGTGGCGCGGAGCGGCATCAACCTCGAGGTGTCAAGCCACTCACGCCCCACGAATCTTGCCCCGGTGAGGGGAAGAGTCTTGCCCGCCGGTCAGACTTCGACGCGGCTCCACTTCTCGCGAAAGATCTCCCGAGCTTTGTGCAGCCGCCAACGGGTGGTCGCGTTGGTGCACCCGATGATCTCGCTGATCTCCTCACCGGAGAGCTGCTCCACGTCCCTCAGGATGATCACCGTGCGGTACTTCTCCGGCATGCTTTCCAGGACCTCCCGAATTTTCTCCCCCATTTCGGTCTGACGATAGTGCCGTTCCGGGTCAGCGTCGATTTCGGGATCACTGGGAAACTCCTCGATGCTCACCATGTTGCGCTTTCCGCGCTTGCGAAGACGATCGATCGAGAGG
>Ga0256841_1002181_pt1 | contig 15836 bp, 4 predicted proteins | sample 356308metaG_FD_185971 | JGI IMG/M metagenome (GOLD analysis project Ga0256841, IMG submission 185971) | Hydrothermal vent microbial communities from Mid Atlantic Ridge, Atlantic Ocean - 356-308 | ecosystem: Environmental > Aquatic > Marine > Hydrothermal vents | place: Atlantic Ocean: Mid... | reverse complement strand
TTATTCAAATGAATTGTACGTCAACGGAGATTTGGTTATCAGCGGAGGTTCTCTGACTGCTAATGATTTTGATATTTATGCGGCCGGTAACTGGACAAATACCGTTGGTGATGCCGGTTTTATCGAAGGAACAAGCCGTGTGATATTCAACGGTGGTAACTATCATCAATATTGCTCTACCGAAACCTTTAACGAGCTTGAAGTAGATAAGGCCTTTGGCGGAGCATTCAGAGTGAACGGAGGAAATGTGACCTGTGCCGCTTACGACTGGACAGCCGGAGCAGTGGATGTCCTTTCGGGCACTTTCACAGTTGACGACCTGCTTGATAATGCAATTACCGGTGCTTTTTATTTAAACTCCGGAGGAACAATCAACCTTACTAATTCAGGGACGGGAACTTATGTGGACCTAAAGGGCGACCTGCACATTTTCGGTGGCACAATGAACGTGTCGGGTTCTATGAGTTGGTGGCCTTGGAATGGGGACGCGTCCATAGAAATGAGTGGAGGAGTTTTGGATTTCAAAACTTGCGGAATAAAAGTATATAGCTCATCAACATATACTTTAACCGAAAATATTACCGGCGGGATTATTAGAACCAGCTCCTATTTTATTGGAGAGAGAGATGACTTTACCCCCACAGCCGGAACATTTGAGTTTTACGGTAGTTCGGATTATTCCATAAGCCAATCCAACGGTTGTACTTTGTATAACGTGAATATTGACAAATCAACCAAAGAAGGTGAACCCGAGGGAACAGGCAAACCCGTTGTTGACGAAAGAAGCGGAATGATAATGGGACCGGGAAGCAAGTCAAATGCTATTTCTTTGAGCAGTGATTTTGTAGTAACCGGGGATTTGACCATAAACAGCGGAGTGCTAAATTCAAATACACATAACCTTTATATCGGAGGCAACTGGACAGATAATGCCGGAAGCACAGGTTTTAACCCGACAACCGCAACCGTTATTTTCAACGGATCTGTCAAAGCGGGAATTCTAACTGATGAAACATTCTATAACCTTACCCTTGACAAAACCTATGGCTCCTTTGACGGGCTGGTGCTGGCTGACGGGATAACCGTTAATGTATATAGCGATTTGGAAATTAGCGACGGCACAATGGAAATGAATAGCAATTCCACTCTGGATGTTAACGGGAATGTTCATATTGCAGCGGGTGCAGGGCTTAATGCCTTTGGCGATACCGGCCTAAGTATTTTTGTAGGGGGCAACTGGAACAATGACAACACCGGTTGGAACACCAATTATGGTTATTCACCGGGTACCGAAGTGCTTACCTTTGACGGAAGTGCCGACCAAACCCTGACCACAAATGCCGATCGGGAAGATTTCGGTAACTTGGTAATTAACATGTCTGGTGGCGAATTCAGGTCGAACGACAGTATCAACGTAATGCTCGACTTTACATTGACACAAGGGAAATGGCATGACAATGTAAATGGCCTTTACCACTATTTTCAAGGCAATTTCTACGTTACATCTGGAGCAGGTGCCATCTGGAACTCCCTAACAGGAAATACCGTGGTATTTAAGGGAACGGGCGATCAAACAGTTTACAATCCTTTTGGATCAGGATATTTCCAAAAGGTAATTGTTGACAAAACCGGTTTTGCGAAAAAGAAAAGTTCTTCCATTGAAGGCTCTGAAATAGCCGAGGTCGAAGGAAATTCAAAAATAAATTCCGCGGGGGATTTAAAAGGCGAAAAAGCCATGATGGTGAACTTAACATCTGATCTTGATATTGAAGGGGGCGGTGCAGCCTTGACAATTGAGGAAGGCATATTAAACCTAAACGGCCAAACTTTTCACACCATGGGAGATATCAATATCAACAATGGTGGGAAACTAATCGTTGACGATGGCGCCAGGCTTATGGTGGATGACGGTGATGCGCTAAACGTAAACTCAGGTGGTATCCTTGAAGCGATTGGTTCAAGTGGAAACAATGCAACAATAAGCAATCGGTTGACCGGCTTTTATGATTTCTCCATTTTTCCTGGCGGTACAATTAGTGCCAACGAGGCCACTTTTGAGGATATGTGGGTAAATGGGGTTTTAGTACTAGAAGGAGCTACCATTGACCCTGCCAATGCATTTACCAATTGCACCTTTCAAAATGGAAGTCCGGGGTTTGCCGGTTTACTGGGTTTGAATTCTGATCAAACCCTCACCTTGACCGGATTGAATTTCCCATCGAATACAGGGGGGACAGATTATAATATTTGGAAATTGACAGATGTGGGGGATTTCACGATAAATGCCTCAACGGGTGTCTTTACCGGTCCAGAATTCGAATACGATAATTTCAACAGGATCCATTGGGGCGATATCAATATAGAGCTTGACCTGACAGTTATGCTCGAAGGCCCTTACAATGGAACGGATATGAACACCGATTTAAGGGACGCCGGGGTGCTTCCACTTTCACAACCGTTCAATGTATTTCCATATTGGTATGCCGGTGCCGAAAGTGTGGCGTCAATCCCTGCCAATGTCGTGGATTGGGTATTGGTTGAATTGCGCGATGCCGACAGCCCGGCAAATGCAGATGCGGCCTCAACATTTGAAAAACATGCGGCGTTCCTGCTCAACGATGGTAGCATTGTCGATTTGGACGGCAGCAGCCCTTTGGCCTACACTATATCTTATAGCAAAAAGCTGTATCCTGTTATTCTTCAGCTTAACCACCTTGCCGTTATTTCAGGGACCAACCTGCAAAGGGACGCTTCGGGTGTTTATGCATTTGATTTTACAAATGGCGGTGCCTATGGTGGTGCGGCCGGTCAAAAACAAGTCTCGGCAGGTGTATGGGCCATGTTCGGGGGTGACGGTAGTGGCAATGGGAGCATAAACAATCCCACGGATATAGATGCATGGAAATTCAATGCCGGGGAAAAGGGCTATTTCTATGGCGACTACAACCTGGATTCCGAAGTGGACAATAACGACAAGAACGATATATGTGTCCCAAATATTGGGCAAAGCTCACAGGTGAACGAATCCGAAAAATCATCTTTCGGAAACAATACAAGGTTTATAAAAAATTGATGATTTGCAAATGTGGTATCTTCGGAGCTATAAAGGCCTGTCTATTGTGGAACGGTGAAGACATCTCCTGGTGGAGAACCAAAGCCGGTATGAGGGATCAATATTTCGATGCCGATTATAATATGAACGGTCAGGTTGATAATACCGACAAGGATGATATCTGGTTCCCAAGCGACGGTATGAATTCACAAATCCCCGGAAGTAAAAAATCAAATAACGGAATTGATAAATAACACGTTCTTTCAATAACATCTTCGCAGATGATAAGGCTGTCCATTTGGGCAGCCTTTTTTGTCATTGTGAAAACAAGATATCTTTACAGTTTATATGTCAAAAGTGGCCGTTTACTAATTGAAACCCGCCGTATACTAATTCTCAATTGTCATAACACGTTTGATTTTTAATTTTGTAATTGATTTTTTTAATTTTTTGTTGAATAATGATTGAGTAATTTTATTCAAACAAATTGGGGAAATGCATTATAGAAGAGACTGTAAGAAAAATTTAAAATCGCTGTTTGGAAATTCTATTGATGAAAATTATATATGGAAAAATTTGACTTATTTCTTTTTTATTAATATATTTGCCCCTTCAAAATCTTCAGTACATGTTTTCCAAGTGTTAAAATATAGTGATAATTAAAAAACAAAACATTATGAAAAAAGTGACTTTTTTAGTAACATTGCTTTTTAGCATTGTTAGCGTTAGTGTGTTCTCACAAGTGCAGTTTCCAAGTAAATCGGGAAAACTTATTTATTTGGGAGAAACTCAACCTATAAAATCATTAACTCCTTTTCCATATGAAAATCGTAAAGATTTTGAACGGAATGAGGAATTAAAAAACAGAAAGTATCCTTATGCATCAACAGCTTTGCCGAAAGGTGCTGACCCTGTATGGCAAGAGAAAATGGGGGGTAAGGAGTTAGAAAAAGGAGCTGCAATTAATTTTGCGGGGATTCAAGACACCTATTTCCCTCCGGATCCTAATGGTGATGTTGGACCTAATCATTATTTTCAAACTGTTAACATTGATTATCAGATATGGGACAAAGAAGGTAATTCGTTATATGGCCCGGCAGATATTAGGGGTATCTGGAATACGTCAAAAGGGGTTTCCGACCCTGTTGTGCTATATGATGAAAATGCGGACAGGTGGTTTATTTCCATCTTTTCTACAACACCTTCAGGAGGGCCTTATGATTTGTACTTTGCAGTTTCTACATCATCAGACCCAACCGGTACATATTATGCATATACACTTGGCGGACTTCCGTCAATACCTGATTTTACAAAATTCGGAATATGGAGAGATGGGTATTATATGTCTGCAAATACCGGTGATGATGATGTTTTTGTTTTTGAACGTGATCAAATGCTTATTGGGGGGAGTGTTCACTATTTTTCATTCGATAATGCCTGGAGGCCTAATAGTGGATTTCATTGTATTATGCCTGTAGATAATGATGGTGCATTTGCACCGGTTGGAAGTCCCGGAATGTTCATAACAATAAATGATGATGCTTGGGGGGGAAGCGATGAATTGTGGCTTTATGAATTGGATGTTGATTGGGTCGCATTAACAGCTACTTTTAACCGAACTCAGCAGTTGGCTGTAGCATCTTTTGACAGTAACTTTGGTTCTACGTGGGAAAACATTACCCAGCAAGGTACTACTCAGAAATTGGATGCTGTTCCTCAGGTGTTGAATTTTAGGGCACAATACAGAAATTTCGGTTCGTATCAGGCTATAGTATGTAACCATACGGTAGATGTTGACAATACCGATCATGCCGGAGTGAGATGGTATGAGGTTGCAAAAACAACCGGTAGTTGGTTTATATACCAACAAAGTACCTATGCTCCTGACGCGCACAGCAGATGGATGGGAGCTATCAACATAAATGCCAACGGTGATATTGGTATTGCATATTCAATCTCAAGCACTTCAATGTATCCGAGTTTAAGATTTACCGGAAGAAAGGCTGGCGATCCGTTAAATACAATGACATTCGCAGAACAGAGTATTTTTGAAAGTTCCTATTCGCAAACTTCGGGTACCAGATGGGGAGATTATTTTTCTATGTCTGTTGATCCATCTGATGGTCAAACATTTTGGTTTACAGGAGAGTACAGGGGGCCGAATATTAAAACCCGTATTGCAGCATTCAGCTTTAATTCGGGTTGTACAGCAAGTGTGAATAATAAGAATTATGAATATATTTCTAATGTAAATATTGGAACTATTGATAATACAACCGGTTCTGACGGATATACATATTACTCAAATTTATCAACGGAAATACCTGTGAACGGGAGTGACTTAATAAGCGTTACTAACGGACAGCCCTATTCTGACGATCAATGCGGTATATGGGTTGACTGGAACAATGATGGTGATTTTTCCGACGCAGGCGAGACAATGACTGTCAGTGGAACACCGGGAGTGGGGCCTTATACCGCGACCATTTCTCCAAACTCCTATGCAAGTATTGGTGATGAGGTTATTATGAGAGTAAGAATAACCTACAATTCAACCCCAAGTGCTTGTGGAAGCTCATCTTATGGTGAAGTTGAGGACTATAAAATTGTTGTAGGGCCTATGGCTCCCAACGTTTGGACAGGAGCTTCCAATAATTACTGGGGAAATTCCGGCAACTGGTCTCTCGGACACATCCCGACTTCTTCTGAGGATGTGGAGATTCCGAATGTAAATATGCCTTGTATTGTTGATTATTCGGATAAAACCTGTAAAGACCTGAATATTTATGCCGGAGCAACTGTAAGAATTTATGATCAGACTCTTACCGTAAACGGCGATATGGATATTTATGGAGGTATTGAAATGCTTGATGACAATGCTGTGTTGACAATTATGGGATATACATATTGGTACTCCGGTTCAACTGCAAATATTACCCAGTATGGTGCAACAATTAATGCTTATGGAGACTGGCGTTTTTATTCCGGATCAAATGCCACTCTTAATACGGGTTTTGTGGATTTTCGAGGTACTACCAGTTGCTGGATACGAAGCTACACTACTAATTCCAATTTTTATAATTTCAGAGTTTACAAATCAGGGGGGGCAAAAGCCCAAATTAGCAATGCCAGTACTAGTGACCTGATAATTAATGGCATAGTATATGTCTCTACCGGTGGTATTCTTGAAAGTTGGTCAGATTATAATGTTGTGATAAAAGGTTATTTTAATTATTACGGTTCATTTGATTTTACTGCAGGATCAAACGGCGGCGGTGTTGTTTTTGACGGTTCTAATCAGCATATCACCAAATATAGTACGGGAACTGGTATTTTTAATAATATAACTTTTAGTTCGTCAACAGGAACAACTTTAGTTGATGATAATCTTGTTGTAAAAGGAGACTTAACCATTGAACAGGGGTATTTTGACCCGGGTTCGCAAACGGTTTACGTCGAAGGAAACTGGATAAACAATGTCGGTGATGCAGGTTTTATTGAGTCCGGCTCAAGAGTAGTATTCAACGGATCTGTGAGCGGACATCAATATTGTACCAGTGAACACTTTGATACTCTTGAAGTTGCAAAAGTAGCAGGTGGTGCTTTCAGACCTTTTGGCGGTGCCGCATATAATATTGTTTGTGAGCATTACGACTGGACAGCAGGAGCAGTGGATATTGTTCCGGGGGGGAGTACATTCACGGCCAACGACCTAATTGATAACGGTATATACGGTGCTTTTTATCTTAATTCCGGCGGCACAATAAACCTGACCAACAATGACGGTTTTGTTGATCTTGATGGGGACTTGCACATTCTCGGGGGAACAATGAATATTTACGGCGGAACATCTGACAGTTGGTGGCCTTATTTAGCTGATGCCTCAATTACAATGAGCGACGGTGTTCTCGACTTTCACGATGCCGGAATATATGTTTATAACTCTTCGACTCACTCTTTTACGGAAAATATAACAGGAGGAATCATTAGGACTTCACAGGGTTTCATAGGTAATAGAGCCGACTTCACACCAACAGCCGGCACATTTGAGTTTTACGGAAGTTCGGATTATTATATCAGCCAATCCAACGGTTGTACATTATATAATGTGAATATTGACAAATCAACCAAAAAAGGTGAACCCGGCGGTACGGGCAAACCCGTTGTTGACGAAAGAAGCGGAATGATTATGGGACCCGGAAGCAAGTCAAATACAATTTCTTTGAGCAGTGATTTTGTAGTAACCGGGAATTTGACCATAAACAGCGGAGTGCTGAATTCAAATGCACACAATCTTTATATCGGAGGCAACTGGACAGATAATGGCGGAAGCACAGGTTTTAACCCGACAACCGCAACAGTTATTTTCAACGGGTCTGACAAAGCGGGAATTCTAACTGATGAAACATTCTATAACCTTACCCTTGACAAAACCTATGGCTCCTTTGACGGGCTGGAGCTGGCTGACGGGATAACCGTTAATGTATCTAACGACCTGGAAATAAGCGACGGTACAATGGAAATGAACGACAATTCCACTCTTGATATTAACGGGAATGTTCATATTGCCGCCGATGCCGGCTTAAATGCATACCTTGATACCGGACTCAAACTTTATGTCGGTGGTAACTGGAACAATGATAACACGGAATATAATACTATAAATGGTTATACACCGGGTACGGAACAGATTACATTCGACGGTACAAGTAACCAATTCATCACAACAAATGCAGACAGGGAAGATTTTGGTAACCTTATAATAGATATGGCATCCGGAGAGTTTAGATCAAATGACAGTATAAATGTTTTACACGATTTTACATTAATACAGGGGCAATGGCATGATAATGTCAATGGCCTGACCCATTATTTCCAGGGTGATTTTTATATCACTTCCGGAACTACGGCAATTTGGAATTCATTAACCGGTAATACCGTTATTTTCAAGGGAATTGGAAATCAGACTCTTTATAATCCATACGGTGCCGGTTATTTTTATAAAATGATAGTGGATAAAACAACTTTAACAAAAAACAAAAATTCAATACCTGAAGGAGGTGAAACATTACCCGGTACTGAAAATGGTGATTCAAAAGACGGTAAATGGTTAGCGGTAACATTACTCTCGGATATTGATATTGAAAATGGCTCTACACCCGAACTTCGCATTGAGGAGGGAACTCTTGATTTGAACGGATTTGCAATGCATACGCAGGGTAATGTAAATATTAATGACGGGGGAATCATATCCGTTGATGACGGTGCCGAATTAATGATTGATGAGAATGCCCGGCTTGATGTAAATGACGGTGGTATTTTGGAAGTTTTGGGAAGTGCCGGAAATAATGCCGTTGTAACACGCAGAAGTATGACAGGTAATTACAAACTAAATATTAACAACGGCGGAACTTTGAAAGCCGAGTACGCTACGTTTGAATACATTGATTATTACGGTTTGTATTTCTGGTCAGGTTCAATACTTGACCCGACATATTCTTTAAATTACTGTACTTTCCAAAATGTTCAACAAATCAGTAATGCATCTGACATAACATTTGCCAATGATCAGACAGTAACCTGCACGGGAGTCAATTTTCCGGATAATCCCGCATACAATGTCTGGAAAAGCAATGATGCTGGAGATGTTACTTTTGAAAGTGCTACGGGTGATTATGCGGGTCCGGAATACGAGTATGATACATACGGAAGGGTGCATTGGGGGAATATGGACATAAATTTGTCTCTCAATGTTATGCTCGCAGGCCCCTACAACGGTACGGATATGAACACAGACCTGAACAACCTCGGACTTATTCCGTTGAGCCAGCCTTTCAATAGTAATACAAATGCGGATTGGTATTACACCGGAACGGAAAGTGTAAGTTCCATACCTGCCAATGTGGTTGACTGGGTATTGGTTCAATTAAGAGATGCAGGTGATGCCGGTTCTGCAGGTAGCGGAACGGTAGTTGCTGAGCAAGCTGCTTTTCTACTCAATGACGGAAGCGTTGTTGACCTTGACGGAACAAGCAATCTTACATTCCCGGGCATTACATACACAAGTGGACTCTACCCTGTTGTTTGGCACAGAAACCACCTCGGAGTTATCTCGGCAAACAGGGTGATAAAAAGTGGCGGTGTTTACACCTATGATTTTACAGCAGCAGGTTCGGCTTACAGTAATACCAATGCCGCAGAGACAAACCTCGGTAGCGGTGTTTACGGATTGTGGGGTGGTGACTCAAACGGTTCGGGTTTGGTTTTCGATGGTGATGTTTATTGGGATTGGAAACCATATGCAGGTAAAAGTGATGATTACTTTGATGCCGATTACAACCTTGACGGACAAATGGATAATAAAGATAAAAATGATGTTTGGGTCATCGGTTATAATAAGTATTCACAGATTCCCGGCAGTAAAGGCAATTATAGCAACGATATAAAATAACACGTTCTTTAAATAGCATCTTCGCAGATGATAAGGCTGTTTCCGAAAAGGAACAGCCTTTTTTCGTTTTTAATTCCTAAAACGGAATCCGGTTTAATATAAATTCAGACCAATTGACCCCAAATGAACCATTGTATTTGACGAAACAAATAATTTTGGGTTCGCTCTAATTCCAATTGGGTCGGTTATTCTGAATTTCCGTAAAATATTCACACAATCGCATTAATACCTGATGCTTTTGTGGTTCATAGTGTCTTTGAGCCTTAGTGGCAAAATAACAGAAAATTAGCCACAAAGACACGAAGGCTCAAAGAAAGCACAAAGAAAAACTAACAAAACGAGCCCGTCACATTTCCTATCGGGGCAGTTCTTCTGAAATTATTCCCTACGAGGAAAACGGATTTATCCGTCATTTTTTTAAAATCACCTCATATAATTCGTGCATTCGTGGCAAATATTTTAGCTTGCGAATGTTAAGTTAATAAAAAAAACGTCGTGAAAAAAAATCACACTTTTTTCCTAAAAATGTCCGAAAACGGACAAAAACGGCCAAAAAAATGCAAAAATGCAAGAATAGTGCAAGGATTTGACTGAATAGTGCAAGTCTTTTTTTAAAACCGGATGTAATTTTGGGGATGAAAAATAGACTTTTATTATTTTTAATTTAAAACTATATCATCATGAAAAATTTTACAATTTTAATTACGGCAATGTTGCTTTTCATTTTTACCGGAGAAGCTCAAACAAATTTTAAATCCAAAAATCTGAAATCGGGCAATCTCAAAACCGAAATCAAAAAGCAGGCAAAAAAAATCAATTCAGGCTTCAATCCCGACGGATATTGTACGGCAAGCAGTAGTCAATGTGATGAATATATCCAGCGTGTACAAATCGGTTCGATTGACAACACCACCGCTTGTAACAATTATGCCGATTACACATCATTGTCAACCACCATCCCCGGCAACGGCTATGATATTATTACCGTTACCAATGGCAACCTGAATTATCCCGTGGATGAATGCGGTATTTGGGTGGATTGGAACAATGATGAGGACTTTGATGATTCGGGAGAGGCTATCACAGTGAGCGGTAGTCCCGGAACAGGACCTTATACAGCCACCATTGCACCGGAATGGCCCTACATTCCGCAAGGCGATTACAGAATGAGAATCCGAATCACGTACAACCAAACACCAACCCCATGCGGGACGGACTCTTGGGGCGAGGTGGAAGATTACACCATTCATATCGGACCGGATGCACCCAATGAATGGACAGGGGATTTAAACGATGACAATTGGAACGAAGATGGCAATTGGTCATTGGGACATGTTCCTACTTACTATGAAGATGTGGTGATCACAAATGACGGCCAATATTATCCTTCGATTTGGGGATCGGATGCAGAATGTGATAATCTCACCATTAACCAAGGGGCAGAACTGCAGGTTTACAATTCTAAATTAGAGGTTTATGGCAATTTAACCATATATGGTTTGTTGGACAATCAGAATCAGATCCAGTGCTATGGGAATGTTGACTGGAACAATCAGTCAACCTCTTCCGGAGAAGGGGATTTCTTTGTTTACGGCCATTGGTTTTTTAATTCAGGCGCAAACGCACAGGTTGGAGGAAATTACGGTATCGTGCACCTTGTTGGCACTCAGGATTGCGAAATAAAATGCAAGTCTCCGAATTGCAGTGTAAACTCCCTTTATCTCGGTAAAAGTTCACCGGCAACCACAAGTATCGCTTCGGATGCAAATTATCCGTTCGTTATAAACGGATATTTGAATATTCAAACGTCCGATAACACTTTTGAAAACAATACCGGTCAGGATATTGTCGTTAGGAATAACTTTTACCAAGCCGGAGGATTTGATTTTTCCGGTGGTGATAATACATTTGTTTTTGACGGAGATGTGCAAACTCTTACGGCAAGTCTTTCGCCGCTAGCCAAATTTCATAACCTGAAGATCAGCGCGACAACAAGTGCAACAATTTATGAAAGCATACAAGTAACAGGAGACCTGACAATTGAAAGCGGCATATTTGACATACAATCCTTCCCAATAACTCTTGGTGGTGACTGGATAAACAATGTGGGTCCCGGCGGCTTTGAAGAAGGTGCGGGAAGGGTGATATTTAACGGCTCCGGCATTCAATGGTGTTCGGATGAAACATTCAACGAACTTGAAATCAATAATCCCTCAGGGGCATTGTACATTAGTGGAACAAATGTTACCTGTGCTGCCTATGACTGGACGGCAGGCACCATTGATGTCTTCAACGGCGGGACATTCACCGCCAACAGTTTGATTGATGATGGAATTGCCGGAAAATTTGTCCTGAGCGATGCCAGCAGCACCATTAACCTGACAAACACCAACGGATATGTAGATTTAAACGGAGAAATCCATATCAATAACGGCACGATGAATGTTTACGGCGGAACAACAGCAAGCTATTGGCCTTATGCAGCCGATGCAACCATTTATATGGCAGATGGTGTACTTGATTTCCACGATCAGGGGATTTATATTTTTGATACGCCCACATACAGTCTTACAGATAATATTACCGGCGGGGTAATCAGAACGGCAGGCGGTTTCGAGGGTGATAGGGCTGATTTCACCCCATCGGCAGGCACATTTGAGTTTTATGGCACTGATGATTACTACATTTCACAGGCGAACGGGTGTACATTAAATTATGTGAAAATTGACAAATCAACCAAAAAAGAGGGACTCGGAGGTTCCGGCAAACCTGTTATTGACAAAAGGAGCGGAATGATACTGAGTCCGGGAAGCAAGTCCAATTCCATTTTGTTGAATTCGGATTTTACGGTTACGTATTTGATAATAAGCAGCGGCGAATTGAAACTAAACGGATATAGCCTGAACGTTACACACACCTGTAATGTATATGGCACACTCACAATGGATGATGCTGCGGATGTTTTAAATGCGGGGCAGAATTATTATGATGAACTTCGGTTTTATTCAGGTTCAACGGGGAATTTTTCCAAGGGTATTGCCAATATTTACGGATGGATTGATTCGGATCCGGGCTCTTCATTTGCCGCAACAACAAATAATACAATCTATTTCAAAGGAACAACAGGGGGCGGTATAGCAAATGATGAGCCGACTACAATATATGGTAATATTATTGTTGACAAAAACCCCGGACAAACAACATTCATTGGTGCTGGTATGACCCAAGCGGTTACAGTAAATGGCTCATTTACGATAAACCCTGACAATACTTTTAAATTGCAAAACAATACAATGATCATACACGGTACATTGACCGACTACACTTCAAGCGAGATAAATCTTTCGGATGAAGGGAAAGAAGGTGGGCAATCTCCGGGAAGTAAAAATGGTTTGGGACAAAAAGGCATAAAATCCAAAGGCGGTTATCTGGAATTTGATCAAGATGTTCAGCTTAACGGCGATTTGGAGGTAGGTAGCGGAACAGTTGTTTTTAAAGGAAATGCAAATATAAAGAACGGTGCATGGCTCTTTGCCAAACCCGGAGGGACAATAAAACTTGCGGACAATAAAAGTTTGACAACAGAAGTCGGTTCAATGTTTCTTATTGAAGGAAACAGTACGGAATATGCCGCCCTCACCCATTTCGGGACAGGAAGATATGCTTGCAATATACAGGGCTATCTCGCTGCTGCAAATGCCATTTTTGAATTTATGGATGAAAATGGAGTTGCCATTTATCCGAGCGCAACCTTAGACGTTGTCAATACATTCTGGAACTGTATCTTCCGCAATGGAATGAACGGAGCAAATTCCACTTTGCTCACCCTCAACAACAATCAAAACCTGACCAGCAATAATACTCATTTTGAAAACACCTTGGGAGGTACACAATACAATGTTTGGAAAGATGTAAACAACGGTCATCAAACCTTTGTAGATGCCACCGGGTTCTTTGCAGGACCTGCCTACGAATATGATCCTCATAATTTAATTGATTGGTTGGGATTTACCCACGGATTGTGGACAGGTGCCGTCTCTTCCGATTGGTTTACCCCGGAAAACTGGGACGACTATATTATTCCCGATGCCTCAACCGATGTAAACATTCCGGCAGGCACTCCCCATAATCCGGTGATCAACGGAGCAGCGGCGGTGTGTAGCAATATTGATATTGGTGCCGGTGCTTCGCTTGAAATAGGAAATGCACAACTAAGTGTCTCAAATGCAACGAATGTTTACGGGGAATTGATAATGCACCATGCAAACAGTAATTTGGTCACTGATGATATGAATTGGGAATCGGGCTCCACCGATGATATAGATAACGGGGAGATTCATTCTTCATCTTGGGCTTTTGAGTTAGGAACAAATGCCCAACTTAGTACAGGAAATACCGTTTTTATCAATAACGGGTATATTGTCTCTTTTGAGCAAAATGCTTCATTTGGCAATCTTGTTTTACAAGGAACGGGCAGTAAAAAGACAAAAGAAAAACCAACCAATTATTCTCCGCATATTTCAGGAAACTGTATTGTACAATCAGGTGCTAATTACACTATTGAATTTTTGGATATTGACGACACTTTTACTGTTGAAAATAATGCCACGCTTTCTATTATTCAAGATATAACTTGTCAAAATTTTATTTTAAATGGAACTATATATAGCAATATCGGAGAATTGAACGTCCATGGATTACCTGTTTTTGGAGCTTCGGGGACATTAAATGTTTTTTCATTTACTTGTGATTATTCCCTCCCCAGTACAAACTGGATAGATATTTATAGTAATGTGATTATAGATCCTGGTTGCTTATTAGAGTTCACCGATGCCAATATAAGCTTTGCAGGTACAACTACGATTACCGGTGGTACCATGCGGTTTGGTAAATCCCTGGTTGCAAATTCTCCTAATAATTTTCAGCCTACCGGTGGTACAATAGAGATGATTGGAAATTCAGCTAATTCAGTTATTTCAATAACAAGTGGAAATTTTGTCAATAACTTAATTATTAATCATCTTGCAAATGGAGACACAACAAATATATATAGTGCTTTAACTGTAAAAGGTAATCTGAGCATTGATAAAGGCACATTGTCAGTGATACTTAGCATCTTAAAACTTGATCATACTGTGGATATTAACAATGAGGGAATACTTAATATTAATAATGGGTCTAATCTTTTATTAAGTGGAAACAGCACCCTAAACGTTAATAATGGGGGCATTCTTTCACTATTAGGGACCGAAGGGAATTTGGCAAGCATCTCCCATACCACAGATAGATATGCTTTGGTGGTACATTCCGGTGGTACGATTAGTGCAGAATATGCCCTCTTTGAATACCTTGGGGTTGATGGAATTGAATTGGAACAGGGAGCCATTGTCGATCCAAGTTTTCCGTTTGACCATTGTGTGTTCCAACACGGCTCACCGGCAACACCCTATTATTCCGATTACATTTGGTTTAAAGGGGACCAGACTTTTACCGCAACCAATGTTGAATTTGACAATTCATCGGGGGATGTTACCTATAACGTATATAAAAACAACAACTCCGGTCATGTTACTTTTGCCGGTGCCACCGGAGATTTTGCAGGCTCCGCATACGAATACGACCCTTACGACCGGATTGACTGGGACGGGGAAGTTTACGACCTCGACCTGAAAGCTTTTTTGCAAGGGCCTTTTAATTCGGCAACCAACGAAATGAATTCCGTCCTGACCGATATTATTCCCGGAAACCAACCCTATGCACCACCACTACCCTACTTCGGCAATCCCATGCCGGATTGGTACTATACCGGAACTGAAAACACCCAACTGTTGAATATCGATGCCGTGGATTGGATCATCATCGAACTAAGGGATGCAACAAGTGCAGCCAATGCCACACCTGCCACCGCATTCGGCAGACAAGCCGGGTTCATTTTGAACAACGGACAAATTGTAGGACCCGATGGAAGTTCGCCAATGACCTTTGTACACACCTTGTCCCATTCCTTGTTCGTAGTCGTTTGGCACAAAAACCATCTCGGAGTTCTTTCGGCTGCACCATTAGCAAAAACAGGCGACACCTACTCCTACGATTTTACAACAAGCAACACCCAGGCATACGGGACCAATGCACAAGTGAACCTCGGCAACGGCATTTACGGAATGCGTAGCGGCGATGCCAATGGCGACGGAACGGTCTCCGGTCTTGATCTCAATAATGTATGGAACATACAAACAGGAACAAAAGGCTACAAAGCAGCCGACTTCAATATGAACTCACAAATAGATAACAAAGATAAAAATGATAAACTTGTCCCGAATTTTGGAAAAGGCA
>Ga0256841_1002180_pt1 | contig 15842 bp, 17 predicted proteins | sample 356308metaG_FD_185971 | JGI IMG/M metagenome (GOLD analysis project Ga0256841, IMG submission 185971) | Hydrothermal vent microbial communities from Mid Atlantic Ridge, Atlantic Ocean - 356-308 | ecosystem: Environmental > Aquatic > Marine > Hydrothermal vents | place: Atlantic Ocean: Mid... | reverse complement strand
GAAGATCTCCGCCGGCACCGCCAGCAAAACCGCCGCCACCAGCGATCCGTAGCCGAAAAACATGGATCGGGCCCAGATATCGTTCTCTTTTCGCGCCCGCACCCGGTAGATCAGCACGATCTGCCATAGGTAGAGTCCCACGGCAAAAAGCATCACAAAGATTGCGGCAAAACGCCCAAACCCAAAGCCGAACAGGGTCGAAAAGAGATGAAGTAGCACCCCACCGACCATGAGATTGAAGGCCCGGTTGATGGGCTTTTCGTCAAAACCGTGAGCCAGACCGAACATCGGCAGCAAAATCAATGAGAGCCCCATGATCGTCAGAACGACATAGCCTCCCAGCACCAGAACCGCATGAGTCCCCAACCACCAGCCTACATCGATTTTGAGCCCGGCGCCGATGGTCAGGGTCATTAGAAAGCCTACGACGATCCCGGTAGTGAGAAAAAGATTGGCAGCGACGGCGGTCTTCACCGTCAAAGTGACGTTTGAAACCTTTTTGAGGGTCATGAGCGTATCGTAGAGGTAGATCAGCATCGCCGTAAGTACCAACAAGCCGCCGTAGGGTAGGACCCCCGGCCAGAGCCAAAAGCCCAGGACCATCAAAAGGGTACCGATCAGCAGCAGGGGCCAGATCACATAGTAGAGATCCACCGAATGGTGCCCCACCTCCACCACCACGGGAATGAGCTGGGCCATAGCACCGAAGATGATCATCATCACGAAGCCCAATAGATACCAGTGGGCCCAGCCGGCGATCCCCGGGTCGAAGTGCCCCAAAGAGGGATCGAGAAAGAGCAAAGCAACGCTCCCCAAAAAGAAGAAGATCGTCCCGATCGCGAAAAAGGGAGCGATCATGGAAAAGGGAGGGGCATAGTCCTTTGAGACGGCAAACATCCGACACTATCCTGCGCAGCTGGCGTCGTCGAGATCGGCCTGCTCGCTAGCGCCGGGCTTGTAGCCAAAGACCAGTTTCACCCGGCCGTCTGGGAGCGTCTCCTCCTCCAGCAGGGCGAAGTTCTCGCCGATCTTCTCCAGCAGCCCCATGGGCTTTTTGTGATTGATCATCACCAGTCTTTTGTTGGGAGCATCGATCAGCTTGAGGCCGGCCATAGCATTGACCATCGGCTCCGGAGGACCGCACTTGGAGGTATCAAACTCGTAATACTGAGTCTCACCAATTGCATAGGTAAAAAAGGGAACCGTAGCTCCGGGAACTTCAATCGGCTCTTTGGTAATATCGGACATATTTACTCCTATTTAAAAGATGGAATCATTATAGAGTCGGTGGGGTTGAAAAGAGTTGATCCAAATCAAGTTTTGGACGAATTTTAATAGATTTTTATCTATTTATTCGTCAGAATCGTTATGAGCGAAGATGTTTCTCCACAAAATCTCGGGCCATCTTATCAAACTTCTTCATGCGCTCTTTGCCCTTGGGCAAGCTCTTGCGCAGAGCTTTCATCTCCTCCAAAAAGACATCGACTCCGTCGGGCAGGACCTCTTGAAACCAGCGGCGTATCTGTTTGGCGAAGGCGGGAGAGGCGCCCGAAGTGGAAAAAGCCACCGTCAGATCTCCCTGCTTGACGTAGGAGGGGAAGATGAAATCACAGTAGCGGGTATCGTCCACGCTGTTGACCAGAACGCGGCTGGAACGAGTCTCTTCGTAGATCTGTCGGTGCAGATCGACCGTGTCCGTGGCGACTACGACGAGGTCGTACTCCAAAGCCTCCCGGGAACGATAGGGACGAATCAGCAGGCTCAGGCAGTGATCTGAAGCCATCTGCCGTACCGCTTCGCCGACCTCCTTGGCGACAATGGTGATCTCATTGCTAAAATCCAGCAGCTTCTCCAGTTTCTCGGCAGCGATGGCACCGCCGCCGACAAGGAGGATCCGCTTGCCCTCCATCTGCAAAAAGGCGGGAAAGTAGCTCATCATCTCCACCTCATCGGGAAAAGCGCAGCGGGTCGATGGGAGTCGTCTCTCCTACGCCAGTGGTTCTCCCCTTGATCAGCCGGGGGCCTTTGGTCGTAGGAACCTTGTACGGAGGAGCAGAAAGCGGATAGTCCGCCAGTGGCCGGAGTCGGATCTGTGGATCGTTTTTGAGGAGCATAATCAATCGTTTGAGCTCCATTTTGGCCGAGAGAGTACCGAACATCTGATCATGCATCAAAAGCATCAGATGCCCCGGCGTGTAAGTATGCCCCCGGTGCAACTGGAATTTGATCCGGCGGTAGAGCTCCTCGGCCGTTCCAATGGGGCGGCCGCTGTGGGTGTGGGTCCACTCCAAATCCCAGCCGTAGAGAGTGTAGCCGTGGGATGCTAGGAGATCTGCGGCAGCCGTTGCACTACGATCCGCATCGTAGGCCCGCCCTCCCAGACGCCAGCTATCTCGGCCCGGGAGACGGCCCCGTCTGTCGCCGAGCCCCAGCACGACACGGTTCTTTTCGAAATCGGCCAAAACCTGCATGGGATGACGATAGTAGTCGATATAGTGGCCGTTGGCATGGGTGTAGCTGTGATTGGCAAGGGTGATGTAGGGGTTGTTCCGATACCCTTCGAGATAGGAGCGATAGAGAGAAGGGTGTGCGTGTTTGCCTACCACGAAGGCGGTCAGGGGCACCTTGGTCTCCCGGATCGCCGCATCGAGATTGGGACTGCCCTTTAGCGGCCCGTCGTCACTCGTCAGATAGACGCTGTAGCGCTCGCGGCCCGGGGGCCCGCCTGGTCGCCGGCCGCAGCCGGCCAGAAACCACGCCGCCGCTGCCGTACTCCCCCACTTCAATATCGCTCGACGCTCTTTTCGCATTATTCCATTCCGTTTTTGAAAAAATTATATCCTGGAAACCTGGGGGCTCAAAAGTTTTTTTGCGAACTTTTTCATCATCAACAGCGTTGGGACCGAAGCATCAGTAGAGCTTCTTTTTCTTCAGATCACCGTGATAGACGATATCTTCCGCCTTGGTGTTGGGGTCGTTGAGCCAGTCGGGGGCCGGAGGGGCTTCGTTCATTTTCTTGACCTCCTCATCCAACATATCCTCCTGATAGGTCATCATCATATCGGCGGCGATGACATAGGGAGCCTCCTGGATCGTTACCAGTTTCTTGATCTCGTCTCCGACATCCTCTCCTTCGATGGTGACGATGATCTTGCCCTTCTCCTTGTCGCCAAAGTGAAACTCGCAGATTTCGCTTGCTTCGCACCACTTCCGGACCTCGTCGTAGTGCCGGCTGTGGCACTGGATTACGATACTCGATATATTCATCTTCTACTCCTTATTGATTGATTTTCCATCCCAGGACTTTGCCGTCGTCTCCCCCGCTGTATAGGGTATGCAGATCGGCAAAGATCAGGGCATTGACGATAGCGCTATGACCTTTGAGCAGGGCGATCTTCTCTTTAGATTCCAGATCGAAAAGCGTCAGATTGCTCTGCTCGTCCATCGAATAGGCTGCCCGCTTCCCCCGGGGAGAAAGCGCGGCGGCATAGACAAAAAATTTCGCCGGAAAAAAGCCTTGATTCCCCCGTTTCCAGTCATACCAGGCGGCCCGGCGGTCCTGTCCCGCCGCGGCGACGTAGTCGCCCTTGATATCCACCATATAGAGATTGTCTTTGTTGACCCCCGAGAGACGTTTGACGATCTTACCCGTCACGGTCTCCAGCAGCGTCACGATCCCGCTTTCACCTCCGAAAGCGGCGATCGTCCGGTCCTCGTTGAGGGCAAAATCGGAGAACTTCGACTCATCGACCTGAAGACGATATACCTCTTTGCCGCTTGTTAGATCCAGCAAGGCCGCTTCGTCGCTCAGGTAGCCCAACAGCACATGATCCTTGTCGATAAATCGGGCCTTAACGAGAGGCTTGCGGTCCTCGGCCTTAAGGATCCATCGGGTGGTGTTCCCCTCGACAATCCTCAGATCGGAGAAGCCTCCCTGCCCGCTGTCGCTGAGGATCAGATAGCGACCCTCATCCCAATCCACCGCGGCGATCTTCGCCGGCATAAGATCCCCTATGAAATCCTTGATTTTCGGCAGCGTGTATTCCCGGACGATCTGCTTCTGTTTCAGGTCGTAATCCTGAAGAATTCCCCGGTCGGTCCCCCAGATCAGATGCCCTTGCCTCAGGACCATATCCTTGACCCCGCCTTTGGCTTCGACGCTCCAGGCCGCTCCATGACTCTCGAATGCCGAGAGAATCCCCAGATACAGAAACAAAAAGAGGGCTATCCGTCTCATCATGCACTCTCTCCCGTCAGACGCTCTTCGATGATCTCCAGGACCTTTAGAGCGACCCCCTCCTCGTCCAGATCGCTCTTGGCACCGAAGAGATCCCCTTCGGCATTGAGGAAGCTTTCGAAGATTTCCCGCTCTTCGATCAGATCCGGCAGCTCTTTGAGCACCTCGAGCCCTACTGCCTCCTGAAGCGTCTCGGGGAGATAGATCATAAAGTTGTAGTCGTTGGGATCGAAAACGTCGAACTCGTCGTCGATCTCCGGATCGTAGAGGTTGGCGTCCACCACCATCAGATAGCGCAGTTCGTCGGTATCTTCGTCCATACGGCTCATGATCTTTGGAAAGCGTTTCAACAATTCATCACGATCGATCATTAGTCTCCTCCATTTTGCGCATGATATCTCTAAAGATTATACCGTCTTGAACTCACCGAATCGTGACGGAAATCAAGCCTCGACCGACTCCAACGTCCGATAGCTAATGGCTTGAGTGGGGCAACGGGACAGACACATTCCGCAGCCCGTACAGCGATCCGGATCGATCACCGGATCGAAAAGCCCCCGAAAAAGAATCGCCTCTTCCAGGCACGGCTCCTTGCAGGCAAAACAGATCGTACCGTGATGGGCTATACACCTCTCTTTAGAAATCACCAAAAGAGCGTTGATCGATTCCGAACCCCGCTCCAGATCCAGCACACCCGCTTCGCAGGCTTTGGCACAATCCTCGCAGAAGGTGCAACCGCTTTGGGTGAAATTGAGTATCGGGGTACCGTCGGCGGCGATGACGATAATCGCTTCGTCACAGACAGTGGCACAGGCTTTGGATTCGCACTGCGGACACTCACTCTGAAAAAGCGATTCTTTTACGGTATATGGAGGCCGGACTCGTAGCGGTCTCTCCTCCTTCTCCCCGGTGACGGGCCGGACGATCGAACGGAAAAACTCCCGCCGCGAAGCCACTTACTTGACCCCCTCGTCGATCACTTCGATGAGGTTGGACTTACTTTTCAGAGCCGGATCGGTGAAGACCGGCTTGAAGGTATTCTCCACCAGGGGCTTGACATTGGCCTGAGGTACATGACACTGGGAGCAGTTGAAGCGCGCGGGGCTTAGCTTCTTCATCCTGTGGGCGACGGTGACGATATCCGTGGTATTCTTGATCACCTTGCCCTCCTTGACGACCTCTCCCTTTTTATCCAGCGTGGTTTTGGGGCGGAAGTCGGTAAAGTGCGAGGGAGGAATGGGCGTCGCTCCCACGCCCTTGGCCACGTTGGGCATATGGCAGCCCAGACACTGGTTGTTATTCCGCGTGATGGGGAGCAACCCCTCGACACTGTGGGGGATCAAAGGAGGCGCATTGGTATAGGAACGCTCGAACTTTTTCGCCGTTCCCGGTGCGGCTTTGGTGTACTCCGCATTGGGCGGCGTGACCTTCTCTTCGAAAAGACTCGTCTTCCTCAGACCCAGCTCCTCGTCGGGAATCACCTTTTCCGCCGCCGATACAGAGAGTGCCATCACACTCAGTGCCGTCATAGCAATCAGACTTTTCTTGATCATTTTGACTCCTTGCTTAGATAGTTTCGTATATGAAAACCCAGTGCGTCGTCATCGCACACATCCACGCAGCGGCCGCAGTTGCTGCATTCCTGGCCACTGACGAATTCACTCCGTTTGCCGATCATTCCCAGGACCTGTACCTCGGGGCAGACCTCCTTGCACCTCATGCACAGTGTACAGTTGTCGCTGTTGTGCTTGACGCGAATCAGCGAATATTTGCCGATGAGAGAGTGGACGCCTCCCAAGGGACAGATATGTCCGCACCAACCGTTTTTGAGCACGAAGAGATCAAAAAGAAATATCGCCACCAGCAGTCCCGCTCCGGCGCCGAAGCCGAAAATGACGCCCCGATTGAGAATCGTAATAGGCGAGACCACCTCGAAGGCTGCCAAACCGGTAATTGCCGAGACGATCAAAGCAATCACGATCATGTAGTAGCGCAGGTTCCGCGTCACCCAGACTTTGCGCTCGATTCGATCGATGAGCAGTTTGCGCCGCAGCCAGGCCGCCAGGTCGGTGACCATATTGACGGGGCAGACCCAGCTGCAGAAAGCCCGACCGCCAATGATGCCGTAGAAGAGAACAATGATCGCGGCGCCGATTAGGGCATTGGTCCCGATGATCATCCCCGTCGCCATAATCTGGAGGACCGCAAAAGGATCGCTCAGAGGTACGGTATCAAAGAGCCGCGAGGCGGAGAGATTTCCCTGGAGTACCTTCCATCCCCAGTAATTACCGGCGAAATAGAGAAAGAGCAGCACAAGCTGAACGAAGCGGCGCAGGATTAGATATTTGACATTGCTCCACTTCATCTCAGAACTCCAGTCCCTTGTTGAGGTAATCCATCGGATTCTCTTTGCTCCGCTCATCATGAGTGGTCACATCTTTTCCCACCCGCTCCTGCACACGCTGCTGATCCTTTTTGTCCCAGCCTTTGACGTAGTGCGCACCGGGTTTGCCCAGGGCGATCTCGCGGGGTAGGACGAAGATCGCCGCCTTTTCGGTCACACAGGCCTTTTCGCACAGACCGCAGCCGGTACAGGCGTTCATATCGACCACCGGTTTGAGAAAGGCGTGCTTGCCCGTTCTCGGATTTCGGTCATACTCCAGACGGATCGCTTCGTCCATCAGGGGGCAGGCCCGGTAGCAGGCGTCGCACTGGATGCCCCAAAAAGCGATGCAGGAGTTGGGGTCAACCACCGCCAGCCCCATGTCCATCATTTTGAAATCGAGCTCCCCCGTTTGGGGGTTCGTCACCTTTTTCAGATCCAAGGCATTCGTCGGACACGCTACGGCACAGGGAGTATCCTCACACATATAGCAGGGGACCTCTCTGGGCTTGAAAAAAGGCGTACCGATGGTGACGTTGTCCTGAGCCCGGGCCATCTTGAGGGTACCGGGTCGAGGACGGCCCGTCTCTTTGTCGATATTCTGAGGCCGGTTGACGCAGGCTTCGGCACAGAGACCGCACTTGATACAGGCTTTGAGAAAATCGGCTTCCTCCAGCGCCGCCGGCGGACGCAGCGTCAGGGGAGAGCTCTTGGCCTTCTGGGCATACCCTGCCCAGAGCAAGACCCCCATCACCCCCAGCCCGGCATGGTGTGCCAGATCCGTAAAGAACCGGCGACGCTCGCTGATGGGGGTTTTCTTTTTCGCTTCGTGACTCACCGACGACTCCTAGGCTTAGGCTTTATAGATCTTGACCGCACACTTCTTATAGTCGGTCTGCTTGGACATAGGACAGGTGGCGTCCAAAGTCACCTTGTTGATGAAGACCTTTTCGTCGAACCAGGGGACGAAGACCAGCCCTTGAGGCGGACGGTTCCGACCATGGGTTTCGACCCGGGCCTTGACCTTGCCTCGGCGGGATTCGACCCAGACCAGGTCACCCCGCTTGACCCCTTTGGCTTTGGCATCTTTGGGGTTCATGTAGCAGAGTGCCTCGGGCACGGCTCGATAGAGTTCGGGGACCCGCATGGTCATCGTACCGCTGTGCCAGTGCTCGAGTACCCGTCCGGTGCAGAGCCAAGTGTCGTACTCTTTGTCGGGCATTTCCGGCGGATCCATATAGGGCCGTGCAAAGATCTTGGCCTTGTTGGGGATCGGCGTCTTGCCTTTGGACTTGTCCGGCTTGAGGAGGTTTCCGCTGAAGAGCTTCTTGGCCAGGGGGCCGTAGAAGGCGAAGTCTCCGCCGGGATTGGCTTTGGCGGCGTAGGGATCGTATTTGACGTTGAAGCGCCAGGGGGTCTCTTTGCCGTTGACGACGGGCCATTTGAGCCCGCGGACCTTGTGGTAGGTGACGAAGTCCGCCAGGTCGTGGCCGTGACCCCGTCCGAACCAGGCATACTCTTCCCAGAGATACTGATGGATCATGAAGCCGTAGCCTTTGAAGACCTTGCCGTCGCTTCCAACGACGTTTCTTGAATCTCCGAGACACTCGGAGTTGTCGTAGCCCTTCTGGGGGAAAGCGTTCAGATCGATCTTGTACTTCTTGGCCCGATCGTTGGCGAAAAGGATCTCATACATCGTCGTATCGGGTTTGTAGCCAAGTTTCTCGGCATCTTTGCGCACGTCGGGGAGCTTCTTGCCGTTGCGCAGGGTATAGGGACCCCAGAGATCGTTGACGGTAAAGCGCTTGGAGAGCTCCACCCACTGCCAGGTGTCACTCATGGCGTCACCGACGGGCAGGACCTGCTGGCGCCAGTGCTGGGTCCGGCGCTCGGCGTTGCCGTAGGCTCCCCACTTCTCGTAGATCATGGCGCTGGGCAGAACCAGATCCGAGACCATGGCGCTGATACCGGGGTAGCCGTCGGAGGTGACCAGGAAGAAATCCTTCATCTTCCGGGCCGCCTTGATCCAGTGGTTGGCATTGGCCGTATCCTGATAGGGATTACAGACGTTGACCCAGGCGAATTTGACGACACCGTCTTCGATATCGCGGTGGATCTTGACAATATGCTGATTGCCTACGGGATTGAGGGTCCCGGCAGGGATCTGCCACTTCTTCTCGACGATGGCGCGATGCTTGGGGTTTTTGACCATCAGGTCCGCCGGCAGACGGTGACAGAAGGTTCCTACCTCCCGGGCGGTTCCGCAGGCCGAAGGCTGTCCCGTCAGGGAGAAGGCGCCGTTGCCGGGCTTGGCCTGCTTGTTGAGCAGGAAGTGGACGTTGTAGCTGAGGGTATTGACCCAGGTTCCCCGGGTATGCTGGTTCATACCCATGGTCCAGAAGGAGACCACCTTGCGGTCCTTCTCGATATAGAGATCGGCCAGCATCTTGAGCTTTTTCTTGAAGCTTTCAAGGGATTCGTTAGGATCTCCCTTCGCGATCTTGGCGACATAGTCCAGAGTATAAGGCTCCAAGGATTTTTTATACTCCTCAAAACTGATGAGCCAGTGAGCCAGCGTTCCCGGATTCATCTTCATTACGTCGCCGGCCTTGACGCCGTAGGGCTCCAGAGCGGGGCCCTCTTTTTCGGAGATAGTTTTGGCCATCTCTTTCTTGATGATCTCCATCTCTTTCTCGGAGTAAAGCCCCTCTTTGAGCGCCTTTTCCCCCGCCCGGCGCATTCCGTAGCCGATGTTGCGGGGCCCGACGGCGAAGACGATGTGCTTCTTGACGAAGTCCCAGTCGATCGCCTCGGGATGGTTGTAGACGATCTCGTGGGCGATGTAGTTCCAGATCGCCAGATCGGTCTGGGGAGCGAAGATGATGTTGAAGTCACTCAGGTCGCAACTACGGTGCGTGTAGGTCTGAAGGTTGACTACCTTGACCCGCTCGGGATCGGAGAGTTTACGGTCGGTGACCCGGCTCCAGAGGATCGGGTGCATCTCCGCCATATTGGATCCCCAGGCGACGATGGTGTCGGTCAGCTCGATGTCGTCGTAGCATCCGCTGGGCTCGTCGATCCCGAAGGTCTGGTAGAAGCCGACGACCGCCGAGGCCATACAGTGGCGGGCGTTGGGGTCGATGGCATTGGAGCGAAATCCCCCTTTCATCATCTTTTGAGCCGCATAGCCTTCCATAATGGTGTACTGCCCGGAGCCGAAGACCGCGACCCCTTCCGGGCCGCTGGCGTTGAGCGCGCGCTTGATCTGCTTCTCCATCTCGTCGAAGGCGCGTTTCCAGCTGACGGGGCGGAATTTGCCGTTCTTGTCGAACTCGCCTTTATCGTTGAGCCGCATCAGAGGGACCTTGAGGCGGTCGGCTCCGTACATGATCTTGGCGTTGAAATAGCCCTTGATACAGTTCAGACCGCGGTTGACCGGCGCGGCGGGGTCGCCTTTGACGGCGACGATCTTGCCGTTTTCGGTCGCCAGCATGATGCCGCAACCCGTTCCGCAGAAACGGCAGGGCGCTTTGTCCCAGCGCCAGCCCGCCTCTCCGGCGGCAGCGGCGGCTTTGGCCTCTTCGGGAACGGTGATTCCCACAGCTCCGGCCGCCGCCACGGCAGCCGAGGTTTTCAGAAAGTCTCGTCGATTCATTCCCATTCTAACCTCCTATATGTTACGGGATGCTTTAATTTTAACGCTTTGGATAGGAAGAGTCGTTGATACGAATCAATGATATCGATAGATACAAATGGAAAACTTCTTCCCTCTTCATTGATACGCGTCAAGAGATCAAAGCCCATTGCCCATTACAATAAAGTAATACAAAACGGATAGAATTCCCGAAAAAAGGAGTCTGGATGCGTGAAGAGCTGCTCTACAAAATGCAAAATGCCTTCCCGATGGTCGAACGTCCCTTTGCCGCTCTGGCCAAGGATCTCGACAGTAACGAAGAGACAGTCCTGGAGACGGCCCAAAAACTCAAAGAGGAGGGAATCATCCGCCAGACTTCCGCCATTTTCGATACCAAGCGCCTGGGCTACCACTCTTCTCTCGTCGCTTTCAAAGTCCCCGAAGAGGGGATCGAATACGCAGCGGAGATCATCAATGCCCACCCCGGCGTAAGTCACAACTACCTGCGCAATCACGACTTCAATGTCTGGTTCACCCTGGCCGTACCGCCCGATTCCCAACTGGGTCTGCAAGGGACCGTCAACCGTCTTCAACGTCTTACCGGTGCCGAAGAAGCGATCACCTTGCCGACGCTAAAGATGTTCAAAATCTCCGTCAAACTCGATACCACCGGAAAGCAGAGCAAGAAGGAGAAGGTGCATAAAAGGGAGCACAAGAGTATCAAAATGGGGGCAAGGCACTATGCCGTGATCCGGGAATTGCAAAAGGATATTCCCCTCGTTCCCGAACCCTTCAAAGGGGCAACCACGCGTCTAGGTATGAGCCATGAAGAGCTATTTTCCATTGCCCGGGAACTCAAAGAGGCCGGCGTGATGCGTCGTTTTGCTACGATACTCAACCACCGAAAAGCCGGATTTACCGCCAATGCCATGAGCGTCTGGAGCGTACCCGAAGAGCGGGCCGAGGAGTTGGGACGGCAGATCGCCGAGTTTCGCGCCGTCAGCCACTGCTACCTCCGTCCCAGCTATCCCAACTGGCCCTACAATCTCTTCGCCATGGTCCACGCCACCAGCCAGGAGGCCTGCGACGGCGTCATCGAGGAGATCGCCCGGGAGACGGGCCTCACAGAATACGGCAAGCTCTACTCCACCCGGGAATTCAAAAAAAAGCGCCTAGTCTATTTCGATCCTGCTTTTGAAAAATGGGAAGAGGAACACCTACTGAGTTAGGAGGCTATAGATATCCACCTCTCAAGGTTCTTGAATGCCAAACTTAGAGCTTACTCCATTCCCAACTGCTTCTTAAAATCGGCAATGCAGTTGGTGCAAGTTTTGATCTTGTTGCTTTCGATCACCGTCTCTAAAGCTTCCGGATTCAACACCCGTACATGATGCTGATGATCGACCTCGATGATCTGCTCTTTTTTCATCTTTTTAAAAATCCGGGAGAGGGTCTCTGGGGTGAGATTGAGGATCGAAGCGATCTCATTGTATTTGAGTTTGCTGAAGATTTCGCTGTTTTCCAAGAGCATCTTGGCGACCTTGGCTTCGGAGGAGAAGATCGTCTCTTTGTGAATCAGCGACGAGAGGACCATGATCTTGGAGGTCAGAGATTTGATGATCTCCAGAGAAAACTCCTCGTCGCCCAGATTCTTGTAGATCAGATCGTAGGGCACCAACGCCATTTTGCCGTCGGTGATGAATTCGCACGTCGCGGGAAAGGGCATCCGCTCGAAACAGGCATACTCCCCCACTACGGCCGGAGCCTCGAAACGGTTGATCTGGATCTGGGTGCCTTTGGGAGAAGTTTTGTAGAGTTTGACCGTCCCTTCGATGACGATGTAGAGATATTCTCCCCGGTCCCCTTCGTAAAAGACGATACTCTCTTTGGCGTAGCTGCGCACTACCGAGTTGGCTTTGATCTCGGAGACATGAGCATCAGAGAGTTTGGCAAAGAGCTGAATATCTCTCAGTTCATACATGCGTAGCCTTCCCTTTCAACATAGAATGGCTATTGTAGCAAAGATTTTTGAAGGGGGCGTGCAATCTTTCCTGTGATTGGTATCGTCACTTCTCGAACCAGCTGAGCTGTTCGTGAAGTTCCACAACGCGACCGACGACGATCAATGCCGGGGTGGGTAGGCCCCGGGCCTTCTCGACGATATCTTCCAGCGTGCCGATAACCGTCTGTTCGTCGGGCCAGGTCCCCTTGCTGATGACGGCGATGGGAAAATCCGCCGGCTTGCCGATCTCTCGAAGCTTGGAGACGATAAACTCCAGCCGATGCAGCCCCATGAGGAAGATGATCGTATCGTCGCTTTTGTAGTTCTCCCAGGGAATCTGGCTTTTCCCCTTGGCCGCTTCGTGGCCCGTGACTACCCGGAAGCTGACGGTAATCCCCCGGTGGGTGACGGGGATGCCCGCATACTCAGGCACCGCGATGGCGGAGGTGACGCCGGGGATAAACTCAAACTTCACCCCCCGCTCTCTCAGATAGAGTGCCTCCTCACCTCCGCGGCCGAAGACCAGAGGATCGCCCCCCTTGAGCCGCACGACGGTCTCATGCTTTAGAGCTGCCTGATAGATCAGCTCGTTGATCTCCTCCTGGGGCAGCGTATGGTGGCTGTCGGCCTTGCCCACATAGACAAATTCGCAGCCGTCTTTGGCCTCGGCCAGGATCTCCGGATTGGCCAGCCGATCGTAGATGATCACGTCCGCTTGGCGGATCACCCGCAACGCCTTGATCGTCAGCAGATCCAACGCCCCCGGTCCCGCGCCCGTCAGATAGACCATCGACACTCCTTCACTCTCCGTTCTTCACTCTTCACTTTTCTGCCCTCTCTGCCTCGTTGAGATAACATGAGGGATCCTCCGCCCAGAGATCGCCGGAAATCGCCCAGGCGCGGCTGCGGCTGCCTCCGTTGCAAATGTCGATGACTCCGCACTCGCCGCATTTGCCTCCGAGACTTCGGGGGTGTTCGCGCAGTCGATGCAGCATTTCATTGCTCTCGTCCAGCCAGATCTCGCTGAAGGGCTTCTCGGTCATATTTCCCAAAACGAAGGGGAAAAAAGGGTCGGGCTTGACGTTGCCTTTCCAGTCGATGTTGACCAGTTTGCGTCCGGCGCTGTTGCCGCCCCAGGCTCTGAGCCTCCGCAACATCTCGTCTCGAAGCTCTGGGTGGCGCCGGGAGAACTTCTGTAGGAACAAAATCGCATCCATCTCCATATTGCCCGTGACCACGTCGATCTTTCGGCCGCTTTCGTAATATTCGAAGGCTTTGTCGATGATGAACTCCACATAGCGGCGTCTCTCCTCGGGGGTGATGTCGATCGCCAGATTCTCCAACCCCCGACCACTGTAGACCAGATGGGAGATGTAGATCTTGTCCACTCCGATACGCTCGGCCAGGTCGAAGATATCATAAAGATTCTCCTGCGTCTCCTTGGTAACGGTGAAGCGGATTCCGGCGTTGCCTCCGTGTTTCTGGATCAGGGCGATGGCATCGAGGCTCCTGCGGTAGGCCCCCTCCAGCCCTCGGAAGGCATCGTGGACCTCCTCGATCCCGTCGATGCTGATGCCGATGTAGTTGAAGGTCTCGATGATGCGACCCGCGTTTTTCTCGCTCACGTAGAGCCCGTTAGTGGAGAGGTAGGTGACGATCCCCGCTTTGCGCATCGCCTCGGCGATGGTGAAGATATCCCGGCGGATCAGAGGTTCGCCTCCGCTGAAGATCACGAAGCGGATCCCCGCCTTGAGCAGCTCGGGGATCGAGTCGAGGATGAATTCGGTGGAGAGAAAATCTTCGCTGTTGGGATCGGCGTAGCTGTAGCAGTGGCGGCAGGCCAGGTTGCAGCGATTGGTAAAGTTCCAGATGGCGATGGATCCGTCGAGAGAGCGCTCCGGCTTTCCCTCGAGGACCGAAGCGATCAGATTGCTGAGACGAAACATCAGAAGGGCCGTTTCTTCACGTTGGGCGCTTCAAAGAGGAAGATCCCTGAAGGCTTGGGCACGGGCCACTCGAAGTGCTTCCACCACTGTTTTGGATCGGGATTTTGCGTATTGTACGCCAGTACCATGTCGGCGGTATTGACGCTGAAGTAGAGATGGGGCGTATCCTTGCTCCAGCGTACGTGCAGAACCCAGCCCGGCAGATGGAAAGTGCGTTCGATCTTGAAAGTCTCGGCGTTGACCATCTGCACATAGGGGAAATCCTTTCCGCTGAAGGTCACCGCCAGCCATTTTTTGTCGGGGCTAAGGGAAGTAAAGACCGGATTGCCCTTGACGTCGATGGTCGCGACGGGCTTGAAACTGCGGTCGAAGACGAAGACTTTGCGATTGCCCACGGCGGGAATGAAGAAGTACTTGCCGCTGATACTCCAGAATCCGAAGTGAGGCACCTTGAGGATGCGCTCCTTCTTGCCCAAATGCAGCGGCACTTTACGGTACTTCATCGTATCGAGATTGAGCACGCCGATATCGGGGGAGTTGAAAAGCCCCACGACATAGAGGTTCTTGTCGATCATCGCGTCGAAGGGGACTTTGCCGATCTCGGTGATTTTCTTCTCCAGGACGAAATGCGGGACCTTTTTGCCCGGCTGGGTATCCTTCATCACCCAGATCTCGTCGTTGTCCATACAGGCAAAGATGAGCTTGTCGCCGTACTCCTTGATTCCCACGTTGCGGCTGCCCGTCTTGATCGACTGCACCGGATTGAGATCCCGGTCGAGGATCTCCACGGTCTTGTTGTCGTAGTTGGCCACGGCCACGTAGTTGTCGCCGACGATGAAGCCGATGGCGCTTTTGGAGGTGCGGTACTCTTTGAGCTTCTTCTCTTTGATCGGGTCGAACTTGATCACGTAGCCGTCGCGGGTGATGACATAGCCGTCGTTGTCCCGGAACTTCACCACGGCGTGGTTGAAGTTGTGCATATCCTTGATCTCGTTGACCTTAAGGTTAAAATCAATCACCGCCAGGGCGGAGTTTTCCCGCTCGACGACAAAGATCTTCTCCCGGGCCGAGAGGGTGAGGCTAAGCAAAACAGCGGCAAGCAGCCAGTGCAAAATTCGGGTCATTTCATCTCCTTGAACGAGAGGATAAAGTCGGTGAGCGCTTTGAGCTGGGTCGCGTTGAGATCGGAAAAAGCAGGCATGGAGTTGCGCCGGTAACCCAGGGAACGGTAGGTATGCTCGGGATCGGCAATCTGGGCCATGATCTGCTCGGGTGTGCGCTTGGAAGCGATGGTACGAAAGGAGGGGCCGAAGGCCTCGGCCGTCTGATGGTGGCATCCCCAGCAGTAGGCTTTGAAGAGAGGATAGCCCGGATGACTCTCTCCCGGATTTCCGCCCCAGAGTCCTGCGGCCAGAGCCCAGAGCCCCAGCACTCGCCACGCCCTGTTTTGCATCTTCGCCTCCTTCCGACTTGACGCTGTAGCGCCCTCGCCAAATGTTGAAGCAATCATAGCGATACTTTTGTTACGCTCAGTTGACTACCGTCAAAGCCTACACGAGCTCAAGCGCGATACAATAGCCCCAGGATGGAAAAACTCAACAAAATCGAACGCCTCAAAGCCAAACTCCCACCCGCAGACT
>Ga0256841_1002179_pt1 | contig 15842 bp, 9 predicted proteins | sample 356308metaG_FD_185971 | JGI IMG/M metagenome (GOLD analysis project Ga0256841, IMG submission 185971) | Hydrothermal vent microbial communities from Mid Atlantic Ridge, Atlantic Ocean - 356-308 | ecosystem: Environmental > Aquatic > Marine > Hydrothermal vents | place: Atlantic Ocean: Mid... | reverse complement strand
TGGGACAAACTCTAAACTTTCAATAGGACGCTGATAAATACTGATTGTTTATGATTTGCACTGAGGGGATGGAACGCGGATAACACTGATGCAACGGATTTTCACAGATAGAATTTTAACAAAAAATAAAATCAGTGTTAAAACTTATCGATAGTTTGTATTTTACCCTTGCGTTCTTGCGGTTAAGAAGGGTAATGCAAGATCTAAAAAAAGCAATTTAAATTATCCGTTATCAACACTCAATTCTTCAATATTCCATTCTTCATCTTGTTTAACTTCTTCTTCAATTCCAAGCAAGTTGGTAATTAAAAAAGTCTCACTACCTAAAAACCAAATTTTTACAAAAATTCTTAACCAAATAAAAATTTGTTGAACCAGAACGACAATTAAAAAAGTAATTTTAGAATGAATAAACAAACTTTCACTAAAAAGGAGATAAGCGACAATTAAAACAGCAGGAAAAATTAAAAGGAGAACATATAAACCTATTACTTTAATAATTTTAACAAAAAAGAACTTTATTGCCAGCCAAAATGAAACAAAAGCCTTTTTAGATTTATTTGCTACCATTAATATTTTTGCATAATCCGCAATTACCAGAATAAAACCGCTTAAAACAAGATGAACAGCCGCGCCTGTTACAAATGTATAAAACAAACCCGCTTCCGTTTCCGCCGTGTCACTCATACTTACCAAAATTGCCACAAGAGGAAAATAAATTATAACAACCAGCAATAGTTGAATTGGAATAACGATAAGTGCCAATCTTAAAAAGGAAAGGAAATAATCTCCGCAAGCAAATAGAAATTCTTTAAGTGAAAATTTTTTATTGTTGTAAATTAAATCAATTATTCCGCCCGAGAAGAAAATACTGAAAATTAAATACAAAATTGAAACCCAAATACCGATAGGAACAAAAGGTTTTAAAATCTTCCCGGAGGTTCTTATAAAATCTTCATACGAAGTATAATCAAAACCATGCAGCAAGGGATAAACGGACATGGAAAAATTAATTGCATTTTTAAGTGTAATGAAAAACGGAATGGAAATGATTAATGCCAACAAAAGAACAAATAGATAGAGAAAAGTAATCATCTTTCCCGATGTTAATGTAACTCGTAATCCTTTTGTGTATGCTTTAATCATGTTTATACTTTTGTTTTAGAATATTAAAATAGTGTTGAGAATAACAGCATTGAGTTTTCCAACCAAAACAGAACTTTGGAAGTATATTTCCATATTACAGAAGTCCTCGGTCTTGTATTTAAACTGTTGTTAGTAATATTAATATCAATTGGCAGTTTATTAAACGGATCGACCTTTGCCCAAACCGCTTTACTTGGTTTAACAAAATCAAAAACCTTTACTCTTCCTTTTCCGTTCCATCTTTCCAGCTCCTCGGAACCGTTGCTAAAATGAACCAAAATTTCTACCGGTATTTTTACTCCGCCCAAACGTTCTACGAAAACACTCGATTTGAATTTTTCTCTTTTTGAGTTTATGCTATCATTGTTAACGAGCGAAAGTGAATCATCAAAAATACCTCTCGGTTTTTCAATTTTTATTACTCTTATTCGCCCTAATTTATAATCGCAAACACCGGTACCGTACAAAACTTGATCGAAAAACCAATTCATATTATTTCCTAAATATTTATCATTTTTCTCGAACATAATTCCGTTTACAACATTTATAAAATCTCTTCCGGTAGGATGTTTGAACTTCCATTTTTCGAAATAGGTTTTCATAATTTTATTCATAGTTTTCAATCCGACCAATCTTTCTAGCGTAGTCATCCAAGTAGCAGTTTTATTATAAGTAATCCTTCCGTAATTTCCTTCCGGATATTGCCACGCAAAACTTGCATCCGGCGCAGCTTTAGGATTACTCATTCCGGTATAACCTTCACGCTGCATTTCAAAATCTCCGAAATGGAAACCGAATAAATTAAACATGGATGTTTTTTTACCGTAATAATAGTTCATTATTCGAGTCTCGTAGTAAGTATTAAACCCTTCGTCCATCCATGCTTCTTCAAATTCGTTTGTAGCCAGTAAACCCATAAAATAATTATGACCGAATTCGTGTATTGTAACATCCTCAATCATTTTCAATCCTTCGGGAATTCCCCATAGCGCCATTGTTGTAAAAAATGTAGGGTATTCCATACCGCTTGCAGCTAAAGCATAATACGGCGGATCAACCAGTGTAACTGTTGTGTAAGGATAAATACCGAGATTATCATTGAAATAATTAAGAGCGTTAATAAGGGAACCAATAAATCTGTCCTTCATATAAAAATGATTAGGCTGAAGCAGCGCTTTTATATGAACATGTTTCCACTGGGTTTCAACAACTTTATAATGTTTGAATGCCGTCCAAGCAAAATCAACAACATCTTCAGCCAAATAGTTAACCGTTTTTGTGCCGTCGGTATTCAGTTTAGTGTTTGTATTAAGTCCCGTTGCTCCTACAATATATTCTTTCGGTAATGTGATTGATACATCATAATTCCCGAAATCGGCGTAGAACTCTGAATTTGCATGGTACTGATGACAATTCCAGCTTCCTTTTGTTGCAAAACGTTGACCCGGAACCTCATAGACGCCAATTTTAGGGAACCATTGTGCTATTAAAAAATAATCCCTGCTGAAACCCGAACGTGCAACAATTTTAGGTAGTTTGGTTTGAAATTGAATATTTAAAACTATAGTAGATCCGGGTAAAACAGGGTTGTTCAAGTCGACTTTAATTACAGTCCTGTCATCTTTGTTATTATCATCCGGATGAATAAACCGGATTTTATTTTTAAGCTCACTGCCGTTTACGTCTTTCATCGATTTTATTTTTATCCATCCCCAATCCACAGTATCTTTTGCCCTGATATTTTCGCCTCTGAATCTATGTCCGCCTTCTTTATAAAAAGTTGATTTGGTATTTTTAAATGCGTTAAGATACATGTGGAATCTAAGTTCTTTAATAGTATCGGTTGATGTGTTATTCCATGTTAAAACTTCAGACCCGTTAATAATTTTCGTTTTCGGATTAAGTTTAACATTCATTTGATAGTTAGCAATTCGAGGACTTAACGGTTTATCTGAAATTGTTGGTTGAGCAATTGCAGTTTGAAAGTGAAGGATTGTGATACTTGCCAGCAGACTTAAAAATTTAATTGACTTCATCAAATTAATATCACCTTAAAGTTGAGAAAGAAACCGCTGAAAAAAAATGAAAAAATCCGCCAATAACTTCTGATGAATAAGTTATTCTTAAAATAAGAAAATTTTCCGTATCGGGAAAGTAATAATAAATTATAAACTACTTTTTTCAGAAAATCAAAATATTCGGTTTTTTACAGAATTTAAATTGATTCGGTTAGCTCCGAAAATTTTTTATAAGGAATTGCTATTAAACTTTCGGCAGAAAACGCTCCGTTCTTCAGTCCAATCATTGAAACTTTAGCAGCGGTTTCAACATCGGGAGCTTCATAAATATCCATAAAATCATATTTTCCCAAAAGAGCATAGTGCGAAATAAATTTAACTTCAGGGCATTTTGTTTTTACCTCGTCAAGCCATTGTCTTCCGAGTTGGGGTCTTTCTTTAATTTTACTGGATATTTCAGGTGATAATTTGGTTAGTAAAATAAAAGTCTGCATAATTTCCTCCTTCTTTTATATGAATAAAATCATAGTTTACAACAGGAGTACGTTACAGAACAAGAATTATTTAACTACTTCCACGCCTTTCCAAAAGGCGAAATAACCTCTAATAGGTTTAGCGGCGTCTTTCGGGTTAGGGTAATACCAAACCGCATTAGCGTTTTGTTTTCCGTTAACAACCAAATCAAAATAACTGGCTTCGCCTTTCCACGGACAAGTTGTGTGGTACTGACTTTCCTGAAAAAATTCTTTATTAACCGATTCCGGTGGGAAATAATGATTTCCCTCTATTACGATAGTATCATCGCTTTCGGCAATTACGGTGCCGTTCCATATTGCTTTCAAATTTTTCCCCTATAGATAGAATTTTCAAAAATATTTGCTGTTTTATTAAAGTGAAATAACCGAATTCTCGGCATCGGGATAATAAGTCGCAACATGTTTATCTGCATCTTCGTCGTTAATCCAAGTTTCCCCGTCTAATAAATATCTGAATTGATATTCAGCGTCTTTAAGTAAATTCATTGTAACATAAAATGCATTATCTTTTCTTCTTCTTTTCATCGGTGTTGCATTAGGGTCCCAATTATTAAAATCACCAACCAAACTTGCTTTTTGAAACTTTTCAGCTATTTCCTTTGGAATTTCAAAAGTAACTTTACATTCCGGTTTTGTTTTAAGGTATTGCTTTTTTATTGCCATTTTAACTCCGTAATCTTTATTATTTATCAATTTAAATTATCAATTATTCCTATAAACAACAAGAAAGAATATTGGTGAATTAAGTATACAAATTCTTTCCTTGTTAATTTGTCTACCTTTTTACAATACTAAAGTTAATTTTGATTCACAATTTTCTGGCAATTACAACCACTTTCTTTACTGTCTCGGTTGAAACCGAAGAGTTGTAGAAAGCTTCCAGAAGTACAATGTAAATTCCAATTTTTAACGGATTTTTATTATCATCCAATCCGTCAAAAATTACTCGTCCGGTAGAGCCTGTTGCGGAATTATTGAGTAAAGTCCTTACCAATCTGCCTTTAGCGTCGAATATTCTGATTCTAATTTGTGAAACCGCATGCGTTAAGCTATAACTGAAAATAGTAAAATCCTCAAAACCGTCATTATCCGGGGAAAACGGATTCGGATTTATAGATAAACTTGCGGTATTAATTAAATTTTTTGTAAATATAGAATTTTCACGGTTTGGAGTTGCTCCGGCCGGATCGACGGAAGTGCTCCAATTTTGAGGATCATTTGAACCGAGTGAAGGATTGATACGTTCAAGAGATTTGTTTTTAGTATCTAAAATGTTAGGGTTATTCCAGTTGTCAAAATAATATACCGAATCAATTAAATTTCCGTGAAGATCATAGATAGAAATCGATTCACCTTTGTTGGAAAGCGAAAACGACGAGTTATTAATAATTTTAATGTTCGTTGAATCCGGTAAATTTTTATAATTATTAAAAATTGATGAATCGGAGGAAATTAAATAAAAATTGTGCGGATTTAGAATTTTAAATCCGTCGCTTATAAAATAATTTTTACCGGTTCCATTTTTAAATCTCCAAGCGCCAATTTGTATTTTTTGTGTAGAATTATTGTAAAGTTCAATAAATTCGGGGTTATCTCCGCCGGTGTTATACATAATTTCGTTTATAACAACGTTGCCTTTAGAATACTGCGGAACGGACAGAACCGAGTTTTGTTTTCCCAAAGTATTTCCTTCCGGAGCGATGGAAGGAGACCAATTTAAACTATCTGTCGAATTAACTTCGGTTGATATCCTTTCCAATGAAACGCCGGTTTTTCCTCCCCAATCCTTTTTGTATTGCATGCTGTCTATAATTGCATTTCTAAAATCGTAAAGAATTATACCGTCTGTCGAATTATTCAAATTACCAAAATCAACTTCAAAAGCTTTAACTCCATCGGGTAAATTTAGTTTGCCGGTATCACTAGCTACAATGAACAGCTCGGACGGATTAACTAAAGCATTATTAACGGTAATGTAATTTTTCGTCGGTTTCAAATCGCTTACCGACCAGTATTTCAGATTAATAACTTTATCCGATCTGTTTTTAAATTCGACCCATTCACTTTCACCGGCTAAATTTTTATACATTATTTCATTAATTACAATATCGTTTTGGGCAAAACCGGCAACAAATTTTTTCCCGGAATAATTATTCCCCAAATCTTCATCGTTATTAAATATAATTTGAACAGCGATGGAAATTGTATCGTTTATAACAATTGAGTTACGGGAAGAAACGGTTAATGAATCCTTTGAATCCAATTTTAAGTTGGGATGTTCTTCAAAAAGCTGTGTTGCACTGTTTTTCCCATTATAAATTTGCAACGAAAAATTATCCGCATCGGCCGATCCGGTATTTTTTATTTTTACCAAAACTTTAACCTCTTCACCAGGAACGGGAAAATTGGGTGAAAGCGATATTTTAGCAACGGACAAATCGAACTTTTTAGGTGTAACGCTGTTAATTCTACCCGGAGTTCCTTGTTCTATATCGGTTGAATATTCCCAATTTCTAGTATCTATGGACGACGCTCCAGCGTCTATCCGTTCTAACGAAAAACCGGTTTTTGTATTTGAAGATGCATTATAAAAAACCGAATCGATTGAAAAACCGCGGTCGTCGCGCAATACAATTCCGTCTTCGTCGTTATTTAAATTTGCGAATTTTAATTCGATAACCGGAGAATTTATTTGCCTGTGAAATTCGAATATCGAGGAACTTTTTGTGATTACAAAGAACGATTTGGGATCAATTTGTATTTGTTCCGGAATTATTTTTGTTACCGGATTAGTTAATACATCGCTAACTGTCCAATTTTTAAGATTTACCGGTTGACCGGTGTTGTTATATAATTCAATCCATTCCGGTTCGCCGTTTGCAGGATTAAACATAATTTCGTTTATAACGACCGAATTTTTCGAAAATCCGGGTTTTACGGATTTATAAAACCGGTTATTGGTGGTATCTTGGTCTTTACTGGAAATTACTTTTATTCCGAATGCTCGTTTTTTTACCAGAGCGTTTATTTTATAGTTAAATTCATATTCTAATGAATCACCGGGAATTAAAATTTGAACAGGGGAACTTTCCGTATTTAAATCCAAAGAAGAATCCAAATCCGTATCCTCCCAAAGTTGAACTGAAAAATCGATTTGCCGTTTTCCAATATTTTTTATAATTGCGGAAATGCCAACGGTATCGTTCAAAGTTGGGAAAGGAGGATTAAATTTTATTCCGTCCGCAATTAAATCGTATTCTTTTTGTGTAACGGAATTTACATATCCGGGTGTTGCTCCAAAAACAGAAACGGACTGACTCCAATTAAGCGAATCTGAAGAAGGGTTACCGGGATTGATGCGTTCAATCGACTTTCCGGTTTCTCCGCCCCAACTTGATGAATATTCCACAGAATCAATCAATGTCCCAACAGAATCCATAATTACTATTTGATCCCCGCCGTTATTAAGCGAAGGAAGATTCAGTATTAAAATTGCCGAAGGGATATTATAAAAATTTACCAAAGAAGAATCATCGCTTAGAACTACAAACCGGTTTGGAGATAAATTAAATTCCAATTTGGAAATTTTAGCAGAAGACGATTTATCATGAATTGCCCAATTCTTCAGATTTATTGTTTTTCCCGATCTGTTAAACAACTCAATCCATTCCGGTTCACCAGTCTTGGGTTTGTACATTATTTCGTTAATTACAACATCGTTGTAATGGTACGGTTTACCGGAAACCGTTAAACCGATTATCGCTTTATTATTAGATGAATCCTCATCGGTACCGGAATTTATTTTAAAAACAAACTGATAAACTCCCGCCTGTAAACTGTCAATATTTACGTTGATGGTTATCGAATCGGAAGAATTAAGAGAATCTACAGTTTTACTAAAAAACAGCTCGTTAGCTTGTGCAATGGAATCAAGGTTTACATCGGAATATCCGTTTACCGTAAACTGTCCGGAATTTTGAATACCGAGATTTTTAATTTTTAACAACATCAAAAACGGTTTGCCTTCCACAAGTTGGGTGGGATTAACGGAAACGTTTATCAATGCAAGGTCGATTTTTTTAGGCGAGACCGAATTTGCAAAGCCGGGCGTTCCGTTTAGAACAACGGAATTTTTCCAATTTTGTGGCGAATTATTTTTACCGGGAATTATTTTCTCATCGGAAATGCCAACCGGATTATTGGCGGAATAAGTGTAAACCGAAATTGTATCACCAACTGTATCAAGCAGCGCAATAGTTCTGTTGCTTGAATTCGACATTCCGCCGGAACCGAAAGCTTTATCGGCCAATTTAACTACTAAAGCGTTCGACGGAATTAAATTTTTATAAATTCCGTTTTCAAAATCATAATCTCCTTCAAGAATTACCGCAAATTGTGCCGGCGCCAAAATAGTACCGCCGGTAACGGGTAAAATATGATCGGCATTTGAAGTTTGATATTTAATTAATACGGCAGCTAAATTAACCGGTTGGTTGCCGGAAGGATTGTACAATTCAATAAATTCACCGTTCTGAGAAGAAGGTCGGAACATTATCTCGGAGAGAATTAAATTTTGTTCGGGCTGCGAATATAATGTTTGCGTTGCTGCAATAAATGAAATAAAAATTAATAAAAACTCTTTAATGCTCATTTTTCAACTTAAACAAAAATAAACTTTAAATTTATTTCTATTTAATATAATAATAGATAAATAAATTAGTAAAGTAAAATATAAACTTGTTACATTTTGTAATTCCTTCAAAAATGATTAAATGTTTCTTGATAGAGGTATTTTTTATAGATTGTAAGTTCGTTTTAAGAAATTTTAACAATTAAGAACTCTTAATTATGGAAGAACCGCAAGTAAGCGTTGGTATTTTATCCGATAATGAAATTGATATTGTATTTTACGGAGATTACATTTTATCCGGCGGCTCTAAAAGTTTTAACGGTAAATACAAAGCGCTTTTGGAAAGCGGGAAAATTTATCTTATAAATAATTATGAAAAGTTCGAAATAGAAAACGGCACGCCTCTTATTCCCGAAGATTATCTAACAAGTTCGTTTGTGCTTAGAGATGTTATTATCGGGAAAAGATTTCATTGGGAAACCAAAGAAAATCAAAGATTTTTAGGAACAATAAAATTTTTAATTGAGAACGGTAAATTAACTGCGGTAAATATTTTGCCCGTAGAAGATTATTTGACAAGCGTTATTTCATCCGAAATGAAAGCTACGAGTCCCAAAGAACTGCTTAAAGCCCACGCAATAATTTCAAGAAGCTGGTTATTGGCACAAATGGAAAGAAGTACAACTGTTGAGTTAGGTAAAAAACATTTCCCGTCGGAGATAAAAACAGAAGATGAATACATAAGATGGTATGACCGGCAAGACCATAAACTTTACGATGTTTGTGCGGACGATCATTGCCAAAGGTATCAAGGCGTTACAAAGTTAATTGAACATAACGCTCAAATTGCCGTTAGTGAAACACGGGGATTGATTTTAAAATACGGTGACGAAATTTGCGATACCAGGTTTTCCAAATCATGCGGCGGAATTACCGAATCGTTTGAAAACGTTTGGGAACCCGTTCCAAAATCGTATTTAACAAAAATTATCGATTATAAATTTGAACCGGACGGATTTGATTTGGATTTAACAAATGAAAATGCAGCCGAAGAATGGATAAGAAATTCTCCTCCGGCATTTTGCAATACAAACGATGATGAAATTCTTTCTTTGGTCTTGATGAAATACGATCAGCAAACTAAAGATTTTTACCGGTGGACCGTAGAATATTCCCAAGAAGAGCTTGCAAATTTGATAAATACAAAAAGCGGTTTCGATTTCGGGAATATTGTAGACCTAATTCCCATTCAACGCGGAAATTCGGGCAGAATTATTAAGCTTAAAATTGTAGGAACAAAAAGAACCATGACTGTGGGAAAAGAGCTTTATATCCGGAAAATTCTATCCGATACTCATCTTTACAGTTCTGCGTTTGTTGTGGATAAATTGGACATAATTGATAATATTCCACAAAAAATAAAATTTATTGGCGCCGGTTGGGGTCACGGCGTAGGGTTATGCCAAATAGGCGCTGCGGTAATGAGCGTAATGGGTTATAAATTCGACGAAATTCTTTTGCATTATTTTCGCGGAGCAAACATTTCAAAAATTTATCAATGAAAATTTTATATTCATGCTTATCCAAAAGTTGGGGCGGAATGGAAATGTATACGCTTGCTTCCGCTTTGCAGTTAAAAAACAAAAACCTTAACGTTTCATTACTTTGCTATCCGGATTCCGAATTATTTAACGAAGCTATAAGACAAAAACTTAATGTTATTACTTCAACCGGTGACAAATATTTCCATCCTATTGAAATTATTAAATTAATCAAGCATCTGAAAAAAAATAAATTCGATATAATTCATTCCCATGCTTCGAGTGATTTATGGTTAATTGTACCAGCTTTGCGAACGGCTAAAATACAAACTCCCTTATTTTTTACAAAACACGTCGGTTCGTTTATTAATAAAAAAGATATTCTTCATAATTATTTATATAACCGTGTAAATATTGCATTTGCAATCAGTTCCGTAATTAAAAATAATTTGCTCGAAACTACATCGTTAAACGAATCTAAAATAAAAATACTTCATAACGGAGTGGACACAAAATTTTTTGACCCGGCTTTAGTTAATCCCAAAGAAGTAAGAAAAGAATTCAACATTTACGGCAGCGATATTGTAATAGGAATGATTGCCAGAATAACTTGGGGAAAAGGATACGAAGAACTATTGAAAGCCGCCGGCAGTTTAGTAAATGAATATAAAAATTTGAAATTTCTGCTTGTAGGTAAAGCCAGCCGGGGAGAAGAAGATTATGCGGAAAAAATTCAAAATCTATCCGGGCAATTAGGATTAAAAGACAAAGTAATTTTTACCGGATACAGAAAAGACACCCGCAATTTAATATCCGCAATGGATATTTTTGCATTCCCTTCGCATTCCGAAGCTTTCGGAATAGCATTGATTGAAGCAATGTCTATGGCAAAACCATCCGTCTGTTCAAATTCCGACGGTATTTTAGATATTGCAGTTGAAGGTAAAACCTCGTTGCTGTTTAAGAGAAAAGATGAAAATGACCTTAAAGAAAAACTTAAAATACTAATAGACTCTGAGCAGATGAGAACAAAACTCGGCAAAGCGGCAAGAGAAAGAGCAATAAAGAAATTCGATTTCAACAAAATAACGGAAAAAACAATCGGTTTTTATAATCTGTTTAGTTGAGCAAATTTAAAAATCCTTACATTATTTGAATATATTTTTTAATTTTAAGTTCAATATTTCCTCCGTAACCTATCGTGTTTTATAGAGGGTAACATCTTTTTCGTAAAGAACCGGAATAGTTTTTTATAAATATAAATTAATTTAGTTAATAAAACATTAATCTATTCATACTAAAAGGAGAGCCTATGAAATACAAACTAACTTATTTAATGATCATTCTGTTTATTTTTACGGGAATGTTATCTAATATTAAAGCACAAGGTGTAACAACATCATTTATAAACGGTATTATTACAGATGCCGATGGTAATCCGTTACCGGGCGCCAATATAATTGCCGTTCACGAACCCAGCGGAACTCAATACGGAACTTCTTCGAGAGCCGACGGTTTGTACAACCTTCCAAACTTGAAAATCGGCGGACCATATACCGTTACGGTTTCTTATGTGGGATATAACAAAGCAGTTAAGAAGAACGTGTTTTTAGCATTAGGACAGAAATTACGTCTCGATTTTAAATTGAGCAGCGAATCCGTAAAATTACAACAAGTAACCGTTTCGGCCGAGAAAGACGAAGTATTAAACGGAAACAGAACCGGAGCCGAAACTTTTGTTGACCCCAAACAAGTACAAACTCTTCCTTCAATTAAAAGAAGTACCAGGGATTTAACCAGACTCGATCCGAGAAGTGACGGTAACTTTAGCTTTGGAGGTAAAAACTGGTTGTACAATAATATTTCACTCGACGGTTCTTATTTTAATAATCCTTTTGGACTTGACGACCCTGCGCCCGGAGGTCAATCAAATGCGGAACCGGTTCCTTACGATGCAGTTGAACAAGTAGAAGTTTCAATAGCTCCTTTTGATGTTCGTGAAGGCGGTTTTACAGGCGCCGGAATCAATACGGTTACCAAAAGCGGAACAAATACTTTAAAAGCAACTGCTTATAGTTTTTTTAGAAACGAAAGCCTGATCGGAAATAAAGTGTCGGGTAATAAAGTTATTGCTAATCCCAATCTTTCGTTTAATCAATCCGGTGTTGCCGTTGGAGGCCCTATTGTTAAAGATAAATTATTCTTTTTCGTAAACGGAGAAATAGTTAGACGTGACGATCCCGGCACTAACTTTCTTGCGGACAGAGACGGAAACGTTACTTTCGGTGAATCGAGAGTTAGAGCAAGCGTTATGGATTCTATTAGAACCAGAATGAAAAAAGTTTATAATTATGATACCGGCGAATATGAAGGCTATGTTCACAGTACTGATAATGAAAAGTTGCTTATTAAATTAGACTGGAATATAAACGACAACAATAATTTGACGTTTCGTTATAACCGGTTGGATGCAAGAAGGGGTTTAGGACCGCATCCGTTTGTTTTAAGTCCTAACGGCAGCGGTAGAGGTCCTAATGAAAATAGTTTGCCTTTTCAAAATTCCGGGTACAGGATAAACAACAGATTAAATTCCTTTGCATTGGAATTGAATAGCAGAGGCGGTTCATTCGCTAACAGATTTTTTGCCAGTTATAACAGATTCAGAGATTATCGTGATCCGTTTAGCAGACCTTTCCCAACTATTGACATAGCTGAGAACGGAATTACATATACGACCGTTGGACACGAACCTTTCTCTATCCACAATATTCTGGACCAAGATGTACTTCAGTTCACCGATAATTTTAGTTATTATTTGGGCAAACACGTTTTTACGGTCGGTTCAACATTCGATTATTTCCATTTCTTTAATTCATTTAACATTTTTAGAAACGGTGTATTTTTCTTGCCATACTTTGTAGACTTCCAAGGAGACGGAATTCCGGAAGGAAGTACTTTCTTTTCATTAGCGGATTTCTTCTCCGCAACGGATCCCAATAATCCTAACGGACCGATTAAATTTAATCAGATGGTGGGGTCTGGACCGTTTAAAGGTGAGTTTATAAACGTCGGTCAATTAGCATTCTATGCTCAAGATGAATTTTTAGCGACTACCAGATTAACTTTAACGGCGGGATTAAGAGTTGATATTCCTATGTATTTTACCGATCCGGTTGATAACCCGTTCTCAAGATCATTAAAATTATTGGATGAGAATGATAACCCCGAAACCGTAGATCAAAGTAAGCTTGCCGGAGCTACTCCGTTGTTTTCTCCAAGAATCGGATTTAACCTTGATGTTACCGGCGACCGTTCAACACAATTGCGGGGCGGGACGGGAATATTTACGGGAAGAGTTCCTTTTGTTTGGATTGGTAATGTAATTTCAAATCCAGGCGCAAACCCCAATTTGTTTCCCGCGGCAAAAGAAATTCCTACAAAAGATAATTCAACTTTGGAACAATCATTTGATTTAAATGCTATGGTTCCGGATTTTAAATGGCCTCAAGTTTGGACCACAAATTTTGCAATAGATCAAAAATTGCCGGGAGATATTCTTGGTACGTTAGAAGTAATTTACGGGAAAGACATTAATTCTATTTACGTAAGAAATGCCGATCTGCAAAAACCTCAAAGGTTTTTACCGATTGACGGACGTCCTTATTTTACCGATGCTTCCGGGAATCATGAATTAAATCCCGACGGGGGAGCCGGAGCTTATGTTATTGATAATTCGAATGAAGGTTATAACTTTAATATTACGGCTCAGTTAAGAAAAAGATTTGATTCGGGATTATTTACAACTTTGGCTTACAGTTATACACAAGCCAAAAACTTAATGAAATCTACGGAAATTGCCAGCGTTCTTTGGTCGGAAAATCCGGTTAAAGGAGATCCCAATAAACCGGAACTCAGCTATTCCGAATTCGGTCAGAGACACAGAATAATAGGCGGAGCTACATACAGACACGAATGGAACGAAACATTTGCAACAAGTTTCGGGTTGTTTATGGAGATTGGCGAAGGCAACAGATTTGCCGGAGCCGGCGGAAACAGATATTCGTTTACTTACGCTGGCGATGTTAACGGTGATGGTTCCGCTAGTAACGATTTGATTTATATACCTAATAATAAAAACGAAATTTTCTTTGAACCTTATACCGACGCTTCGGGCAAAACCGTTAGTCCGGCGGAACAATGGAATAAATTCAATAGCTTTATAAATCAAGATGATTATTTGAGTTCTCACAGAGGACAAATAGCCGACAGATTCGGAGCCGTAAATCCTTGGTATTTTAATATCGACTTACGAATTCTTCAGGATTTCTCATTTATGCTCGGTTCGCAAAAACATACTTTCCAATTGAGTGTTGATATTCTGAATTTACCTAATTTGCTCAATTCTAGTTGGGGTGTTAGGAAAGTAGCAAACTCTGCGGCAACTTCACCTCTGGAATTGGTTAAATTTGATAATGATCCGAATAATAATATTCCCGACGGCGCTCCGGTATTTAATTACAAAGGCGGAGCAACCGAAACTTATATTGACGACCCAAGCGTTTTATCGCGCTGGCAAATGCAAATAGGTTTAAGGTACATTTTTGATTAAATCATATTTGCTCAATTTCGAAAGCCCGGATTTTTACCGGGCTTTTTTAATATTTTCCCTTTACGCTGAATCCGGTTTGTTTTTTAATTAAAGATAATTTTGAAATATCACTTCTGTTCTTTTACTTAAATTGAGTTAAAAGTTTAAGGATTTTAATTTTTTTCAAAATAATTAAACAAAATTGGAAATTCTTATTCAAAGCTAATTCTAACTTCTGAATTCTGAATTCTGATTCGTGAATTGACGGTTGTATAGATTAGCATTGAGTGCAAATAAATTTATCCGGAAGAAGTTTTGACTTGACAAAACAACACTAATTAAATGTATTTTTATTTTAATCTTTAAATATTATATTAGAATCTAAAGAGAACAATTACACAGTGTAAACATTTCGAACAAAATGAAAACATCATTAAGAATAGTATTATACAATATCTTTCTTGTTTCAATAATTACGGGACAACCATTCTCGCGCGGTGTAAATCTAACCGGCTGGTTCCAACCCGAAAGCATTAACAGATTGCCCTTCTTGAAATATACGAAAGAAGATTTTTACAATTTGAAAGCATTGGGTGTTGACGTAATAAGGCTGCCGGTTAATTTACATGCTATGACGGATAATACTCCATCGCAAACATTGGATGACTTGCTTTTTTATTTCCTCGATCAAGCGGTTGACTGGGCCGAGGAATTAAATATCAAACTGATTTTGGATAACCATTCCTTCGACCCCGCCGTGGAAACCGGTTTCCGTATCGATACTGTTCTGATTCCCGTTTGGCAACAAATGGCCGGACATTATAAGAATCGTTCGAGTTTGATCTATTATGAAATTATGAACGAACCCCACGGAATTTCACACAGCCGTTGGAATCAAATTCAGCAAAGCGTAATCGACGCAATACGGGAGATTGATTCCGTTCACACTATTATTGTAGGCGCTGCCGATTGGAACGGATTTTACGGTCTGGAATACATGGCGGATTTTCCGGATACGAACTTGCTTTATACTTTTCATTTTTACGAACCGAATTTATTCACGCATCAAGGTGCCAGCTGGACGATTCCCTCAATGGAATTTGTTGGAGGAATTCCTTTTCCGTATTCCGCAAACAAAATGCCGCCGCTCGATTCCGTTTACGCCGGAACATGGATTGAAGATTCGTATAATTATTACCCGGTCGAAGGAACACCGGAAAATGTTAAAAGCCTCATCGATATTGCCGTCAATTTTAAAAACACGAGGAACGTCCCGCTTTTTTGCGGTGAGTTCGGCGTTTATATGGAAAACAGTCCGGATGACGACAGGGTTTTTTGGTACGACCTTGTGCGGAATTATTTCGAGCAGAACGGAATCCCGTG
>Ga0256841_1002178_pt1 | contig 15842 bp, 8 predicted proteins | sample 356308metaG_FD_185971 | JGI IMG/M metagenome (GOLD analysis project Ga0256841, IMG submission 185971) | Hydrothermal vent microbial communities from Mid Atlantic Ridge, Atlantic Ocean - 356-308 | ecosystem: Environmental > Aquatic > Marine > Hydrothermal vents | place: Atlantic Ocean: Mid... | reverse complement strand
GGATTTACCATGGATATTTAAGGATAGTGGAAATATTAAATATAATTTATTCGGTATTTCCGCCAACAGTAATATTAAGTTAAAGCCGGCCAAATCATTTATTTCGTATTGGTTTGCTTGGGTAGCTTTTTATCCCGATACTGATTTATACATAAAGTAATATTGGTAAGAAAATTTTTTATTATTTATTCCTTTAAAACCATTCACTAAAAATTTTTTTTAATTTTTATAAAAAAATTGGGGTTCGGCTGAACCCCAATAATATGTAGGAATGTGAAGTTAATTACATAAATAACTTTAATCGTGTATAAACAAATCTTCCGTTAAAACCGGAAGGAGTTAAACCGCTATAAGGAAATATACCGTTGAAGCTATTTTTCTTAATTGTTTTATCGGGATAAGCATCAAAAATATTATTTACACCAACAGCCAAAGTAAGTTGTTGCATAAGTTTATAAGAAAAATCCAAATCGGTAAACCAAACATTTCCGTATGTTTGATCTCTGGTAGGATCATTATTATAAATTGAAAACTCACCGAAACGTATTACTCTGAGAGTTGCCGAAAATTTATCGTAATTATAATTAGCCATAAAATTCCATGATGATAACGGTTGTCCTTTTTCGATTCTACCTTGTTCAACTCTTCCCATCAATGGAATAGAAGTAATAGCTTTTAATTGAGAAGGAGTTTTAATTTTGTCTTTATTTGTTATTTCCGTTTTATTAAAATTCATTGCAACAACAAATCTTAAACTAGAATTTGAGGTAAGGTGCATACCGTACTTAGCGGTTATATCCAAGCCCAAAGTTTTCGTATCAACTGCATTTGTAAAATATCTACCGCCTGTAGCATTAATACCCAAGTTACTTAAAAAACTTTTTACTCCGCTACCGGTAAAGTTTTCCGACAGTACAATTCTATTCTTTAAGGAAATTAAATATCCGTCAACTGTTAAATCGAAATTATTTTTAGTAAAAGTAAAACCGGCACTAGTATTAACTGAAGTTTCGGCATCAAGTGATTTTGCCCCAAGTGCTTTGGCAACTTCGGTATTTACCGGAAACGTTCCAACTTCGAATGGAACACCGCCTATAAAGTTTGTTGCAATTGAAGAGAAAAATGCTTGCGATAATGAGGGAGCACGAAATCCGTTGCTTATAGAACCCCTTAATGAAAAACCTTTAACAAATTCGTATCTTGTAGCAAGCTTACCGGCAAAAGCGGAACCGAAATCGCTGTAATTTTCAAATCTGCCGGCAACACTAAGAGTCCATTGTTTTAATATATTATTTTCTAAATCTATATAAGCACCAAAATTGGTACGGCTTTCATTTTGTTCATTTTTAGGTGAAAATCCCGGAAACACTTGAGAGCCTACAGGTGCAGCTTTACCTTTGTTCGGACCATCCAAAATAGGCACTTTTCCGTTTTCATAAGACATTGGTTCACCTGCAACTATTTGATAATTTTCCCATCTGAATTCAGCACCAACCGCAACATTTAAAGGTTCTGCAGTCCCAATATCATAAGTTCTGAGAAAATCTGCCGTTGTAACGGCTTGACCGGCTTTAAGACTACCATCATCAAAACTTTTTTTACTATCCGTACCAAACGAAGCATTTAATGTATTGAAAGTATTAAAGTTAAAAGTGTTTGCTCCGTATGTTTGTGCAAAATCGTAAGACCATTTTCCAAAACTACCTTTTAATCCGGCAACTAAGGAAATGTCTGATATTTTAGGAGAAATTTTCGGCAAAAATCCGTCCGGATAAATAGCCCTTACATTTCTATTATCAAGTGATCTTCTATAATAGCCGCCGGCAAAACCGTTTCTGTATGTATATCCACCGAAAGCGTAAAAATTAAGACTGTTTTTTAATGGAATATCCGCATTAAAAAATGCTCCGACATCAACTGTTCTGGAATCTCCCCAATGGTGATTTAATCTGTTAAATTTTGCTTCTCTTGGGTCAGGTGTTGTATTTGTTGTTGCCCAATCTGTGTTAAAATATTGCTGTCTTGGATCCAAGCCGGCTCTATTAGTTCCGTTATGATTAACATATACACCGCTTAAATAAATTGTTCCGGTTTCATTAACTTTAAAACCATATCCCAAATTAATGTCTGTTGAAAATCCGTCGGTTATATTCACACTTTCAACTTTTCCGTCCCAACTATACGATGAGGCATCTTCTCCGGCTATATTACCTTCGCTTTCAGAATAGCCTCTTTGTTGAGTGGTTATATTTTCGCCTGCAGTTACTGAAACATCCAATCCAACTTTCTTTTTTAATATAATATTTATAACACCTGCTATAGCATCGGAACCATATTGAGCGGAAGCACCGTCTCTTAGAACTTCAATTCTTTCAATTGCTCCTACGGGAATAGCATTTAGATCAACACCGGAAGAACCGCGTCCTATTGAACCGTTAACATGGATTAAAGCACTGCTATGTCGTCTTTTACCGTTAACCAATACAAGAACGTGATCAGGGTTCATCCCTCTAATTGCAGCCGGTCTTACTTCATCCGAACCGTCTGTTATGGTATTTTGAGGTTGATTAAATGATGGTACCAACATTTTTAACAATGCTGTTGTTTGTGTTGCACCGGTTTTTTCTATGGCTTTTGCAGTTAAAACATCAACCGGTACGGGTGAGTTAACTACAGTTCTATTTAATCTTCTTGAACCTAAAACTACAACCTCGTCCGTTCCTATTAAATCCGAACTTAACTTAAAGTCCTTGTGAACCGTTTTCCCGCTTGAAATTGTTACTTTTGCTTTTACGGGTTTATAACTAATAAAAGTTGCCTTTAGTGTATATTCACCTGGTTTAAGCGTTAATGTATATTTACCGTCATTTGATGTGGCTGCTCCAATTTGTGTTCCTACTACAATAATATTAGCACCGGGTAATACTTTACCGGAATTGGCATCGGTAATAGTACCGGTTATTTTACCCATGTTTTGACCTAAAATAGTATTTGAAAAAACGAAGGCAGCAACTATTGAAAGGATGTAAAAAATCTTTGCTTTCTTATGGTGTGCTAAATATGGAAAAATTTTCATTTTTTAGACTCCTCATTTGTTGGTAAGTTTAGTTAATTATAGAGAAAATTTTTATAATACTAATATATTTATTTCACTATGAACCTCTCCAATTTCTCTGTAAAAAAAACATAATACGATTTTTTTATTAATATATCAAGAAATGAAAATATTTGTTTTCTGATTTGAACAATTATTTTACAATATCAAATGTTTGTGATTTAATTTTAGGGAACGAAAAATATCAATTTATTATTTTCAAAGTTAAACTCAAATTATGCATTAGAATTTTGAAATTGTTTATAAAACTTTAATATGAAATTAAGTTAAAGAGACTTTTTAATTACTCCATTCCTAATGCTTTGCATTAGAAAAATTGTTTTTATTACAATAGTTTAGAATTATTCTGTTTTCTATTATATAATATGGTTGAAGTAATAAAGTGTTAAATCAATTTTTCAGTATTGAACAAATTTTAAAATAAATAAACAAAACTTTGTAACTATTCGCTACTATTCCATGGAAAATATTTTCGATAATAAATAATGTTGGGTAAATCAGAACAAACAAATTGATTATCTAAAAAATTTTTATCCATTTGAATAATAACAATTATTCTAAAAAAATATTCTTTTTAATTTAAGTATTTGAATCCAATAATTTGTTAAACTTTAATATCCTTCGGCCGAACCGCTACCACGTGGGTCTGCGGCACCGTAAATAATATGCTTTTCACTATCAATTATAATACCTTCGGCAATACCTAATATTCTGAAGCTTTTCCTAATATCAGCTAATTTATATCCCATACGTTTTAACTTTTCTGCAGTATCCGAATTAATAGCATATTTTTCAAAAAATAATTTATCGGGTAACCACTGATGATGAATTCTCGGCATATCAATTGCAGTTTGGATATCCATTTTAAAATCTATACAATTTAAAATTACTTGTAAAACCGTTGTTATAATTGTAGAACCTCCGGGTGAACCTATTATTAAATACGGTTTATTATTTTTTAGAACGATTGTAGGTGTCATAGAACTTAACATTCTTTTTTCAGGTTGAATGGAATTTCCTTCTCCTCCAATTAATCCGAACTGATTTGGAACACCGGGTTTTGAACTGAAATCATCCATTTCGTTATTTAGCAAAAAGCCTGCACCGTCAACAACAATTTTATTACCAAAGGCAGAATTAAGTGTGGTTGTAACACTAACAGCGTTTCCTTTATTATCAACAATTGAATAATGAGTGGTTTCCGTGCTTTCGCTATATTGTTTCGGATTTCCTGCTTTAATTAATGAAGAGGGTGTTGCTTTGTTGGTTATCTTTTTAAAAATCGATTTTGCATATTTTTTAGATAATAAACCTTTTTGAGGAACAGGATAAAAATCGGAATCTCCCAAATGAACAGAGCGATCGGCATACGCATATTTCATAGCTTCCACAAGCTTATGATAATATTTACTGCTTCCCCATTCGGACATTTCGAATTTATAGTTTTCCAATATGTTTAACATTTCGACCAAAATAATTCCACCGGAGCTTGGCGGAGGCATAGAAATAATTTTATAACCTCTATAATTTCCAACAATAGGTTTTCGTTCAACAGGTTGATACTTATCCAAATCTTTTTGAGTAATTATTCCGCCTAACTTTTGAATTTGCTTAATTAATAATTTTGCCGTAACACCTTTATAAAAACCTTCTCTACCTTTCTCTTTAATTAACTCGAGTGTCTTTGCCAAATCGAGTTGTTTAAATATATCTCCTTCCTTAAAAGGTTTTCCGTTCTTACTGAATATTTTAAACGAAGACGGATATTTGGAAAACAACGGTAAAGCTTTAGCGAAAGAATCGGCTGAATGTTTATCCACAGTCCAGCCGTTTTTGGCCAATTCAATAGCAGGTTCAATAACTTCGGATAATTCCATAGTACCGTATTTTTTTAGTGCGTAAATAAGTCCGGCAACACTACCCGGAACACCAACGGACGTTGCACCTTCTTTACTTAATGCAGGAATATAATTGCCATTTTTATCCAAATACATATCTCTAAAAGCTTTGATAGGTGCTTTTTCTCTAAAATCTATTGTAGTGTTTTCACCATTTTTCAAATGAATAACCATAAAACCTCCACCACCAATATTACCCGCGTAAGGATAAGTTACTGCAAGAGCAAAGCCAACAGCAACGGCTGCATCAACTGCGTTCCCACCTTTTTTTAATATCCGAACACCTACTAATGAAGCAGGTGTACTAACAGTAACAACCATAGCATTTTTTTCTTCTTTGGCTTTGTGAAACGCAGCGTTATGTTTATCGGGTATTAAAATTATACTTACTGTAATAATTGCTATTACAAATCTTAATGCTTTTTTACTTTTCATCGAATTTCCTTTGTTTATATTTATAATATTTAATATTAAACTTTTTATTTTTTACTTATTTATACATGTAACCGACTAAAAATCTTAGTAAAAAAGTTTTCGATTGAAGGTAATTAAAACTTTTGTATTTTACAAAAAAATTATTATATTGAAAAAAGAGCAAAAACATTCCAGCAAAATTAACTAAAGTTTTTATTGTTTTACTACGATAGTAACTTAAATAGATTTACTTAAGTTTAAGATTACCTTAAATATTTAATATATATAACGCAACAAATCAAGGAGAACTCATGTCGAAAATTGTAATTATTGGTGCTGGTTTTGCAGGTCATACTGCCGCTTTATATCTGGGTAACGCATTGGGCAGGAACCATGAAATAACGGTTATTAATCGCCAAGACTATTTCTTATATATCCCATCGTTAGTTTGGGTAGGTGTAGGAAATATGAAACCGGAAAAAACCACATTTAAGTTGGAACCGGTATATAAAAAAATGAACATTAAATTTGTTCATGGTAAAGCTACCGAAATTCATCCGGACGATCAGTTTGTAATAGGCGAAAAAGAAACAGACAAAACCGAAGTAAAACTTGAATATGACTATCTTATTATTGCAACCGGTCCAAAATTAAACTACGAAAACACTCCGGGTTTAGGACCAAAACATGGTTACACACATTCAATTTGTACTTTACCACATGCTATTTCCAGTAGAGATAAATATCTTGAACTTGTTGAAAGAATGAAAAAAGGTGAAAAGATAAGAATGGTAATAGGAACAGGTCATGCCGCTTCTACTTGTCAAGGTGCAATTTTTGAATATATCACAAATATCCATAAAGATTTATTAAATAGAGGTTTAAGAGATAAAGCCGAATTAATTTATCATTCCAACGAAAGAGCTTTGGGAGATTTCGGCGTTAGAGGTGTTGTTGCCAAATATAAACATAAGTTAGTCGGCAGCGATGTTTTTATCGGTGCGATATTCAAAGATTTCGGAATTAAATGGAATATTCAAAGAGCCACAAAAAAAGTTGATGACAAGAAAATATATTGGGAAGATTTTGATGGAAACTTTGGAGAAACCGAATACGACTTTGCAATGTTAGTACCTCAATTTACCGGACAACCATTTAAATTTGTCGGTAAAAACGGAGAAGATGTTTCTTCAAAAATAGCAAACCCGGCAGGTTTTATTAAAGTTGATGGAATATACGGATTACCTTATGACGAATTAGTAAATAAACCGGAAGCATGGCCTGCTGTTTATCAAAACGATAGCTACAAAAATATTTTTGCCGGTGGAATTGCATTTGCACCACCCGGACCAATTTCGCAACCGCATGTAAATCCAAACGGAACAAAAATAACAGCCGCACCACCAAGAACAGGAATGGTTTCCGGTATTATTGGTCGTGTTATTGCAAATAATGTTATTGATTTGGTTAAAAAAGGTAAAATGACTCACCATGAACGAATGACCGAAATGTATGCCGCATGTATAGCTTCTATGGGAGATTCCCTTTGGGACGGTTCCGCCGCTACCATTATTTTATATCCCGTTGTACCTAATATCAAACATTATCCGCATCAAAACGGAAGAGACAGATTTGTTACATTAATGGAAATGGGTTTAGCAGGTGCATGGATGAAAAAATTAATTCACTATACTTTTATTCATAAACTACAAGCCCGTATCGGCTGGCAAATGATTCCCGAATAAAGGAGGTAAAAATGGAAATTACAAAAAAAGACCATAAAATGATGAATTGTAAAATAATTCAACTTTGGCGCTTCATTGTTTTGAATTTAAAAATACTTAAAGGCGTTGATCATAGTAAGCGTGCTTAGTTTTATACGATATCTTTTATTTGCAAGCGAAGTTGTAACCTACTCAACTTCGCTTTTTATTTTTATTTATTTTAATCCTAAATTATATGCGGTTGATTTTATTTAAGACAAACAAATTTTTTCAAAAGCAATAATTCCCTATCCGTCTTTTTTCACATCGTAATTATTCTAGAGTTAGATTTTATCTGAAAAGAGTAAACAATTTTATTCATTTTCCGATAGTAAAATATCGGTATAATTATTTTACGTATATATTTTTCAAATTACCGATTGTACTTTAAACTTAATTTTTTAGATTTTCAAATATTTTTACCGGGAAGGGGAAAATATATTTGTGATTATAACTGTTAGGTCAGAATAATAATAATATAAGGAAAATACGTTATGGATGCTGTTTTAGCCGCAAGATGGCAATTCACCATTGTTACCGTTTATCATTTTTTCTTCGTTCCTATTACACTTGGTTTAACTTTGTTTGTTGCAATATTGGAAACACTATACGTTAAAACAAACAACGAAGACTATTTAAAAATGACAAAGTTTTGGGGGAAGTTACTTTTAATCAATTTTGCAATTGGTGTTGCTACAGGTATTATTCAAGAATTCCAATTCGGAATGAACTGGTCAGAATATTCAAGATTTATGGGCGATATTTTTGGTGTTCCTCTGGCAATTGAAGCTTTATTGGCTTTTTTCATGGAATCAACATTCCTAGGGTTATGGATATTCGGTTGGGAAAAACTTTCAAAAAAAATGCACATGGCAACCATGTGGTTAGTTGCAATTGGTTCGAATCTTTCCGCTTTTTGGATTTTAACGGCTAATTCTTTTATGCAACAACCGGCCGGTTATAAAATTGCAAACGGACGAGCAGAATTAACAGACTTTTTGGCTGTTGTTACAAACGGTCACGTTTGGGTACAATTTCCTCATGTAATTTTAGCAGGTATGAGCACAGCCGCATTTTTTGTAATTGGTATTAGTGCTTGGCATTTATTAAAGAAAAGCAAAAACATTCATCTATATCAAAAATCTTTTAAAATTGCTACTATATACGGCTTCGTTTCTGTTATGCTTGTTACAATGCAAGGACATTATCAAGCACAATATATGGCCAAAATTCAACCGATGAAGATGGCGGCTGCAGAAGCTTTATGGGAAACGGAAGACCCCGCTTCTTTTTCTCTTTTTACAATTGGAGATGAAAAAGCAAAAAAAGATGTGTTTGCAATAAAAATACCCGGCTTACTTAGTTTTTTAACACACAATAAATTTTCCGGTCCGGTAGAAGGCATTAAAAATTTACAAGCAGAATATGAAAAAAAATATGGACCCGGAGATTATGTTCCTCCGGTTGCAATTACATATTGGACATTTAGAATTATGGTTGGTGCTGGTACGGCGATGGTGTTTCTTATGCTTTTCGCAATATATAAAATTGGTAAAAACGATTTTAATTTTTCTCCTTTAATGTTAAAAATATTTTTCTGGGCACTCTTTTTACCTCATATTGCAATTGCCAGCGGCTGGATATTTACAGAAGTAGGACGTCAACCGTGGGTGGTTTTCGGTTTGATGCAAACTTCAAGCGCCGTTTCACCTACTGTTCCCGTTGGAAATATTATTTTTTCAATGACTGCATTTTCCATCCTTTACGTAATATTAATGATAGCAACGGTTTTCCTATGGAAAAAATATGCAAAACTCGGAATGGAAGATCAGGAACACGGTTTAGAAAATATAGAATCAATAATTAAAGCGGCTTAGGAGGATAAAATGGATCTTAACACACTTTGGTTTATACTTATTGCAATATTATTTATAGGATTCTTTTTCTTGGAAGGATTTGATTACGGAGTGGGAATATTATTGCCCTTTTTATCTAAGGACGATAAAGAAAGAAGACAAATTATAAATGCAATCGGTCCGCATTGGGATGGTAACGAAGTTTGGTTACTAACTGCCGGCGGTGCAACTTTTGCCGCTTTCCCAAATTGGTATGCTACAATGTTCAGCGGTTTTTATCTTGCTCTTATTTTAATGCTGTTGGCTTTAATAAGCAGAGCCGTTGCTTTTGAATATAGAAGTAAGCATCATACATATTCATGGCGTAATTCATGGGATTGGGTAATTTTCTTCGGTAGTTTTACGCCTGCACTTCTTTGGGGTGTTGCTATTGCAAACTTAATTAAAGGAGTTCCCATAGATGCAAATATGAATTACACCGGAACAATTTTTACCTTGCTAAATCCCTACGGTTTAATTGGCGGTATTGCGGCTTTGTTGGTTTTTATGTTGCACGGCTCATTATTCTTATCTCTTAAACTTAGCGGATCACTTTTGGAAAAAGTTCGTTCAACCTCCAAAAGACTTTGGTTTCCGGCTACCATTGCAATTTTTACTTTTGTTATTTACGGATATTTCGAAACCGACATGTTCACCAAACTTGGAGTTAACCCAGGTATTGTACCTGTTGTTGCCGGAGTATCAATACTTGCAGTAAAATGGTTTTTGAACCAAAAGAAAGAAGGTTGGGCATTTATTATGACGGGATTAACAATTGTCTTTTCGGTTATAACTATTTTTTCAGGACTTTTTCCAAGAGTTATGGTTTCGAGCACAAACCCCGATTGGAGTTTAACAATATACAATGCTTCGGCATCTGATTATACGTTGGGACTAATGAGCTGGGTTGCCTTAATATTTGTTCCGATTGTACTGGCGTATCAAGCATGGAGCTATTGGGTGTTTAGACATCGCATTACCGATAAAACCGAATTGGAATATTAAAAAATATAATAATTAAAAACGTCCCCAATATTATTACGGGACGTTTACTATTAAATTTATCCTAACGGATTTAAGCTAAGAAAGAAGACCCAAAATGCATATCGATAAAAGATTGCTTCGTTTAACGGTTCCCGTAAAAAGCAATTTGATTTTTACCGTAATTTTCGGCTTGGCTGCAGCTTGCGCAGTAGTTGGACAAGCATATTATATTAGCAAAATAATAGATAATGTTTTTCTACATAATGCGAATATTTCAAATGTTAAATATCTATTATTCTTCGTAATCATAATAAGTCTTTTAAAAGCTTTGTTTATTTGGTTCGAACAAAACTTTGCCAACAAAGTAGCAACATATATAAAAAACAAAGTCCGCAATGAAATTACCGAATATATTTTTAAGTTAGGTCCTAATTATATAAAATCGGAAAGAACCGGTGATGTTGTAAATACATTAACAAACGGAATTGAAAAATTAGATGCCTATTTCAATAAATTTATTCCACAACTATTTCTATCGGCTTTAATACCAATTTTAATAATAATATTTGTTTTGCCTATAGATTTACTTTCGGCAGTTGTATTTGTTTTAACGGCTCCTCTTATTCCTATGTTTATGATGCTTATAGGTTCCGCCGCCGAAAAATTAAATAAGAAACAATGGAAATCTCTAAGTTTAATGAGCGCCTATTTCTTAGATGTAATTCAAGGTTTAACAACCATTAAACTTTTTAACAGAACAAATCATGTATTAAATAAAATTTCCGTAATAAGTAATCTCTTAAAAAAATCGACAATGAAAGTTTTAAAAATAGCATTTCTTTCCGCTTTGGTTTTGGAAATGTTTTCTACAATAAGTATTGCAATAATTGCTGTAGAAATCGGTTTGAGATTAATGAACGGGAACCTTGCTTTTCAACCGGCTCTTTTTATTTTAATTATGGCACCGGAATTTTATAATCCAATCAGACAGTTAGGAACACGGTACCATGCGGGTATGGAAGGTATAGCTGCCGCTCAAAGCATTTACAAAATTTTGGAAACTCCTATTGTTTCCTTTGCCAAAGTTGATTCAATTTTTAATTTTAATTTCAAAAAAATAACTTTTGAAGATGTTCATTTTTCTTATGATACAAACAATAAAAAAGCAATTAACGGTATTTCGTTTTCAATATATCCCAAAACAATTACGGCTCTTGTTGGTAAAAGCGGAAGCGGTAAAACAACAACCGTAAATTTAATGCTGAAATTTATTGAACCCACGCAAGGTAAAATATGTATTGACGGAATAAATATAAACAACATTAAACGTAAAGAATGGTTAAAACAAATTGGATGGATTTCTCAAAATCCTTATTTATTCAACAAATCAATTAAAGAAAACATTTTAATTGCAAAAGAAAATGCTACCGAAAAAGAATTACAACAAGCAATTGAATACGCCAAATTAAATAAGTTTCTTAATTCATTACCAAATGGTATTAATACCGTTATAGGAGAACGTGGATTCGGTTTAAGCGGTGGAGAAGCTCAAAGAGTTGCTCTTGCCAGAGCATTCCTTAAAGATGCACCGATTCTGATTTTAGATGAACCTACCGCAAATTTGGACCCGGCAACAGAAAAGGAATTGATTGAAAGTATTAGGTTACTTACAAAAAATAAAACAGTTTTAATGATTGCTCACAAACTAAATACAATTAAACAAGCTGATAATATTCTTGTCTTTTCCGAAGGCAAAATTGTTGAAAGCGGTAAACATTTTGAATTGATTAAGGCAAATAAACATTATTCCAAATTGATAAATAAATCCGGAGGAATTAATGTTTAACATACTACTCAGATTATTGAAAATCACAAAAGAATATAAACTTTGGATGTTATTAGCGGCTTTCGTAGGTTTTCTAACAATAGGTAGCAGCATAGGATTAATGATGACCTCCGCTTATATTATTGCAAAAGCTGCATTACACCCTTCTATTATTGAACTTCAAGTGGGTATTGTGGGCGTAAGGTTTTTCGGAATTTCCCGCGGTATTTTCCGATATATAGAAAGATATATTTCACACGAAGTAACTTTTAGTCTTTTGGCAAAATTCAGAGTTTGGTTTTTTTCATCCGTAGCTCCTCTTGTTCCCGTAAAAATTTCTAAATATAAGAGTGGCGATTTATTAAATCGCGCAGTGGCCGATATTGAAAGCTTGGAACATTTTTTTGTTCGTGTTATTTCACCGCCAATTGTTGCCATAATGGTTCTGTTACTTTTCGTTTTTTTATTCGGATTCTATAGTTTTTATTATTCTTTGATTATTGCCTTCTTTTATTTATCCGCCGCTATTGGCATTCCCGCATTAACATTTTATCTAAGCAAAAATATTGGTAGCAAGTTAGTTGAATTGCAAGGAAAACTTTCCGAGCTTGCAGTTGACCAAGTTCAAGGTGTTGCGGATTTATTGGTTTACGGACAAGAAGAAAAATATTGTAAGACTTTTTACTTGTTGAATGAAGAATATACTTCTTTACAAAGACGAATGGCATTAATTTCCGGACTAAACGATTCTTTAATTGGACTTTTAATGAACTTTGCCGTTGTATTTATTTTAACAATAGCAATACCGGATGTAACTTCCGGTTTTTTAGACGGCGTTTATTTATCCGTTTTGGCTCTTGGTACCATGGCGGTTTTTGAGGCGGTGCTTCCGTTACCGGCTTCTTTACAATATTTAGAAAAAACAGCTAAAGCTGCAGAAGAAGTTTTTGAAGTGGAAAATATAAAACCTGTCAATTTAAAAGTTGTAAATGAGCAAATACCTAATAAATTCAATATAGAATTTAAAAATATTCACTTTGCTTATGATGTGCGAAATAAAATATATGAAAATTTATCTTTAACATTACCTGAAAAAAGTATTACAGCAATTGTAGGAACAAGTGGTGCCGGAAAATCTACTTTAATAAATTTATTAGTAAAATTTTGGCAATATGACAAGGGAAATATTTTAATAGGAGGAATAGATTTAACAAATATCTCCGATAAAATATTGAATAATCTAATTGCCGTTGCCCCGCAAAATACTCACCTTTTTAATTTATCCATAAAAGAAAATCTAAGATTTGCAAAACAGAATGCTACCGAAGACGAAATTATTTCGGCATGCAAAAAGGCAGACTTGCATAATTTTATTGAAACTTTGCCAAACAAATATGATGAACTTATTGGAGAACAAGGCTTAAAAATTAGCGGTGGTCAACGTCAAAGGATTTCGATTGCCAGAGCAATATTAAAAGATACTCCCATAATTATTTTCGATGAACCTACTTCGGATTTGGATGCAATAACCGAATCCAAATTAATGAAAACATTTTATGAATTGGCTAAAACAAAAACCGTACTTATTATTACTCACCGTTTGGTACATCTGAAAAATGTAAATAAAATTGCTGTTATGAGAAACGGAAATATTGTTGAAACCAAAAACCATGTTGAATTACTAAAGTTAAACGGTTTCTATAAAAAACTATTTGATTCTCAAAACAGTTTGGTTGCTTAGAAAAAACCTTAAAAATTTAAACCGAAAATAATTGGCACAAACGGATTTTTGCAAAACGTAAAATAATTTGCTTTAATCTTTTTAATTACACATCTTCCGATAAAAAATGCTTATATTTCATTTCACTTATTAAAAGATTATTTGCAGTAATGAATAAATTTGCTCCGGTATTTATTATTTTTGCCGCTATACTTTGGGGAATTGACGGAATAGTTTTAAGACCGTCGTTAAATGCTTTACCGGTTTCAATTGTTGTTTTTACCGAAAGCATTATTGTTTCCATTTATCTGTTTCCTATTTTACTAAAAGATTTTGCACTTGTAAAAAAACTTAATCTTATAGATTGGCTTTCGTTTATTGGAGTTGCACTTTTTGGTGGAGTAATTGGAATTTTAGCAATAACAAAAGCACTTTTTTATGTAAATTTTGTAAATCTATCAATAGTTATTCTTATTCAAAAATTACAACCGGTATTTGCAATTGCTTTCGCTGTTTTTTTATTAAAAGAAAAATTACATAAGCAATTTATTTTATGGTCTTCGCTTGCCATTGCCGGTGCTTATATTATGGCTTTCGGTTTTTCAATTCCGGATATTTCAACAGACAACAAAACTTTTATGGCGGCAATGTTTTCTCTTTTGGCGGCATTTAGTTTCGGACTTTCCACCGTATTAAGTAAACGTGCTTTACAAAATAGTAATTTTAAACTTGCCACTTATTTAAGATATATACTTTCTTCCATATTTATGTTTGCAATTGTTATCTTTTACGGAGAAACAAATTTGGTTTCGTCTTTTTCCAATTCACAAATTATTACATTTTTTTTGATAGCATTCACAACGGGCGGGCCGGCTATGTTTATTTATTATTACGGTCTTAAATATACTTCCGCTTCTTCTTCCACAATATTGGAATTGGCTTTTCCTTTAACCGCTATTTTGTTGGAATATTTTTTAAGAGGAAACATTTTGGATATCGTTCAATGGTTTGGCGTAATAATTCTTTTTGTGAGTATAGGTAAAGTTAGCAAATTAAATATATCCTAAAAGTTTTAATTATTTAATATATAATTATTTAATTTTTATTTTCTTTTGCTTTAGGTTGAATAATAATTTTAACCAAATTAACTTTTGTTTTAGTTGAATGTAAAACTATAATATTAAAATTATCGATATTAATTTTTTCACCTCTATCGGGTATGCGACCTAATTTTGTTATTATGTAACCGCCAAGGGTTTCATATTCTCCTTCGGGAATATTCAACTCAAATTCTTCGTTTATAAAATCCACATCAACCTTTCCGCTTATTACATAAGTATTATCGGATACTTTTTTACAAACATCGGGTTCTTCATCATATTCATCTTGAATTTCGCCGAACATTTCTTCTATTATATCTTCAATTGTAATTAAACCGGCCGTGCCTCCGAATTCATCAACAACAATTGCTATTGAAACATGCTTTTCCAAAAACTCATTAAGCATATCCAAACTTTTTTTTGTCTCTGGTACAAAATAAATTTCTTTGATAATGGATTTTAAATTTTTGGGATTTTTGAAAAGGTCATAAACATAAACAACACCTTTTATATTATCCAAATTTTCTTCATAAATCGGAAGCTTAGAGTAACCTGAATCCGTAAATGTTTGAATTACTTCATCAATTGTAGCATCAATACCAACGCCAATAATATCCGTACGCGGTGTCATGTTTTCGTAAACCTTTTTTTCACCTAAATCAATTATATTTTTTAGTATATCGGTATCCTCTTCGTCAACATTTCCGGCATCTGAACTTTCATCCAACAATGTATGAATGTCATCTTTTTGTATAACGGAAATTTCATCATCTTTGGTAATGTCTCTGGTGTTTGTAAGTATTGTTGTTATTGATGATGCAACGTGAACAAACGGAAATAATATTTTGGAAATTATTTTAAGCGGAATTGAGGATGTAATAACAAAACTATCGGCAAATTCTCTTGCAATATATTTTGGAATTAATTCTCCGAATAATAAAAGTACTATTGTTGAAATTACCAAAATAGACAGATTACTAAAATTATAAGCGGACAATAAAATTGCCGTTAACAACGAAGCAAAACTTATGTTTACAATATTATTTGAAATTAAAATTGTGGAAAAAAAGACTTGCGGATTTTCCATAAAATAGTGAGCATATTTTGCCGCTCTTTTATTTTTTCGTG
>Ga0256841_1002176_pt1 | contig 15861 bp, 16 predicted proteins | sample 356308metaG_FD_185971 | JGI IMG/M metagenome (GOLD analysis project Ga0256841, IMG submission 185971) | Hydrothermal vent microbial communities from Mid Atlantic Ridge, Atlantic Ocean - 356-308 | ecosystem: Environmental > Aquatic > Marine > Hydrothermal vents | place: Atlantic Ocean: Mid... | reverse complement strand
CCCGATCCCCCGTCGGGCCCCCGATCCCCCGTCGGGCTGCCCACCTCCCTTGTAGGAGCGGGCTTGCCCGCGAACCCGGCGCAGCCGGGGGACGTGCGGTTCGGTGGCCGCCGTGATCGCGGGCAAGCCCGCTCCTACAGGGGAATGGCTGCCACCGGCCGGTAAGGGGAAAGGTCGCCACCGGTCGACAAGGGGAATGACCGCCACCGGCCGGCAGGGGGAATGGTCGCCACCGGTCGGCAGGGGGAACGACCGCCGCCGGTCGGCAGGGGGAATGACCGCCACCGGTCGGCAGGGGGAATGGTCGCCACCGGCCGGTAAGGGGAATGGCCGCCGGCGGTCGGTACGGGGGAATGGCCGCTAGCAGTCGGCGGACACGCCCGGGTTGCCGGCCACGCCCTTGAGCAGCGGCTGGTTCAGGTCGCTGACGTGCACGGTATCCTGGGCGCGCAGGTATTCCGCCACCACGTCCCAGATCGGCCGGCCCTCCAGCGGCTGGGCCACGCTGGCCCAGCCCGCCACGGCGTATTCCTTGCCGGGCTGGATCGGCTCCCCGTCCAGGGTCATGTCGCTGATGCGCGAGCCGATGTCGGCATTGGGGTCGATGGCGTACTTGAGGCCGCCGGTGCGCACCATGTCGCCGCCCTGCTGGTAGTAGGGGTCCTTGTTGAACAGGTTGTCGGCGACATCTTCGAGGATCTCCTTGATGCGCTCGCCGCTGAGGTTGTTCAGGGTCACCGTGGGGTAGGTGATGGCGGTCTGGGTCATGACATGCTCGAAGGTGATGTCCTCGCCGGGCAGCACGCTCACCCCCCAGCGGAAGCCGGGCGAGAAGGCCATCTGGGCGCCCAGTACGTCCATCAGGGCGTCGCAGATGAGCTGGTCGAAGGTGCCGTTGAAATTGCCGCGCCGGTACAGCAGGTCGTCGGTCACGGCCAGCTTTTCGTTGAGCTTGTCCAGGTAGGGTTCGCGCACCTTGCGGATATGCGCCTCCATGGCAGGATCGGCCTCCAGCAGGTTGGCGAACACCGGCACCAGGTGATACCTGTAGCCCTGCACCTTGCCGTTGCGCACGTCGAGGTCGAGCAGGCCGAGGAACTTGCCGTTGGAGCCGGCGTTGGTGACCAGCGTCTTTCCGCCGGCGTTGGCGACCTCGACGGGGCGCGGCACGGCGTCGTGGGTGTGGCCGCCCATGATGGCGTCGATGCCGGTGACGCGCGAGGCCATCTTGAGGTCCACGTCCATGCCGTTGTGCGACAGCAGGATCACCACCTGGGCCCCCTTGCCGCGCACCTCGTCGACCATTTCCTGCAGGTGGTCGTCACGGATGCCGAAGCTCCAGTCCGGGATCAGGAAGCGCGGGTTGGCGATGGGCGTGTAGGGGAAGGCCTGGCCGATGATGGCGGTGGGTACGCCGTTGATCTCGCGGATGACGTAGGGCTTGAACACCTGCTCGCCCCACTCGTTGTCGACCACGTTCTGGGCCACGAAATCGATCTGGCCCTTGAAGTCCTTGTCGATGATTTCCATCACCCGGTCGGCGCCGTAGGTCATCTCCCAGTGCGGCGTCATGACGTCGACGCCCAGCAGCTTCTGGGCATCGACCATGTCCTGGGCGTTGGTCCAGTAGGAGGTGCCGGAACCCTGCCAGGTGTCGCCCCCGTCCAGCAGCACGGCGCCGGGACGCTGCTCGCGGATCTTCTTCACCAGCGTCGCCAGGTGCGCGAAGCCGCCCACCTTGCCGAACTTGCGGGCGGCCTCGGTGAAGTCGAGGCAGGTAAAGGCATAGGCCTCCGGGCTGCCGGGCCGGACGCCGTAGTAGTCGAGGAAATGCCTGCCGGTCAGATGCGGCGGCCGGCCCTTCATGCCGGCGATGCCGAGGTTGATGCCGGGTTCGCGGAACCAGATCGGCATGAGCTGGGCATGGCAGTCCGTGTAGTGCAGCAGGGAGACGTTGCCGAAGGGTGCGAACTCGTAGGGCGTGGTGGGCTTCTTCACCGCCTTGACCCCGGCCTTGCCGGCCTGGTCGGATTCACCGCAACTGGCCAGCGAAATGCCGGATGCGCTGGCGACCGCCAGCATCTGCAGAAACTCTCGTCGGGTAATGTTCATCGCTTGGCTGCTTCCTCGGTGCTCTGGGAGAAATGATCCTGTACGGAAGACGGTCCTGGCAGGCCTTTATTCCGGAAACCGGGATGGTACCAGTGTCGCGCCCGGAATAAAAAAAGCCCGGTCAGGGACCGGGCTTTTCCGCTGTCGGGGTGGGGCTACTTGCGCGCTCCGGGCCCGTTCAGCTTCAGGCCGTTGCTCATGTAGGTGTGGAAATACTCCAGATTGCGGTATTCCTCGCTCTGGGCCTTGAAGGGCTTGAAGCGCACCTGCTTGTTGCAGCCGCCATAGCGCCGGTGGATGGTGCCCAGGCCGCCCCACTTGGACCGGTAGACCGGGAAGTGGGTGGTGTGGCCCAGCGCCGGGCTGAGGATGTCGGCCCGCACCCGGTTGCCGGCATTGTACTGGTGGCAGTCGGCGCACGACATGTTCAGCTGGCCGCGTTTGGCGTAGAAGTGCTGCTTGCCGCTTTCATAGGCCGCCATGGCCGCCGGGTCGTCAGGAATGACCACGTTGGTCTTCTTGCCGCGCGAGGTATAGGCCATGTAGGCCGAGATGTCGGCGATGGCGCCCTTCTTCCACTTGAGGGGCTTCTCGCCGTTCTTCTTGCGGCACTCGTTGATCTCCAGCTCCAGGGTCTTGACCTGGCCGCTGGCGGTATCGAAGTAGGGGTAGTTCTGCTTGATGCCGATACCGCCGTTGGGGAAGCAGCTGGCGTAGGTCTTGCCGTTCTTGAACGGCGTGTTGAACAGTTTCTTGCCTTTCTCGATGTTCAGTTCATACGGCGGGAATTCCTCGATGGATTCCCACTGCTCCCGCGAGGCCTTGTCGACGGCATAGACGCCGTTGGCGAAGTCCTGCAGCGGCACATCGGGAAAGCGCTTGGTGAAGTAGGCGCGGAACGCCTTGAGGTCCTGTTGCGGGCTGGCCTGGACGGCGACCGGGGATACGGTCAGCAGTCCCAGCGTCGCGGCGATCGTCAGGAGTCTTTTCATTGGTCTTCCACCTCCAGAATGATGGGTATGTCCGGTTGACCGCTGGTGGGTCAGCGAACCTGGGTTTCCGTTGAGTCGCTCTTGCCCTTGTTGTCCACCCAGCTCAGCTTCAGGGTATCGCCCTTGGCCGCGCCCTTGAACTTGAAAGACAGGTACGGGTTCTTCGAAATCGCGGGACCCCACAGGGCGGTCATGACCACGTTGCCCTTGTGCTCGCAGGTAACCTCCTGGATGAAGTGCGCCGGGATCTTCTTGCCGGTCTTCTTGTTCTTGCGCTGACCGGTCTCCATGGGGTGGCTGATCAACGCCTTCACGGTCGTCGTGTCGCCGTCCAGTTTTGCTCGAATCTTGATGGATGCCATGTATCGTTCCTCTTCAAATACGGTTCGTCGTCGTTGGCCGGATGGATCAGCCGCCGCAGCCGCCGATGGTGACCTTGACCTCTTTGCCCGTGCTGTAGAGCTTGCCACCGGCCTTCACCACGGCGATGACACTGGAGGTCTTGCCCATCTTGATGCGGGTGGAGACGAAGCCCAGGGCACCCTTGCCCAGAACGAAGGAAGCGGTCAGGGGGTTGGCATTCTTCTCTGCCAGGATGGTGATCGATTCGATGTTCGGGATGTCGGTGGTGACCGAGACCGGAACCACGGCGCCGTTCTCGGCGATGTCCGGGGCGCGTATGGAAATCTTGTCGCTGCCTTCCAGCGCATGCGAGCCGGTCAGCGCATCCAGAGCGGCGTCCACCGTCCTGGCTGCGAAGGCGTTCTTCGGCCAGGCCGCCATCACCGTGCGCGGCGTCAGCAGGCCGGCGCCCAGCGCGGTGCCGATGACCCCGACAGCCACCGAGCCCTTGAGGAATGTTCTGCGTTTCATGCTAGTCACGAGTGTTTCTCCTATCGGATTGCGATGAACTTAAAGTGAGTAGATGAACTCGACGACTTTGTCGATCTCACTTTCGCTCAGGATCTTGTGGCGCCCGAAAGGCGGCATGATGGTGTTGGGGTTGGCCTTGGTCGCGTCCCAGATCTGGGCGCGCAGCTTGGCCTTGTCGGGGAAGCGTGCCTTCATGGCGACCAGCGGAGGCCCGATGTTGCCGGCCAGCTTGCCGCCCTCGATGGCGTGGCATGCCAGGCAGTTGCCCTTCTTGCGGTCGAAGGCGATGGCCTTGCCTTGTTCGATGACTGATCCGGCCGCCGGCCCAGCTGTCGACGTCGTCACGGGGAGCAGGGTGAGGCTCCCGCTCAGAACCAGTACAGAGCTTGCGGTGGTCAGGATGCCGGGAAGTTTCCGCATCGTTTCCTCCTTACGCGGTTTATATGGAGTGTGGTGTCGCCAGTCCGGCCGGCGTATCAACTGCGAGCTTCGTGCAGCCCCGCTTTCGCGAAGAGCCGCTTTGCCTGGCTGAAGATCCAGCCCGACTATAGCTCGCGGCTTGCGTTGAGTCAAAGCAGTCATGATCCCAACCTACCAGAAACCAAGGAACTTTTTATATTAGCAATCACTAAAGCTCTTTGGCCCTGGGCAACCGTTTTTCGGCTACCTGTCGTGGACGTGACGGGCGACCGGTTTATTCCAGAACAGCGACGGAAGTTCAGTGTGCTTCCTTGTCGCTGCCGGCCTCGCGGCTGAACTGGTTGAGCCGTGCCTCCAGGCGCGCCCGTTCGTAGTAGTCGAGCTGCTTGTAGCCCAGCGCCTGTTTGAGCTGGCTGATGGCCGCGTGGGTCTGCCCCCTCATGTAATAGATTTCCGCCGTCGCGGCGCGTGTCTCCCACGGCCGGTTGGTCGCCGAGGCGGCCTGGGCCAGCAGCCGGTAGAGCGCCGGGGTGTCGCGGGGCTGCCTCTTGAGCAGGTCGAGAACCAGGCTGCGGGCCTGCTCCGCCTGGCCGTTCCGCAGCAGCGCGCGGACGTAGTAGCGCGACACGGTGACATCGCCCGGATACAGCTTCAGGGTGTCGGCCAGCCGCTTCAGCCCCTGTTGCGGTCGGCCGTCGTCCATGTCCAGCTCGGCCAGCGAGGTGCGGTAGATGATGCGGTCGGGGTCGCTGCGCAGCAGCGCCTTCAGCAGGCGGCGTGCGCGAGCGGGGTCGCCCTCGCGGGCCAGCGCCAGGGCCAGGCCGTAGCGCGCCTGGGGCGGCGCATCCTTTTCGTCGGCCAGCGCCTCGAACTCCTTCAGTGTGCGGGCCGGGTCGGTGCTGCCCTGCACCTTGAGCCGCGCCCGCACCAGCCGGAAGGTGAGAGAGTCGCGTCGTCCCTTGTGGCCATACTGCTCGGCGCGCGACAACGACTCGGCGATGCGGCTGGTGGTGACGGGGTGGGTGCTGAGGAACTCCGGCATGCGGCTGCCGTACAGGCGCGTGGTGGCCTGCAGGCGCTCAAAGAAGCCGGGCATGCCGTAGGGATCGATGCCGGTTCGGGCCAGGATCTGGATGCCGATGCGGTCCGCCTCCTTTTCATTGGTGCGGGTGAAGTTCAACTGCCGCTGGATGCTGCCGGCCTGGATCGCCGTGGCGGCGGCGATGCCGGCGTCGCTGCTGGTGGCCGCGCCCAGCAGGATGGCGGCGATCATGGCCGCCGCGGTCGGCAGGCTCATGCGCTGGGTGGCCTCGTAGGCGCGCAGCAGGTGGCGCTGGGTGACATGGGCGATTTCGTGCGCCAGCACGCCGGCCAGCTCGCTCTCGTTGCGGGCGGCCAGCAACAGGCCGGTATGCACGCCGATGTAGCCGCCCGGACCCGCGAAGGCGTTGATGGTCGGGTCGTCGACCACGAAGAAGGTGAACGGGTAGCCGGGGTTGTCGCTGTTGCCGGCCAGGCGCTGGCCGAGCTGCACCACGTAGCCCTGGATGTCCGGGTCGTCCACCAGGCGGGCCTGCTGGCGCACGCTGCGCATGAAGGCGCGACCCAGCGCCTGCTCCTGGGCGGGCGTGATCAGGGCGCCGGTCGAGTCACCGATGTTGGGCAGTTCGTCGCCGGAAACGCCGGCATGGCCGGGGGTGTTCAGGACGAGGGACAGGACCAGCAGGGCGGTTGGCAGGGGCTTGGGTGCCTTGGGCTTCATTCGGTATCGAATTCGGTGTCGCTACCTGCCTCAGACAGGCGGCCGCGGACAGAGTTGCGTCCATCATACGCACCGGCCCCGTGAAACCAAAGCCCCTTGCGCCTTGACGGCCCCGACGGCCGTACCTATTATATTAGAATCTGCTAATATTGATGAGGATGGGAACCATGACAGCGATCCGGGAAATCGATTCCAGCCAGTTGAGCGGCCTGATGGAGGATGCCGACCAGCCGCTGCGGCTGATCGACATCCGCACCGCGGGAGAGGTGGCGCAGGGCGTCATTCCGGGCTCGGAGTTCGTGCCCATGCACCTGATCCCGCTGCGCAGCGCCGACTGGGCTGACGACGAACTCATTGTTTTCTATTGCCGTTCCGGCGCGCGTTCGGCCCAGGTCTGCCATTTCCTGCAGCAGCAGGGGCGCGACAACGTGGTCAACCTGCGCGGCGGCATCATCGACTGGTACCGCCGCGGCCTGCCCGTGGTGGCGCCGCAGGACGCTGGCGTGGCCGTCTGAAGCCGGCGGCGGGCTTGCGTTTGCCAGGCAGTTGGCATATAAGTACGCCCTCCTGATAATCCCTGGATTTCAACCGACTCAATTTCAAGACGTTAAGGAGCGCTGTACGATGGCAAACTATGACGAAGAACTGGATGCATCCGGCCTGAACTGCCCCCTGCCGATCCTGCGGGCGAAGAAGGCCCTGGGCGGGCTGGAGAGCGGTAAAGTACTGCGCATCATCGCGACCGATCCGGGTTCGGTGAAGGACTTCGAGGCCTTCGCCAAGCAGACCGGCAACGAGCTGCTGGAATCCAAGGAAGAGGGCGGAAAGTACGAGTTTCTCATCAAGAAGGCGTAACGCCCCGGCCGTCGGCCGAAAGAGCCGGACGCGCATTGCGCGTCCGGCTTTTTTGTGTCCGTCGCAGTGGCAGGGGCAGCGGCTCTACGGCCACGGAAAACACATCACGGCCCCCTTATACTCAGGCTGCGCGGCCTAGATGTTCCACACCAGCTGGGCGCTCAGGATGTCCACGCTGGCGTCGTAGTCGCCCTGGATGGTGCCGCCGCTCGACGAATGATTCGACTCCGGGTCGTTCACGAACAGGTGCGAATAGCCGACGTCGACGCCGAAGGCCTCGCTCATGCGATAGCCGAAGCCCACCGACACCCACAGACGGTCCTCGCCGGGGATGCGTGGCGTGCGGTGCGCATTGTCGGGAATCGGCGTCTTGTCCAGGGCCACGCCGCCGCGGAAGGTCCAGGCGCTGCTGGCCCGGTAGTCCAGGCCGATGGCGTAGCGCATGTTGTTGTTCCAGCTTTCGTCCGTCACCGAGTCGGGCTGGTTGGAATCGCTGTCGTCATATTGAATGCGCAGTTCGTCGAAGCTGCTCCAGCCGGTCCAGGTGATGTCCGCCATGACCGACCACTGGCTGCCGAGGTCCTGGTAGAGGCTCAGGGAGGCGGTGTTCGGCAGGTCGATCTTGGCCTCCACGCCGGCGTCCACGAACAGGCCGGTGCCCGAGAAAGCCGGGTGGGTGTTGCTGAAGTCGGCATCGCCCTCCAGGCGGTGTTTCACCTTGGAACGGTAGGACAGGCCGATGCGGGTGCTGTCGGTGGCCTGGAACAACAGGCCGAAGTTGAAGCCGGTGCTCCAGTCGTCGCCCTCGATGTCGGCGAAGGCATCGCTGGCGCCCGGCGTCAGTCCCAGGCCCGTACAGACTGCAGCGCCGTTCTGCGCCACGCACAGGCTGCCCTGGTCCACGGCCTGGGTCAGTTTGGCCTTGATGTATTGCAGGCTGACACCGACGCCGAGGGAGAAGTCCTTGTTGATCCGGAACGCCAGCGAAGGATTGATGTTGACGGTCGAGACCTCGGACTTGACCGCCTGGTAGCGGCCGCGCCAGTCCTTGTCATACTCTGTGGACAGGCCGAAGGGCACGTTGATGCCCAGGCCAAACACCATGTCGGTGCCCAGCGGCAGGGCGTAGTAGAGATTGGGCACCCCCGAGATGCCGCCGGCGTCGCCGCCTTCGCCGCCGGACACCGGGGTGCCGAGGATGGTATTGGCGCTGCCGTTGAAATCGGCCACGGTGCGGATGGCGTGGCCGGCGACGATCAACTGCTGCGGGACGCGGGTCAGGCCCGCCGGGTTGAACCACAGGGTCGAGGCGTCGCCGGCGAAGGCCGAGGCACCGGCGAAGGCATTGCCCTGCTGGCTGGCGCTCTGTTCGATGAGCGCGAAGCCGGCGGCCAGGCTGCTGGATGAACAGACGGCCAGAATTCCGGCGCCCAGCAGTCGAAGTGCCGAAAAACCGGCGTCAGATTGTTTGCGCATTGTTCTCCTCCCGCATGTTGTTTGGCTGCTACGGAAGACAGCATAGCCCCGCGGATACCGTGAATTCAACCGGAATACGGCGTTCAGGCCTCCCTGCCAGCCCTCTAAGTATTATGAAATGCTTATCTATCTGGAGCGGGCACACAATTTGCTTCTGACAGAATGGATTTGACAAGCTGTGGCGTACTGGTCAATTTAGTAGCCAATAACCCTCGCGGTTGTTGCGCTATTACAACAGAGTCTGGATGCCGCGAATATCCGGCCATATTTATCTAGAGGAATGGACACATGAAACGAACCCTGAAACGCACGCTGACGTCACTGGCCGTGGCCTCCGCGATCGTCGCCGCCCCGCTGGCACAGGCGACCAACGGTTACTTCAAGATCGGCTACGGTTCCAAGAACCGCGGCATGGCGGGCGCCGGCATGGCGTACGGCCAGGATTCCCTGGCGCCATCGATCAATCCGGCCGCGCTGTCCGGCATGGGCGACCGCTTCGATGTGGGTGTGGAACTGTTCAACCCCCAGCGCGAAGGGACGGTGGACGCGACCGGCATGTCGGTTCCCGACCTGGACGGCGCCGGACCGGCCACCGCGCTGTCGGGTTCGAAGGCGAGTGCCAACAGCGGCGCCACGATTTTCGCCATTCCCAACCTGGGCCTGTCGAAGGACCTGGGCAACGGCCTGACGTTCGGCTTCTCCATCACCGCCAACGGCGGCATGAACACCCGCTACAACCAGAACCTCTACACCAATGCCGTCCAGACGGTGATCGGCCAGAGTTCCAACAACACCTTCCCGTCGCCGCCGAACCCGACCGGTCCCAGCGGCTTCGCCGGTTTCCTGGAAGTCAACCTGGGCGTCAACCCCAACAACATCGATGCGGCCATGGGCCAGTTGCTCAGCAACCCGGCCCTCGGCCCCTCGCTGGGCGTCAACCTGGCGCAGCTGCTGATCACGCCGACCATCGCCTTCCAGATCGGGCAGCACAACGCCATCGGTTTCTCGCCGATCATCGGCTACCAGCGCTTCCGCGCCTACGGCCTGGGCCTGTTCGAGGGCTTCACCAGCAAGCCCGGAAAGGTGACCAACAACGGTGACGACGACGCCTGGGGCATCGGTGCGCGGGTGGGCTACCAGGGCACCTTCGGCATCTTCTCCATCGGTGCTTCCTATTCGTCCAAGGTGTACATGCAGGAGTTCAGCAAGTACGAGGGCCTGTTCGCCGAGCAGGGGGATTTCGACATTCCTTCCAGCTACGGCCTGGGCATCGCCATTACGCCGACCCCGAGCCTGACCATCGCCGCAGACGTGACGCGCATCAACTACAGTGATGTCGCCGCCATCAACAACGACGGGCCGACCGCCAACCAGTTCTTCAGCGCCTTCGCCTTTGCGCTGTCGGGCGGCACCGCGCCCGGTATGTCGGTCTCCAATCCGCTCGGCACCGACAACGGCTGGGGCTTCGGCTGGGACGACGTCACCGTCTACAAGATCGGTGTGAACTACGAGTACAACAGTCAGTGGGCGTTCCGGGGCGGCTTCAACTACGCCCAGTCGCCGTATGACGATGACCAGACCCTGTTCAACGTGCTGGCGCCCGGCCTGGTCGAGAAGCATGCGACAGCCGGTTTCACCTATTCGCCGACGCCGGACAGCGGCATCACCGTGACCTACATGCACGCTTTCCGCAACGACCAGTCCTACACTTATGCCGGCAGCGGTGGGTTCACGGGTTTCAGTTTCGAAACCGAAAACGCCATGCAGCAGAATGCCATCGAAATCAGCTACGGCGCCAAGTTCTGAGGCTGGCAGGGCGATATTGCCCCATGTCACAACGGGTCGAAGGGGGGCATGCAGGTATGCCCCCCCTTCGCTGCCTGGTGGACATAGGCGGTCGCAATTGAACGAATACTGACTAAAATATATGCTGTCGCGCACAACAGTGCATCGAGGAGATTGGAGCAATGAAGATGATGAAAAGAATGCTGGTCATCCTGTTGGCCTGCGGCCTGCTGACGTCCCTGGCCGGCGTGCAGGCGGCCGAGCGTTTCAAGCCGTTCGTGCTGGCCTCGAAGGGGCCGGGGGATTTCGGGGCCAGGGTGGCGGATACCAAAAAGGCACTGGAGGCCGCGGGCTTCGAGCTGCTCGGTGAATACACGCCCTACAAGGACACCTTCGTCGACAATGCCCACTGCATCGTGGTCACCAACGGCGAACTCAGGAAGGTGGCGCAACAGTCGAAGTATGGCGGTTTTGCCGCGCCCTGGCGTGTGGCGGTGACGCAGGTGAACGGCGAGATACAGGTGTCCTACGTCAATCCGGCCTATATCGCCAACGCCTATCGCCTGAAGAGCGAGCTGGGCGGTGTGAGCAGTGCCCTCAAGGAGGCGCTGGGCGCACAGGAGACTTTCGGTTCCAAGAAGGGCCTGACCAAGCGCAAGCTGCGCAAGTACCACTATACCTTCGGCATGGAATACTTCGATGACGTCTACGAGCTGGCCAGTCACAAGAGCCACAAGGCGGCGGTCGACGCCCTGGAGAAGAACCTGGCCGCCGGCGTCGCCGGCGTGACCAAGGTCTACCGCCTCGACCTGTCACCCGACGTGACGGTATTCGGCGTGGCCCGCAAGGCACCCGGCGAGGACCAGAAGTACATGGACGACGAGTTCATCATGAGCAACGTCGACTTCAAGGATCTCAAGGGGACGGCCTACCTGCCCTACGAGATCATGGTCGACGGAAAGGATACCATCGCCCTGCACATGCGTTTTCGCATGGCAGTCCATTACCCGGACCTGAAGATGATGGGCAAGAACAGCTTCATGAACATCATGTCCAGCCCGAACGCCATCAAGAAAGCCTTCAAGGCGGTGGCCGGGGGCAAGTAGCCGTAGCCGGGCCGGCCTGCCGGCAGCAAGAAGGAAACCCCGCTTCGGCGGGGTTTTTTGTTCCGCCCCCTCAAGTCGTCACGCTTCGGGCCGATGCAAGAGTGACTGATCCTGACGGCCATTTGTCAGCCGCAGGGGCTCCTTGAGGGGGGAGAACACTGTATGAAACCCAGCATTCTGCGCAATCTGTTGCTGGCCAGCCTGTCGTTCGGCTTGCTGGTCGGCGTCCTGTTTCCCGTCTTTGCCGGCCTGTTCGTGGAATGGCGGCCAGGCATGCGCTGGTGGTTCACCGGCACTTGCCTGGTGGCCGGCGCCGGCATCGGCGTCATCAACTACTGGCTGGTCAAGCTCATTCTGCTGCGGCGTCTGGAGAAGATCGCGGAAGTGGCGGTGGCCATCGGGCAGAACGACATGACCCGCACCTGTGTCATGGAGAGCGATGACGTGGTCGGCGAGATCATCGGCGCCTTCAACACCATGGCCAGCAACCTGCGCCGGGTCATCGGCCAGATCGGCGGCTCCACCGCCCAGCTTGCGGCAGCCGCCGAGCAGACCTCCGCCATCACCGAGGAAATGAGCCGCGGGGTGCGCCAGCAGCAGGCCGAGATCGACGGCGTCGCCGATGCCATGAGCGAGATGGCGGCCACCGTGCAGGACGTCGCCCGGAACGCGGTGGAGGCCTCGGGTGCGGCCAGCGAGGCCGACCAGGAGGCGCGTAGCGGCGCCCTGGTGGCGACCGAGGCGCTGGGCGGCATCGATTCGCTGGTCCGGCAGATGGAATCCGCCGGCCAGGCCATACACGACCTCGAGCAGCACAGCGAGAATATCGGTTCGGTGCTGGACGTGATCCGCAGCATCGCCGAACAGACCAACCTGCTGGCGCTCAACGCGGCCATCGAAGCGGCGCGCGCCGGCGAGCAGGGCCGCGGCTTCGCCGTGGTGGCCGACGAGGTGCGTACCCTGGCCAGCCGCACCCAGCAGTCCACGCAGGAAATCCACGACATGATCCAGCGCCTCCAGGATGGCGCGGTCAACGCCGTCAAGGTGATGGAAGCGGCCCAGACCCGCGCCCACAGCAGTTCCGACCAGATCGAGCGGGCGGCCGAATCCCTGGCCGCCATTGCGGGATCCGTGGCTGCCATCAACGAAATGAACACGCGCATCGCCGCGGCCGCCGAGCAGCAGAACGCCGTGGCGGTCGATATGCGCACCAGGATGGACAGCATCCGCCAGGTGGCGGACCATTCGGCCGATGGCGCCACCCAGACGGCCCAGGCCAGCGAGGAGCTGGCCCGGCTGGCGGCCGAGCAGCAGGCGCTGATGGCGGGTTTCAAAATGTAGGACGGGGCCGTCCGACCGGCCCCGTTCCCCCTCCTGGCGGCCCTCTGCGGCCGCCAAAAAAATGCATGCAAAACTTTTTTGCGTCCTGTATCTTTGCGCTCCCGATCAATATTTTTTATCCAGGGCAAAACAATTTGGGGCGCCGGCCACGGCGGCCCCGCAGCAGCCAGAGAGTCCGAACACCATGGCAGACCGCCGATTACAGGTATTCCACACGGTCGCCCGCCTGCTGAGCTTCACCAAGGCGGCGGAGACCCTGCACATGACCCAGCCCGCCGTGACCTTCCAGGTCCGCCAGCTGGAGGAGCATTTCAACACCCGGCTGTTCGACCGCACCCACAACCGCATCAGCCTGACCGAGGCGGGCCAGTGCGTGTACGAGTACTCGGACCGCATCTTCGGCCTGTACGGAGAAATGGAGAATGCCGTGCGGGAAATGACCGGCGATGTCAGCGGCGTGCTGATGATGGGGGCCAGCACCACCATCGCCGAATACATGCTGCCGGCGCTGCTGGGTGACTTCAAGAAGCAGTACCCGGACGTCAACGTGCAGCTCAGGGTGTCGAACTCGGATGGCATCGTCCACATGGTCGAGACCAACGTCATCGACCTGGGCGTGGTCGAGTCGCCGGTCATGAACAAGAACCTGGTGGTGGAAGTGTGCCGCATGGACCAGCTGGTGGCCATTCTGCCGCCGCATCATCCGCTGGCCGAACGTTCGTCGGTGCGGATCCAGGAGTTGCTCGACTACCCCTACATCTGTCGCGAGGAAGGCTCGGGAACGCGCGAGGTCATCAGCGAGTACATGGGCCAGGAAGGCATCAACGATGCCCAGGTCAACCTGACCATGGAACTGGGGAGCCCGGAATCGATCAAGGGGGCGGTGGAAGCCGGCATGGGTATTTCCATCATCTCCCGCGCCACGGTGCTCAAGGAGCTGGAGCTTGGCACGCTGGTGGCGCTGCCGCTGGAGCCGGCGCTGGAACGTCCTTTCTCCTTCGTGCACCAGAAGCAGAAGTTCCGCCACCGCGCCATGGACGAGTTGCTCGAGTTCGCGCGCGCCTACTGCAAGAGCCACCCGGACGCGGTATAGGGGGCGGCGATGGGCGACGGCGGAGAAGCCAGACTCCTTTCCCTGTTCCGGACGCTGTCTGCCGGTGACCAGTCCACGTTGCTGGATTTCGCCGCCTTCCTGGCCTCCCGCGGCAGCGGCGCCGCAGCACAGCCGCCGGCCGCCCCGGCCCGGCCGGCCCCCGTGCCCGAACCCGAGGCCATCCCGCGCCCCGCGGAAGAAAAGGTGGTGGCGGCCATCAAGCGCCTGTCGCGCACCTACCCCATGCTGGACAAGAACGCCATGTTGGGCGCCACGTCGGACCTCATGATGCAGCACGTCCTGCAGGGCCGCGATGCGAAGGAAGTGATCGACGAACTGGAACAGGTGTTCCGCGACGAGTACGACAAGCTGGTGCAGGAGCGCGGTTGAATGGATATCGTGCGGCGCTGGTTCCGGCGTTACCTGTCCGATCCACAGGTGGTGATTCTGGCGCTGGTGCTGCTGGGTGGCTTCGCCATCGTCCTCACTATGGGCCAGATGCTGGCACCGGTGCTGGCGGCGCTGGTGTTGTCCTACCTGCTCGAGGGCGTGGTCTCCGCGTTGCAGCACCGCGGCGTGCCGCGCTCCATCGCCGTCATCGTGGTCTTCCTGCTGTTCCTGGTGTTCCTCGTGTTCCTGCTGGTGGGCGTGGTGCCGCGCCTGTCGCACCAGGTGACCCAGCTCGTGCACCAGCTCCCCAATATCGTCGGCAAGGGCCAGGAATCCATTCTGCAGCTGCCGCAGAAATACCCCGACCTGATCAGCGAAGCGCAGGTCCGCGAGCTGATGGCGGCCGTGCGCGCCGAACTGGCCGGCTTCGGCCAGCGCGTGGTGAGCGTGTCGGTGGCCTCGGTGGTGGGCATCATCACGCTGATGGTCTACCTGGTGCTGGTGCCGGTACTGGTGTTTTTCTTCCTCAAGGACAAGGAGCGCATCATCGCCTGGTTCGCCTCCTACATGCCGAAGGACCGCGCCCTGACGACGCGGGTCTGGAACGACGTCAACCGGCAGATCGCCAACTACGTGCGCGGCAAGATCTGGGAGATCCTGATCGTCGGCGGAGTGAGCTACCTCACCTTCGTCGTGATGGGTCTGCAGTACGCCGTGCTGCTGGCCACCCTGGTCGGCCTGTCCGTGATCATCCCCTACCTGGGCGCCGCCGCCGTGACCCTGCCCATCGCCGCCATCGCCTGGTTCCAGTGGGGCTGGAGCGCGGAGTTGTGGTATATCCTGCTCGCCTACGGCGTCATCCAGGCGCTGGACGGCAACGTGCTGGTGCCGCTGCTGTTCTCGGAAGTCGTCAACCTGCACCCCATTGCCATCATCATCGCCGTGCTGGTGTTCGGCGGCATCTGGGGCTTCTGGGGCGTCTTCTTCGCCATCCCGCTCGCTACCCTGGTGCAAGCCGTACTGAAAGCCTGGCCACGCTTCGACCGCCAGGAGGCGTCGCCGGCGGACGTGTAAAACCTGCCGCAAAGGTGCGGAGGAACGCAAAAAAACAAAAAATAACCGCCAAGACGCCAAGAGCGCCAAGAAAGACAAAAACTCTTGTTGGCGGCTCGCGCGTTCCGCGCGAAGCCGTTAACAAAAAAGTGTTTCTTGGCGCTCTTGGCGTCTTGGCGGTTATCATTTTGCGTTCCTCCGTGCCTTTGCGGTAGGTGTTCAACGCCACGGAAAGTTACAGCACGTCGGAGGCGTAGTCGGCCAGGCGGGAGCGTTCGCCGCGGGTCAGTATGACATGGCCGCTGTGGGCCCAGTCCTTGAAGCGATCCACCACGTAGGTGAGGCCGGAGCTGGTTTCGGTGATGTAGGGGGTGTCGATCTGGCCGACGTTGCCGAGGCAGATGACCTTGGTGCCGGGGCCGGCGCGGGTGACCAGGGTCTTCATCTGCTTGGGTGTCAGGTTCTGGGCCTCGTCCAGGATCAGGTACTTGTTGAGGAAGGTGCGGCCGCGCATGAAGTTCATGGAGCGGATCTTGATGCGGTTGGCGAGCAGGTCGTTGGTGGCGGCGCGGCCCCATTCACCACCCACGTCCGAGCGCGTCA
>Ga0256841_1002175_pt1 | contig 15877 bp, 11 predicted proteins | sample 356308metaG_FD_185971 | JGI IMG/M metagenome (GOLD analysis project Ga0256841, IMG submission 185971) | Hydrothermal vent microbial communities from Mid Atlantic Ridge, Atlantic Ocean - 356-308 | ecosystem: Environmental > Aquatic > Marine > Hydrothermal vents | place: Atlantic Ocean: Mid... | reverse complement strand
CCGTCGTCGATCGTCAGATTTGTTTCCATTTTGACAAAAATGATCGCCGATTCCCGACTTTGCGATCGGGTTCACGGCTTTGCCGTATGAAAGAGATTAAGCTTACGGTCAATGGAACTTACTGGCCCTGCCTGTGGAGCGATCGTCATGAATGCCGAAAAGAAAGTCGTCCAGATGTATGCCACTCCCAGAACCTCCCCGGCACGGATGGAACCCATCGTGTCCGAATGCCGGGTCCTGTTGCAAAAGGAATTCACCGCGGCGCTGGAGCGGTATTTCTCCCGGGTCGACGATGAACTGTTCACCCTGTCGGACAAAGCGAGCAACAACACCTTACAGGAGCTGTATTTCGAGGCGATGCGCTATCTGCGCCGGGAACGGGAGCGGGTGCAGCGCCTCTATCTCCAAACCCTATCGGCCCAGTACGATCGGTTTTGGAAGGCGACGCCGAAGCCGGCTGCCGCCACTCCCCCCCAGGCATCGTCCCTGGACGAGGACGATCTTTCCATCGTGGAGGAAGAGGCCCTGGAAGAGGACCTGGCGCTGTCCACCCTCGTCAACAAGGGCAATACCTTGTACCATCGGGAATTGTACTGTCTCAACAAACGCTTCGCCAAGCTGCTCGGCCGTTCCGAGCTGAGCAACGAAGACAATCCTTTATCTCCCCATACCTTGGGGCAGACGTTCGCGCAGATCCTGCGCCCCTTGACCCTCGATCTCAAGGTGCGGCTGATCCTCTACAAGCTCTACGAACAGGAGGTGATCGCCAAGCTGGAGGGATTCTACGACGGTGTCAACGACACCCTGGCCAGAAACGGGGTGTTGCCGGAGATTTCCAAAAAGATCAAAAAGAAGCGCAGCTCGTCTTCCAGTCCCGGCGAGCGCGAGAAAAGCGGGGACGGCGCCGGTGAATCGGCTTCGGACCAGGCGGTCTACGTCCAGGCGATCCAGGCGATGCATTCGCTGTTGGCCAGTTGGCGGGCCCAGGTGGGCCTGCCTTCCCTGGCCGACGCCGCGGGCGAGCCGGGTGTCGTCGTCAGCGACACCGGGGAAGTGGTCGGCGCCCTGTCCGCCCTGCAGGATCCGGAGCAGATCGCCCGGCTCACCGAAACCCTGAGGCAGGACGAGACGGCCAATCTGAAACTGATTCTGGCCGATCGGCTGAGTCAAACGCATGGCGACCGGCGGGCGCTGGCCCAGGTCGACGAAGACATCATCGACATGATCGGCATGATCTTCGATTTCATTTTGGAGGATCGCAATCTGCCCGACGCCGTCAAGGCGATCATCGGCCGTCTCCAGATTCCGGTCGTCAAGGTGGCCATTCTCGACAAGTCCTTCTTCTCCAAGAAGAGCCACCCGGCCCGGGTGCTGCTGAACCGGTTGGCCCATGCCGGCATCGGGTTGTCCGAAGACGACCGGCTGGAGAGCAACCCGGTCTTCCAGCGGATCAATCAGGCCGTGGAGCGGATTCTTGAGGAATTCGGCCAGGACGTGGATCTGTTCGCCGAGGTGTTGGCGGAATTCGAGCAGTTCATGGAGGAAGACGGGCGGCGCAGTCAGGTTCTGGAGGAACGCACCCGGCAGGCGACCCAGAGCAGGGAGCATTTGTTGCTGGCCAAAAAGCAGGTGGCCGACGAACTGGCCGTCCGCTTGCAGGATCTGGAGCTGCCGCCCCGGCTGAAGCGTTTTTTCGCCACCACTTGGAAGGACATCCTGCTGGTGGCTTGCCTGCGCCGGGAGCGGGAGCCGGAGGCCTGGGAGGCGAAGCTGGCCCTGACCGATACTTTGGTCGGGAGTCTGAAGCCGCCGGTCGGGGATGGGGAGCGGAGGAAAATCCTCAAGCGGATCCCCGGACTGTTGCGGGCATTGCGCGGCGAACTGGAGGCGATTTCCCTCGATCCCAAGCAGATCGCTCTGTTCTTCAAGGAATTGGAACAGATCCACCATGCCGTATTGCGTCATCCCCAGGACGGGGAGATGAATGCCCGGTTGCAGCGGGAGCTGGCGGAAATCTCCGCCAATCTGCCGGAAGTCGACGATCTGGCCCTCGATGATCTGAGCGATTTCGACGAGGAAGACATCGAAGAGGAGATCGTCATGATGGCGGAGGAACAGCCGGAAACCGCGGACCAGTTCTACGAACAGGCCCGCAAGCTTCAGGTCGGCGACTGGATCGAACTGAAGCAGCGAAACGGCAAGACGATCCGCGCCAAGCTGGCGTGGATCAGCAAGGTGACCGGGCTGCGTATCTTCGTCAACCGCCGTGGGGTCAAGGTGGCGGAACATACCCTCAACGGGCTGGCCGCCGAGTTGCGTCGCGGTGACGCCAAGGTGATCGAGGGCAGGGTGCCGTTGATGGACCGGGCGCTGTCGGCCATGATGAGTACCCTGAAGCATCCCGTCAAGCAGACGGACGAGGAGGCGGCGGACGCGGCGTTGGCGCTATGACAGGAACGGCGCCAGCAGCACCGCCATCAGGCTCAGCACCTTGGTCATGGGGTTGATGGCGGGGCCGGCGGTGTCCTTGCAGGGATCGCCGACGGTGTCGCCGGTGACCGCGGCGTGATGGGCGGGTGAGCCCTTGCCGCCGTAGTGGCCGGCTTCGATGTATTTCTTGGCGTTGTCCCAGGCAGCGCCGCCGATGCCCATATCCAGGGCCAGCAGCAGACCGGTCGCCACCGCCCCCATCAGCATTCCCCCCACCAGCAGCGCCATGCTTCCCGGCGGCATCCAGGGAACCAGCAGTGCCGCCATCAGCGGCGCCATGACCGGTAGCGCGCCGGGAAGCAGCATGCCGGCGATGGCGCTCCGGGTCAGTAGCGCCACCGCGTGGGCATAATCGGGCAGGGCGGTGCCCTGGAGGATTTCCGGGTGGCGGCGGAATTGCCGCCGGACCTCCTCGACCACCCGGCCTGCGGATTTCCCCACCGCCTCCAAGGCCAGGCCGCTGAACAGAAAAGGCAGCAGAGCGCCGCAGAAAACGCCGCCGAGGACGAACGGATCGTCGAGGGAGAATTGCAGGCTTTGGCCGCGGACGCCGAACTCCAGGCGGTAGGCGGCGAACAGTGCCAGGGCCGCGAGGCCGGCGGAGCCGATGGCGAAGGTCTTGGTCAGCGCCTTGGTCATGTTGCCGGCCGCGTCCAGCAGGTCGGTGTTGCGGCGCACCGCTTCGGGCAACGCGGCCATTTCCACGATGCCGCCGGCGTTGTCGGCCACCGGTCCGTAGGCGTCCATGGAAATGATGATGGGGGTCAGGGCCAGCAGCGCGGTGGTGGCGACGGCGATGCCGTAGACGCCGGCCAACTGGTGGGCGGTGACGACACCGATGGCGATCAGCAGCACCGGGGCGGCGGCCGACTTCATGCCGACCGCCAGTCCGGTGATGATGTTGGTGGCGTGACCCTGGCACGAAGCTCTGGCGATACGCTGCACCGGGGGGAAACGCAGGCCGGTGAAATAGGCGGTGTCGAGCACCAGTCCCAGGCCGACCCCCAGTCCCACCAGCGCGGCCTGGAACAGGGCGGGCGCCAGGTTCAGGGCCCGGGTGACCCACCAATAGCCGGCGGCGCTCAGCGCCAGACTCAGCACGATGGTGCGGAGCAGGGCCGTTCCCACTCGGGTGGAACGGCCCAGCCGGAGGAACTGGCCGCCGAGAAGACAGGCGAGCAGGGCGGTGCCTCCCAGCGCCAGGGGATAGAGCTGCAACGACGGATTTTCCGGAGTGCGCCAGGCAGCCACCAGAATGGCGGCCACCAGGGTGACGGCGTAGCTTTCGAACACGTCGGCCGCCATGCCGGCGCAATCGCCCACGTTGTCCCCGACGTTGTCGGCGATGACCGCCGGATTGCGCGGATCGTCTTCGGGAATGTTCCGTTCGATCTTGCCGGCCAGATCGGCGCCGACATCGGCGGCCTTGGTGAAAATGCCGCCCCCCAGGCGGCCGAAGACGCTCACCAGGGAGGCGCCGAAGCCCAGTCCGGCCAAGGGGGCGAGCCCACCTCCCCGTGACTCCAGCCAAAGGTAGAAACCCGAGACCGATGCCAGCGCCAGACCGGCCAGGAGAAAGCCGGTCACCGAGCCGCTGCGGTAGGCGATTTGCAGAGCCTCGGCCAGGGATGTTCGGGCCGCGGCGGCGGTGCGGACGTTGGCACGGACGGAAACCGCCATTCCCAGCATTCCGGAAAAGCCGGAGCAGAAGCCGCCCAGGGCGAATCCAAGGGCGGTGGCCGGCCCGAAGCGGGGAATCCACCACAGCAATAGAAAGATGACCGCGCCCACGATGGCGATGGTGCCGTACTGAATCCGCATGAAGGCGGCCGCCCCCTGACGGATCGCCCGATAGGGGCGCAGGAGGCGCTCGTCCCCCTCCCGCCGTTTCAACACCCACCAGGCGCACCCCAGCGCATACAGACAACCCAGTGCAGCGGCGGCGAAAGTCAGCGGCAACGTCCAGTGCATCCCTATTTCCTGCGGAACCCCTCGGTGGCCGGATCGTCTCAGGAACGATCACCGGTTTACATGGCCCAAAGCCCTTGAAATAATGCAGCGCGCGACTTCGATCATCCTATCACAATCTGCGGAAACGCCCATGACGCCCAGCACGATCAGCGACGAGCTCAATTTGCTTCTCGACGTCCTGCCCCATTCCCTGCGCGAGCGGGTGCAGGCCCTGCCGGGGGAAGATCTGTTGGAGATCGTCATGGATCTGGGGCGCCGGCCCCAGGCCCGTTATCCCGATCGCGCGGTGACCCTGGATGAGAATCCGATCGGCCGCGAGGACATCGCCCATGTGGTCGCCCAGGTGGGCGAATTCGGCGCCGACAACCGTGCCGGCATCGAAGGCACCTTGCACCGGATTTCCGCCATTCGCAACCGCCGCGGCCACATCATCGGCCTGACCCTGCGGGTCGGCCGGGCGGTGACGGGAACCATCGATCTGATCCGCGATCTGGTGGAATCGGGGAAAAGTCTGTTGCTGCTGGGACGCCCCGGCATCGGCAAGACCACCAAGCTGCGGGAGGTGGCCCGGGTGCTCGCCGACGACTGCGGCAAACGGGTGGTGGTGATCGACACATCCAACGAGATCGGCGGTGACGGCGACGTTCCCCATCCCGCCATCGGCGGCGCCCGGCGCATGCAGGTCTCCCGCCCGGAAAAACAGCACGCGGTGATGATCGAGGCGGTGGAAAACCACATGCCCGAGGTCATCGTCATCGACGAGATCGGCACCGAGGCCGAAGCCGTCGCCGCCCGCACCATCGCCGAGCGCGGGGTCCAGCTCATCGGCACCGCCCACGGCAACACCCTGGAGAACCTGGTCCAGAATCCGACCCTGTCGGATCTGGTGGGCGGGGTGCAGACCGTCACCCTCGGTGACGAGGAGGCCCGTTTCCGCGGCACCCAGAAGACCGTCAGCGAACGCAAGGCGCCGCCCACCTTCGAGCAGGTGGTGGAACTGGTAGACCGGGACGAGCTGATCGTCCACACGGACACCGCGGCGGCGGTCGACGCCATCCTGCGGGGCGAGGAGCCCGGCGGCATTCGTCGCACCCCGGACGGGGAATTCAAGATCGAGGCGGAGAAGCCGCCAGCACCCGAAAGCAAAGCCCTGATTTCAGAGTCGCTGAAAGGGGAGGTCCGCATCTACCCTTACGCCGTCAGCCGGGATCTGGTGGAGCGGGTGATCCGCAGCTTCCGTTTCGACGCCCGTACCGTGCCCAGTCCCGAGCGGGCGGACATGATCCTGGCCCTGCGTTCCCGGGCCGAGGACGCCCGGCTGCGCCGGATCGTCAACGCCACCGGCCTGCCGTTGCATACGGTGAAGAAGAACACCACCGCCCAGATCCGTCGCCTGCTCAATCATGTCTTCAGCCAGCCCGAGGAAGCGGCCGGCGAGGACATCGACGCCGCGATCCGGGAGGTGGAAGCGGCGGTGCAGAAGGTGCTGGAGGAATCGGTGGAAGTGGCTTTGTCGCCCCAGCCCCGCGAGGTGCGCAAGATCCAGCACCACATCGTCAACCGCTATCACCTGGCGGCCGAAAGCGTCGGCTCCGATCCCCTGCGCCATCTGGTGATCTATCCGGACTGGGTGGCGTCGGGATCATGAGACCGCCCCCGGCGCGCCCGGGGACGGTCGTCGTTCATTTTGGAAAATCCACCGTTTCCGGATTGACGCAAACCACCCGGCCGGTGACGGTACTGAATGTGTGGTTCAGGTAGTTCAGGATCAGCAGGTTGCCGGCCAGGGATTCCTTCTGGATACCACTGCCGCTGCCGCCGGTGGTCATGAAATAGGGAAGGCCAGAGTCGTCGAGTATGGTGGCGCCGTAGGTGATCAGGTAGGTGTCTCCGGGCACCATGCGGTTGCTTTCGATGAACGCCTGAATCGCCATCAGGTCGTTGCCGAGTGCCCCTTTCACGTCCTGCCAGTCGGCCTGGCGGGAGGCGGGTCCGAATTCCTGGGCGCAGGCCTGGGTCAGGTTGGGAGCGGAATTCCGGGCCACCGTGTAGCGGGCCAAGGTGACGGCCAACTGCGGGATCTCGTCACGCCCTGCGCTTACCACCCGGAAGACGTTGGCCTGCGGATCCCATTCCATGTCCGCCCAGTAGTTGCCCAGGCCGGGCACGTTGACGTTGCGTAGGCGGAGCATGTTGGGGGCGATACGCTGTACCCCGACTTTGGACAGGTCCACTTCCACCGCGCCGGCGGTGGTGGGAAGCCCGATGATCAACCAAGCGATGATGAATAGCCAGTGTTTCATGGTCGTTGTCCTCCTCAGATGCATGATGAAGGGCATGGATGGTAGCACCCTTTGCCGAGAGGGGGCTTGGGCGTTCGTTCCGCTATCTTACCCAATTGTCGGATAGCTGGATGTGGGGGAAGCGGCTTCCGCCGGTGTTGTCGGTCAAGGGAATACCGAGCTCGCTCTCCCAACGATTCCCACCGATGCCGCGCCGTCTGGATCCGGTTACGAAATTACCGGAAATCTTGGCGTTTCCGGCTCCATCCACGACGCTGACGGAGATGCCGTAGTCGGCGTTCCGTACTTGATTGCCGCTGACGGCCACGTCCCTGAGATAGGGTCCCCAGCCGACAAGAATCCCGAGATTGGGTTCGTGGGGTGTGTGCCCCATTTCCACCACGTTGCCGCTGACGATGGCGTCGGCTTCCACACTGATTCCGCTGGAATAGCCGGTATTGGGATTCGACGAAGTGGACAGTTTGAAGACATTACGCACGACGTTGCCCGTGATGGAAGACAGACGGCCGCCGCTGTCCAGGTTGGTGACCGAGATTCCCTGAACGGCGTGATCGACCACGTTGTTGGCCACGACGCTACCCGAGTGGGCGAATTCGACGAAGATGGCCGTTTCGTCGCAGTGGAGGCACTGGTTGTCCGTCACAATGGGGTCCGAACAGGAGTTGCAACGGATGGCGGAGAAACGGCAGTTGCGTATGTTGTTCGCCGTGATGATCACTTCGTCGGCGTTATAGGCGTTGATGCCGTTGCCGTTCTGGCCGTCGCCGCTTTGACTGTCGATTCGGGCAACGAAGTTGTGGGCGATCAGGGCGCGGGCGCGTCCCCGACTCGTCCGATGCACCGCGATACCGTTGTTTTTGCAGTTCCGGACCGTACAGCCGATCACGCGGATACCCTCGGAATTGAGAAAGAAAAGACCGTAATAACGGACGTCTTGAACCCGGCATCGTACGACGTCCACGTCTTGGCTGGCGTAGACCTGGAGACCGTCGCCGTCTCTGCCGCGACGAATACCGCAATCGATGAAACGGATGTGGCTGGCGTTTTGCACATAGACCACACCTTCCTGATTCAGGTTTCGATTGTTGCCGTCGAAGTCGATGCCACTGACCGTCACGTTACTGGCACCGTCGATCGTCATGAGCCCCGGGCCGTCGCTGAATTTCAACACGCTTTTCCCGGGTATGCCCTCCATGAGCAGGGAATCGGTGATGAGAATGCCGCCGCCTCGGATTTTATAAATGCCTTGGGGAACGAAGACGACGAGCCCCTGATTTTGTCCGGCTTGGATGGCAGCGCGGAAAGCGGGGGTGTCGTCGTGGCGCCCATCGCCTCGGGCACCGAACGATTTGACGTTGAGACGGGAGGCGTCCGAAGTCGATTGGGCGGTGGCCGTCGACGATGACAACAAGGCTCCGGCGGCGGCGCCGGCGAGCCCACTGCTTAAAAATGCCCTGCGATCCAACATGATCGTCTCTCCTCCACGGAAGTTGACTGGAGAGATTAGAATTCTCATATTTTCTGACTAACGTCAATCATCATTACCATGTTGAGCAATCGCCTACCTTAAGCTGATCCCTGTCGGCGATGCCGTCGGTCGGGATTGGTGGTGCGACAAACTTGACGGGTGCAGTGTGCCGTTGGTAGATCGGCGATGTCGGAGGTCATGCCTCCCACCCCTGGCGGGTGGGAGGCGGAAATCATTCAGTCCTCGAAGATCTTTTTTTCCCGGACGTTCAGCTCCCCGTCGAGCTGATACTGGATCGGCAGACCGGTGGCCAGTTCGTAGGCCAGGATCTGTTCCCGGGTCATGTTTTCCAGATGCATGATCAGCGCCCGCAGCGAGTTGCCGTGGGCCGCGACCAGAACGTGCTTGCCTTCCCGGAGCAACGGAGCCAAGCGGTCCCGGAAGAAGGGGATCACCCGGGCGGCGGTGGCGGCCAGGCTTTCCCCGTTGGGGGGCGGGGTGTCGTAGCTGCGGCGCCAGATGTGGACCTGCTCGGCGCCGAATTCCTGGCGGGCCTGGTCCTTGTTGAGTCCCTGCAGGTCCCCGTAAAAGCGTTCGTTGAGTTCCTCGGCGAAATGGATCGGCAGGGTGTCCCGATCCTCGGGGCCGGGTTTGAAATGTTCGTACCAGGCGCTTTCCCCCTCGTGGACCCGGCGGTAGCCGACGCAATGACGATTGAGGCGCAGGATCTCATAGAGGGTTTCCTGGGAGCGGATCAGGGTGGAGGCGAAAGCCACGTCGAAGCGCTGGTCCGCCAGGCGTTTTCCCGCCTCCCTGGCCTCCTCGATCCCCTTGGGACTGAGACTGACGTCGATCCAGCCGGTGAAGCGGTTCTGAAGGTTCCAGATCGACTGGCCGTGGCGGATGAGGGTCAGCGTGGATGAATTCATGTATCGGTCGCTCCTTTGCTGAGAGTAGGTCCAAAATCGACTCGTCATTTTAAGCCGTGACGAGGGGACAGTCACGCTCAAGGCGGGAATGGCTCATCACTATCCGTCTTGGAGCTGAATCACGGCTATGCTACGGTTGGAAAAGCGATCATAAGAGCATAAGAGGATGAGGCAATGACCGATCGTTCCGATACCGCCCGCGACCCTGCAGCCTCCATCCCGTCACCGCCCGGCCCCCACCACCGCGAGCCCTTGCCCTGGCAGGTGCCCAAACCCCCGGAAGAGGATCCCGAGGCCCCGCAGAGGGTGCAGCAGATTCTCGCCAGTCCCAGTTACCGGCCGGCGATCGCCGATCTGGCGTTTCTCAACAGCGACGAAACCCGACCGGTGCGGCTACAGCTCGACTATCTCAAGCCGGAGCTGGGACTGCGCCACGCAGGCGTGCGCCACACCATCGTGGTGTTCGGCAGCACCCGGATCCCGGAGCCGGCGGCGGCCCGGCGCAAGCTGGCCATCCTGCGGGAGGCCCTGGAACGCAGGCCCGACAACGCCGAGTTGCAGCGCCGCGTCAAGGTGGCGGAAAGAATCGCGGCCAAGTCCAAGTACTATGACGTCGCCCGCGAGTTCGGCCGTCTGGTGGGCAACGCCGGCCACGGTCCCCTCGACTGCCGCCTGGTGGTGATGACCGGGGGCGGGCCGGGGATGATGGAGGCGGCCAACCGCGGCGCCTTCGACGTCGGGGCCAAGAGCGTCGGCCTCAACATCACCCTGCCCCACGAGCAGTTCCCCAATCCCTACATCACCCCGGAACTGTGTTTCCAGTTCCACTATTTCGCCCTGCGCAAACTGCACTTTCTGCTCCGGGCCAAGGCGCTGGTGGTGTTTCCCGGCGGCTTCGGCACCCTGGACGAGCTGTTCGAGACCCTCACCCTGATCCAGACCCGCAAGATCAAGCCGGTGCCGGTGGTGCTGGTGGGGGAGGACTACTGGCGCCAGGTGATCGACTTCGACTTCCTGGTGGAGGAGGGCACCATTGATCCCGAGGATCGGGAACTGTTCTGGTATGCCGAAACCGCCCGGGAAATCTGGGAGGGGATTCTCTGGTGGTACGAGAGCTGCGGCGAACCCCTGATCAACGGCGAACTTTATCCACTCCGGGGGGAGGACTGAATGCACATCGAATTTCACGGCGCCGCCGGTGGGGTCACCGGTTCCTGCCATCTCCTGGAAGTGGCCGGCAAACGGCTGCTGATCGATTGTGGCATGTATCAGGGCGGGAAGGAGCTGGAATCACAGAACGCCGAACCCTTCGGCTTCGATCCGGCTGCCATCGACTACGTGCTTCTGACCCACGCCCACCTGGATCACTGCGGGCGCCTGCCGCTGCTGGTCAAGCGCGGTTTTCGCGGCGAGATCGTTACCACCGCCGCCAGCCGGGATCTGGCCAAGATCGTGATGATGGACGCCGCCCATCTGGCGGAGGAGGAGGCCCGGCGCCTCACCCATAAACATCGGCTCCGGGGGGAAAGTCGGAAGGTCGAGCCGATTTACGGCGTGCTCGACGTGTTCGACACCTTCGACCGTTTCGGCCGCCGCGCCGACTACAACCGGCCGCTCCGTATCGCCCCGGGCATCCGAGCCACCTTCGTCGATGCCGGTCACATTCTCGGTTCCGCCTGTATTCTGCTGCACGTGAGAGAAGGGGGACGGCGCCTGAAAGTGCTGTTCTCCGGGGATCTGGGCAACCGGGGACGGCCGATTCTCCGCGATCCGGCGACCCCGCCCCGCGCCGACGTGGTGGTGATGGAAACGACCTACGGCGACCGCCGCCACAAACCCCTGCCGCCTTCGGTGGCGGAGCTGTATCAGGCTGTGCTCGATACCCTGGAGCGGGGCGGCAACGTCGTCATCCCCACCTTCGCCCTGGAACGGGCCCAGGAGATTCTCTATTTCCTCCGCGAAGGCATCGAGAAGAAGATCCTGCCCCGGTATTTGCCCGTGTTTCTCGACTCGCCGATGGCGATTTCCGCCACCGAGATTTTTCGCCGTCATCCGGAATGCTACGACCGGGAAACCTGTGCCATATTCCTGGAAGGGCGCGATCCCTTCGCCCTTCCCAACCTCCATTTCACCCGCGAGGCGGCGGAATCGATGATGCTCAACCAGATTCACGGCGGGGCGGTGATCATGGCCGGTTCCGGCATGTGCACCGGCGGACGGGTGCGTCACCATCTGCGCCATAACCTCTGGCGGCCGGAGTGCAGCGTCGTCTTCGTCGGTTACGCCGCCCGCGGCACCCCGGCCCGGGCCATCATCGACGGCGCCAGGATGGTGCATCTCCTGGGAAAGGAAATTCCCGTCCGTGCCCGTATCCATACCATCGGCGGCTTTTCCGCCCATGCCGATGCCGACGAACTGGTCGCTTGGCATCGGCGAACCGGCAAGCCGGCGCGGACCTTCCTGGTGCACGGTGAAACCGAAGCTCTGGCCGCCATGGCGGAACGGTTGGCCCCCCAGGCGGTGACGATCCCCGAACTGCACCAGCGCTACGACCTGGCTCAATACAGCCGGTGACGGAACAGCCACGCCGCCGTCGCCATGGTGACCGCGGCGATGATCGCCATGGGCCAGAACTGGGGCCACAGCAGGGCGAACGGTGGATCGGCCAGGAAGGTGGTGCGGACGATGACGAGAAAATAGCGCATCGGGTTCAGATAGGTGATTCGCTGCACCGTCTCCGGCATGTTCTCGATCGGGGTGGCGAAACCGGACAGAATCACCGCCGGCACGACGAACAAAAACGCCCCCATCAGACCCTGCTGCTGGGTCACCGACAGGGAGGAGATCATCAGTCCCACGCCGATGGCCGCCAACAGATACAGGCCCATGCCGGCATAGAACAGCGTCAGCGAACCGCGGAACGGCACCCCGAACCAGTAGACCGCCACCGCCAGGATCAGGCTGCCTTCCGCCAGGCCGATGACGAAGGGCGGTATGGTCTTGCCCACCAGGATTTCGAAGGGGGTGATGGGGGTGACCAGCAACTGATCGAAGGTGCCCTGTTCCCGTTCCCGGGCTACGGTCAGCGCCGTGGTCACCATGGTGACCACCAGGGTCAGCAGGGCGACGATCCCGGGGACGATGAACCAGCGGCTCTGCAGATTCTCGTTGAACCAGGCGCGGATCACCGGTCGCCCCGGTGGGACGATGTGCAGATGCTCGACGGTGAAATCCGCCAGGACGGTGCGCAGATATCCCAGAACGATGAGCGCGGTGTTGGAATTGCGTCCGTCCAGGATCACCTGTACCGGCGCCTGCCGGCCGCGGGCGAGACGCTCGCTGAACCGGGAACCGAAGTGGATCACGAACAGGACCTGGCGCCGGTCGAGCACCGGCGCGATCTGGGCGTCGTGGTCGAGATGGGCCGCTTCCTCGAACACCGGCGAGCCCCGCAGACGCGCCAGCACCGCCTGAGACCAACGTCCCCGGTCCTCGTCGTAGACCGCGTAGGGAACGCGGTCGATGTCGAAGGTGGCGGCGTAGCCGAACACCAGCAACTGGACCAACGGCGGGGCGATGACCACGAAACGGCTGCGTTTGTCCTTGAACAGGGTCAGAAACTCCTTGACCAGGAGGTGCCAGATGCGGTGCCACATGACTATTCCAGGCGTTTGCGGGAGATTTGCCAGGTACGGCCCAGAAACAGCGCCGCCATGACGGCCAGGGCGGCCAGATTGGGCCAGATCACCGCCCCGATGTCCCCGGCCAGGAACACGGTCTGGAGAAAGGCTACGAAATAGCGGGCCGGGACCAGGTGGGTCAGCCACTGGATCGCCGTCGGCATGCTGCGGATTTCGAAAATGAAGCCGGAAAGGATGAAAGCGGGCAGAAAGGTGACGATGATGGCGATCTGGCCGGCGACGAACTGGTTACGGGTCACCGTGGAGATGAGCAGGCCCATGCCCAGGGCTGTCAGCAGAAACAGCGACGCGCCCAGCCACAACAGCCAGAAGCTCCCCCGCAGGGGGACGTCGAACAGCCACAGCGCCATCGCCACCGACAGCAGCAGGCCGCCGGTGCCGAGGAGAAAATAGGTCACGATCTTGCCCAGCAGGATCTCGCCCATCGTCACCGGGGTGGACATCAGGGCCTCCATCGTCCCCCGTTCCCATTCGCGGGCGATGACCAAGGCGGTGAGCAGGGCGCCGATCAGGGTCATGATGACGGCGATCAAGCCGGGGACGAGGAAGTTCCGGCTTTCCACCTCGGCGTTGTACCAGATGCGTGATTCCAGCGGGATCGGGATCGCTGCGGGAAGGCGCTCGGCGTCGGCCCGGCGCTGCAGCCAGGTGAGCCAGACGTCGGTCACGTAGCCTTGGACCAGACGGGCGGTGTTGGCGTCGATGCCGTCGACGATCAACTGGATCGGCGCCTCGCCGCCGCCTAGCAAGCGGCGGCCGAAGTCGGCACGCAGATGTACGATGCCTTTGACGGCGCCGGCTTCGAGCAATCGCTCGGCGTCGGCCATGCGTTCCACCGGCACGGGCACGAAATAGGGGGATCGGTAGAACCCGCTCAGAAAACTTTGCGCCGCCGGATCGGGGCGCTCGGCCACCAGCGCCAGCGGCACCCGTTTGGCGTCGAGGGAAACCCCGTAGCCGAACAGCAGCAGCAGAATCACCGGCAACACGAAGGCGATGGCGATGCTCGAAGGATCGCGGATCACCTGGATGAATTCCTTGCGGACCAGGGCGGTGATGCGGCGGTTCACCGTTGCGACTCCAGCAGGTGGATGAAGGCCTGTTCCAGGGAGGGAGCGCCGGTGCGGCGGCGGATCTCCTCGGGGCTGCCCTCGACGAGCACCTCCCCGGCCTGGAGGATGACGAGCCGGTCGCAGTATTCGGCCTCTTCCATGAAGTGGGTGGTCACCAGCACCGTCACCCCCTGCTCGGCCAGACCGTTGATGAGGTACCAGAACTCCCGCCGCGCCAGGGGATCGACACCGGAGGTGGGCTCGTCGAGAAACAGGATCGGTGGTTCGTGGAGCAGGGCGCAGGCCATGGCCAGGCGCTGTTTGTGGCCGAGGGGGAGATCGAGGGCGCGCTGGCGACGAAACGGCGCCAGTTCGAAGGTCTGCAGCGCCCAGGCGACGCGCGTCCGCTTGCGTTCGCCGCGCAGGCCGTAGAGGCCGGCGAAGCAGGTCAGATTTTCCTGCACGCTCAAGTGGCCGTAGAGGGAGAATTTCTGCGCCATGTAGCCCAATCGGGCGCGGGCTTCGGCCGGGGCCCGGCGCAGGTCGGCGCCGGCCACGGTCGCTTCCCCCTCGGTCACCGGCAGAAGGCCGCAGAGCATGCGGAAGGTGGTGGTCTTGCCGGCGCCGTTGGCGCCCAGCAAACCGAACACCTCGCCGCGGCGGACGGTGAAGGAAACCCCCTTGACCGCATAGAAGTCGCCGAAACGCCGTTTCAGCCCACGGACGACGATGACCGGTTCCCTTTCCCCGCTTCGGGGTCGCCGGGAAAGCCGCACCTCGGGCATGGAAAGCGTCTCGGCCTCGGCCCGCAGGCGGGCGACGAAGGCGTCTTCCAGGCGGGGTTCGACCGCTTCCGGCAGCGCCCCGGGATCGGTCACGGACGGCGGCCGGGGATGGCGGGTCACCACCCGGACCCCGTCGCTCTGGACCACGGCGTCGAGAATGTCGGGGTCGCGCAGGAGTTCCCGTAGGAGGCGGCGGCGGACCGCGGGCGGAGTACGGATGTAATAGACCCGTCCCCGCATCGGTTCGAGAAAACGGGAGGGGGAAGTCTGGCCGAGGCGGCGGCCCCGGTGGATCAGGATCACTTCCCGGCAGCGTTCGGCCTCGTCCAGATAAGCGGTGGCCATGAGCACGGTCAATCCGTGCTTTCGCACCTGATCGTCGAGGATACGCCACAGATCCCGGCGCGACAGCGGATCGACGCCGACGGTCGGTTCGTCGAGGAGGAGCAGGCGGGGCTGGCCCACCAGGACGCAGGCGAGACCGAGTTTCTGTTTCATGCCGCCGGAAAGGCGGCCGGCGAGGCGGCCGGTGAAGGGGGCCAGGCCGCTCATCGCCAGCAAGGGGGCGTAGCGCTCGGCGCGCTGCTGCGGCGCCAGGCCCTGGAGGTCGGCGTACAGGTCCAGGTTTTCCTGTACCGTCAGATCTTCGTAGAGGCCGAAACGCTGGGGCATGTAGCCCAGGCGGGCCTGGATCCAGGCCGGGTCTTCCGCCACCTCGGTGCCGAAGACGGTGATGCGTCCCCGGTCGGGGGTCAGCAGACCGGCGATCAGGCGCATCAGGGTGGTCTTGCCGGCGCCGTCGGGACCGATCAGGCCGGTGATCGCCCCCGGCCGGACCGCCGCTGCGAAGTCGTCGAGGGCGGTGACGGCCGGCGGGAAGGTCTTGGTGAGCGCCTCGATGCGGACCGCCGCCTCAGGCCGGGGGCTCGGCACCGGAAGGCTCCCGTCGGCAGGGGACGTTGGCGGGATCGGGGTGTTCCTGGGGCAGGGGGATGTGGACCGTCACCGGCATCCCCAGGCGCAATTCCCCTTGCGGATTGCAGACGAACACCCGTACCTGGTAGACCAGATGGGTGCGGATTCTTTCGGTTTGGACCGTCTTGGGGGTGAATTCGGCGGAGGGGGAGATGTAGCCGACCCAGCCCGGATAGCGCTTGTTCGGGAAACTGTCGCTGACG
>Ga0256841_1002174_pt1 | contig 15879 bp, 15 predicted proteins | sample 356308metaG_FD_185971 | JGI IMG/M metagenome (GOLD analysis project Ga0256841, IMG submission 185971) | Hydrothermal vent microbial communities from Mid Atlantic Ridge, Atlantic Ocean - 356-308 | ecosystem: Environmental > Aquatic > Marine > Hydrothermal vents | place: Atlantic Ocean: Mid... | reverse complement strand
ACGATTTTCATTTAATGGTGCTTGCTCACCACAACGAAGCATGAAAGGTGACGTATTCCGGGTCCACGCCTTGCTCCGGCTGGAATGATGAATCTTAGATCGTTATTATTGGTTATCTTACAATAGGAATTCCAGAAACTCGATTTTCTCAGAGTTCCCCTGAAATGTACCAAGACATGTCTCTTGACGCTGGTATTATTTTGTAATACCATTTATCCACACGCTCGAATGCCAGACCTTGTGGCGGCACTTGAATAAAAGTTTTTCACTTATAACAGTAACCTGAATCCGTTATGACACTTTATACCTAATTTGTATCACATGTTTAAATTGCTGACTGTTAGCCACATAGCGGTGAACGTCACAGATTCAGGATTAATAAATGATAATCCGATGGGGATTGAAAAATGAGTACCAATGAGACGTGCAAGAGTCGTAACACTGTCACTGTAACCTTTAAGGTGGATGAAGAGCTTGCAAATCTCCTCAAGTCTCTTCCGAATCGCTCAGAATTCATAAGGGAAGCCATAATGTCTAAGATGGCCGTTCCATGTCCTGCATGCGGAGGTAGCGGTAAACTTTCCAAGACCCAGGCCATGGACATTAAGGCCCTTCTGGACAGCCACTACGTAGGTCGCTGCCTGAATTGTGGCAGCATGGTCACCTACAGCACATGTACTCAGACAGGTTCTACAAAAGATCCGCGAGAACAGATAAGGATGAAGCAGGCTCTTGCTGGCGGTCCCCTCTATTGTAGAGTTTGCTTTTCAGAGACCAAATTGTGTGAAAAATGTAAAAAATGGTGGCATCCCGCAGAGAAAAGTCACGATTTGAACCATTTGGACGAAAAACAGAAAAGAGGATAGAAAGGTGTCTGGAAAAGAAAAGTTGAATTCTCACATAGATTCTCTTATTGGAGTTCTAAAAAGCCTTGCACTCTTGCTACCTTTGCTACTCATAGCTCCCAAACTAGTAAATGCAACCCCCTTAACTGTAGCCGTGACCATCGTCCCGCAAAAATATTTTGTAGATCAGATCGGTAAAAGCAAGGTCAAGGTGATGGTTATGGTTCCCCCGGGAGCAAATCCACATTCTTACGAACCTAGGCCACAACAAATGATAGCTCTGTCAAAAGCAAAAATATATCTCACAATAGGAGTCGAGTTTGAAAGGGCCTGGCTTGGAAAGATCATAGGCCAGAATAAAAATATAAAAGTTTTTCACATGGAAGAAGATGTAAAAAGAATCTCTTTACCTACTTTGTCAGGCCGTTCGTTCAAGAATTCTCCGCGGGATGATTTTTACCGTAAGGTGAAAACCCAGCAAACTAAAACAGATCCGCACATATGGCTATCGCCACCTCTCGCCAAAAAGATAGCTGAGAACACCGCAAGAGCACTGGTCTCCGCGGACCCGGAAAATGCGGAATTTTACCGCCATAATCTTGAAAGTCTTATTACTTTAATAGAAGAGATTGACCGTGAAATAAGGAATATTTTAAGAAAAAAGAAAGGATGCGCCTTTCTCGTTCTTCATCCGGCATGGGGATATTTTGCCAGGAGGTATGATCTTCTGGAAGTACCAATTGAAATAGAAGGCAAAGAACCTAGCCCAAAGGAACTGAAAGAAATCGTTCAGTTTGCCAGGAAAAGGAGAATAAGGGCAATACTCGTTGAGCCTCAATTCTCGGAAAAAATAGCCAGAATTATAGCCCAGGAGATTAAGGCAAAACTTGTGCCCGTGGATCCTCTTGCTTATGATTGGCCGGTTAACATGATTAAAGTGGCTAGGATAATAGCGGAAATAAGCAAATGAAAAAAGCAGAGATCGATACAAGGCTCCCAGCCATAAAATTTGACCACGTGTCATTTTCATACGATTCTCACGCGGTATTGGAAGACGTGTCTTTTTCCATTAACCACGGGGATTTTCTGGGGATAATCGGGCCTAATGGAGGCGGAAAAACAACTCTTTTAAAACTCTGCCTAGGACTACTTCGTCCAAAGAAGGGAAAAGTTGAAATTTATGGGAAAGAACCCGTAAAGATGCGAAAAATACTTGGTTATATTCCACAGAATCCAAACCCCAATCCCAATTTCCCCGTGTCAGTACTGGATGTTGTACTTATGGGACGTATTTCTCATTCAAAACCGGGTAAACGTTTCAGAAGAGATGATTATGAGTCCGCCAAAGAAGCCCTATCGCGTGTCGGCATGGCAGAATTTCTTGATTCACCTATTGAGAAGTTATCGGGAGGGCAAAGACAACGTGTTTTCCTCGCGAGAGCGCTTGCGACAGAGCCCAAAATTCTCCTGCTGGACGAACCTACTACAGGAATTGACGCGCCATCTCAAAGCATGCTTTTTGAGCTTCTCAAAGAACTAAATTCTCAAATGACCATAGTACTTGTAACCCACGATACCATTGTTATTTCAAGATACATAAAGACAGTTGCATGTGTAAACCAGCGAGTGTTTCTCCACGAAGAGGGGAAAATCACACAGCAAATGCTTGATGCAACATACCAATGCCCGGTAGACCTGATAGCGCACGGTGTACCCCATAGGGTTTTTGATGAACACAATCACGTTAAAAAAAACAAAGAGGATAAATAAAAATGGTGGACCTGTTAAATTACGAGTTCATGAGAAACGCACTAGCTGCCGGAATTTTAATTGGAATTTCTTGCGGGGTGGTTGGGTCCTTCGTGGTGGTAAACAGGGCTGTGTTTCTGGCAGGTGGTATCGCTCACGCCGCATACGGTGGAATAGGACTCGCTTTCCTCTGCGGTTTCTCACCCTTCCTGGGAGCTACCCTTTTTGCCCTTTTCTCATCCACCTTACTCGGTGTCGCTATCCAGAGATGGGATCAGAGGCTCGATACGGTAATCGGAGTGTTGTGGGCGACAGGCATGGCCCTGGGAACAATACTAATAGACCTTTCTCCGGGCTATCACAAGGACGTAATGAGTTACCTTTTCGGGAGCATACTGGCCGTTTCCCGTCCGGATCTCTACTTTATGCTGGCACTGGATATCCTGATACTTACAATTATCGGCACCTATTACAAGGAATTTCTGGCTATTTCTTTTGACACAGAGTTTGCCATGACAGTGGGACTACCCGTCAAGCTCTTCCAGTTTCTCTTCCTGTGGCTCGTAGGCCTTGCTGTTGTGATGATGATAAGAGTGGTTGGGCTTATCCTTGTGATTGCCTTGTTCAGTATACCACCCAATATTGCCGAAACTTTTACTTCCTCCTTAAAAACCATAATAATCTACGGTTCTTTCTTCGCAATTGTCTTTTGTACCCTGGGATTAGTAATATCATACTACTTCAACCTTTCATCGGGCGCCACAATTGTCATGATAGCAGCAATCACATACTTGGTATTCCTCTCCTTGAAAGATCTTGCATATAAATCAAGGCAAATCCAACAATAGCTAACAGAAATCAACAATATTGTTCATACGTTAAAATTCCATGGAGAATATTCTACACCGCGTAAGTCCAATTAATTCAATGGATCACAAGGGTTACTCGGTATTTGACTGTTGATTGTGAAGAATATTGCATATAATTTGAGGGAGCTTTCCCGGAGAAATACGGTGTATTATAGTAACATATTGAATTCACAAGATATTTTAGATTCCCAAAAACTGGCATAAAGGTTGCTACATCATAATAGCGGCGGGCGTTGAATAACTTGTTCTTTGGTAACATCGGAAAGTTAGAAAGCAAGCGGGTTATTCGGGTGGTTGTTCTTCGTTGCAGTTCTTGCTCCAGTTGGTTGTGAATCTGATTGTGGAAAATGTCTTATTCGCGTTGTAGCTCCTCCTCTCTTTGGGTTTTGAAGATCGGGCTTGTTGTTGAAGGTATTGTAGGGGTGGTTGAATCTTGATTTTGGATAGCGGGTTCTAGTGGTTGATGTAGAGGTTGAAGTTCACATTCAAGTGGGAGTCGATTTTGTTTCTGAAGTTCGAGTGGATGTTCGTTTGGTACGGCAAATTGATTTTCTAGCTGATGTTCATGATCTAGCAGCGTTCTTTTAACCCGCCTGGTTTTAGCCGCAAAAGCAGGAAATGCTTTTGCGGCTATTTTTTTGTCCTAAAAACTTCTCGCACGATTGGTCCATTCCATTTCTCATTAACTCATGGTTCCACAACTCACAAAAACCTGGCACGATTAGTTTCCTTTCAAATTTTTTGACAAAAAAGATTTAAAAGTCTATTTATGCAGTGTGTAATTAATTTGATATAGAAGGATCTAAAATGAAAAGAGAATCAGAAGCACTCTTGTATCGCAAGCGTTACCGGGGATTGATCGGGGTAAAGAGTAAGATGCCCATCAAGGATCTCTCGGTTTTAAGCAGAATCTACACTCCCGGTGTTGGTGCTCCATGTAAAGAAATCCATAAAAACCCCGCATCTTCTTTTGACTATACATGCAGGGGGAATTCCATTGCCCTTATTTCAGACGGCAGTCGAATTTATGGCCTTGGGAACGTGGGGGCCCTGGCAGCCTTACCAAAACTTGAAGCAAAGTCAGTTCTTTATAAGACCTTCGCTAACGTGGATGCTGTCCCCATTGCGTTGAAGACTCAAGATGCCGATGAAATCGTCGAAATAGCCAGGGTTCTTGCTCCGACATTCGGTGGTTTCTGCCTCGAAGGACTTGCTGCACCCAAGTGCTTCTCCGTTGAAAACAGGCTAAAACGTGCCATAAAACTCCCTATTTTACACCACGAGCAACATGGCGCTGCCATAATAGTTCTTGCGGCTCTTTATAATGCTCTCAAGGTAGTCGGTAAGAGACTCGAGGAAGTTAAGATCGTTGTAAATGGTGCTGGCGTCGCCGGTATCGGCGTTGCCAAGGGTCTTGTGAGCGCCGGCGCAAGGCACGTAACAATTTGCGACTCTCACGGTGTTATTCACGTCTACCGCATGGAAGGGATGAACTGGGCAAAGTCAGAGATAGCCCGTATAGTGAGACCTCACCTGAAACGGGGAGATCTTCGAACCGCTGTCAAGGGCACTGATGTTTTCATTGGGTTATCGGCAAAGGGGGCTCTTACCGGGGAAATGGTCAGGTCGATGGCAAAAGACCCCATAGTGTTCGCCCTTGCCTTGCCAGAACCGGAAATAACCGAAGCTGAGGCTAAGGCCGCAGGAGCTGGAATAGTTGCGACGGCGTTGCCTGAGAGTGAAAACCAAATAAGGTCTTCTCTGGTAACACCAGGTTTTTTCAGGGGATGTCTCGATGTGAGAGCGCGGGAAGTTAACGAGGAGATGTTCATTGCAGCATCCAAAGCACTTGCCCGTATGATCCCGGACGAAAAACTTTCTTCGACAAACATTATTCCTCGCCAGATGGACTGGAGGATATCCCCGGTGGTAGCAGAAGCTGTGGCAAAGGCTGCCCAGCAAACCGGGGCCGCACGTCTAGGGCCAACGGCAATTTCCCCTGAAAAAATCAAGGAGCGAACGGAAAGCTACATCTACGAGGGAGAGCTTGCATGGTTACCCCAGGAGGGGCAAGATTACGGTAAGATGACCATTGAAGAGGAATCACTGGAACTTCACCGAAGGTACCAGGGTTGTATAGAAATCTATACCAAGATCCCCATAAAAGATGAGATAATTTACAGTAAACTTTACGGCCCAAAGGCCGTGGCCGAAGTTTGTAAAAAGGTACTAAAAGATCCCATGCTAGCGTTCGACTACACCTGTAAAAATAACCTGGTCGCCATTGTCTCCGACGGAAGTGCCGTGCTTGGCCTAGGTAACATAGGCCCCAGGGCCGCGCTACCTGTCATGGAAGGTAAAGCAGTTTTATTCAAAACTTTCGGGGGGGTAGAAGCTTTTCCTATTTGCATAAGTACCCAGGACCCGGATTTTATTGTACGAGTAGTGGAATGCATCTCTCCTGTTTTTGGGGGCATTAATCTTGAAGATATATCATCTCCGAGATGTTTTGAAATAGAGCAAAAACTCCGTGAGATCACGGATATTCCCGTATTTCACGACGACCAGCACGGAACAGCCGTGGTGGTACTTGCAGGGCTAATAAATGCCCTAAAAATTGTCAATAGCAGTCTAAACGAGTCGAAAATTGTGATAAACGGAGCCGGTGCGGCAGCCATAGCGGTGTCAAAACTATTATTGAAAGCCGGTAAACCGCAGATAGTGGTGTGCGACAGGAAAGGAGCAATTTTCAGAGGACGCAAGGCCGGCATGAATCCGGTCAAGGTAGAAATCGCATCCATCACCAATCCGGATAAGAGAAAAGGAGACCTGGGGGAAGTGATTAGGGGTGCAAACATATTTATCGGTCTATCCGGCCCGGATCTATTGACTCCTGACATGGTCAAAACCATGGCCCCTAATCCGATAGTTTTTGCCCTGGCAAACCCGGTACCGGAAATCCATCCCGAAAAAGCTAAAGCGGCCGGGGCAGCCGTGGTGGCAACCGGAAGATCTGATTTTCCTAACCAGGTAAACAATTGCCTTGCGTTTCCAGGTATCTTTCGCGGCACCCTTGATGTTCGAGCAAGAACGATAAACGATACAATGAACATAGCTGCCGCCAATGCCATAGCAAGCCTGGCCGGAGATGATCTGACACCAGAAAACATACTTCCCAATGCCATGGATTTTAGGGTCCCGCCAGCGGTGGCGGAAGCAGTTGCAAGGGCCGCAATCGATACAGGAGTGGCAAGAATACATGTCGATCCGGAGAGAGTGGCGAGACACACGAGAGAATTTATCTACGACGAGAGGTTGTCTTTATTGTAGTAAACCATCATACACGTTGAACTATTTGTGGCAGTATTATTCCTGCTTTTCCGAAGATTGACATGTCAAGTAGCCCTGTGTGAGGTGTTTTCTCAAGGTTGATCTCGACAACCCTCGCCCCGCTCGCTTTTGCCTCGAGAGGCAAAGAGGCGGCAGGTTGTACCACTGCAGACGTACCGATCATGATCATCAACTCACAGTCTCTCGAAGCGCGAAAAGCCTTTTCCAAGATTTCAAAATCAAGGGCTTCTCCAAACCATACAACACCAGGTCTAAGCAGGCTGTTGCATTTCGGACATCTGGGAAGATCCGGAAGAGGAACTCTTCTGTCTTCTGCTTCATAATTGCAGGAAGTACATTTTAGTTTCCAAATGCTACCATGAATTTCAAGGACGTTTTTAGAGCCGGCACCAAGATGTAAACCGTCCACATTCTGCGTGATAAGAACAAAGCTCCTTTTCTTTTTTTCGAGTTCAGCAAGAGCATAGTGAGCAGGATTAGGTTTAACCCTAGCTATCAATTCTCTCCTCCAGTTATAAAACTCCCACACGAGAGCGGGATTTTTGTTGAACGCCTGGGGTGTGGCAAGATCCGTGGCTCTGTACTTTTTCCAGAGCCCATCAGCCCCCCTAAACGTGGGAACACCACTTTCAGCGGATACTCCTGCTCCGGTTAATACACAAACCTTTTCCGCCTCCCCAAGCCATTGAGCGGCAACTCTTATTTTCTCCTCAAGCCTTTCCATCTAACACCTATAAAGCACAAAACCTTGGTTAGAACTCCAATGACGACCTCGAACTTCTGCTTAATTCCTCAAATATCCCAGCGCCACTTGCACGTCATGCCGGATGTAATCCGGCATCCAGACAAACGGTGACAGATTCAGGCTCTACGCTACGCTTCGGCCAAAATGACGAATCTTGGATTGTTCTCGCCGGGCTTGTTTAATTGATTACTAGTTCTAAAGATCCGAATTTATCAGTGTTATCTTCTGTCATTTCGAGGATCCCGCACCCACTCTATGATAATGTTTTCGAGTTAATATCAAGATGTATGGCTTAAAGTGGGTGTGGGAGACGCGGCAATCTCATCAGTAAGGGATTGAGGATTAGGGATTAATCAGCTTCTGCTTTAGCCCGTAATCCATCAATCCTTACTCCAGTCTTACTCGCCATAATCAGTGAGATTGCTTCGCTTCGCTCGCAATGCCTGTACTTAACTTTAGTAACCCCCCACGAGTGTCCCTATGATCCATCAATTAGTATCCAAGAACTTCCTCGCAATCATCTGGGCGATCATTGGAGCATTACCACCAGCGCGGTTGTTTACGATCACGTTTGCATCAAAACCTTCATCAATCGCCTTTTTCATAATTTCTACGGTGTCATCTATCATGTCGCTGTTAATCATTCCTTCCACGATCTTGTCAAAAGGATGAGCCTTTACGTACGCTTCTTCGTAGCGGATTCCACGAGGTGTCATAAGCCTAATTACTGCATTTTTACCGGAATTAAAAAACCTCTCCCCGGAAGCCCGGAACTGAACCTTGAGCCTAGGCAACCATGTCCAATGGGAGAGCACCTGGCCTATTCCGTATTTTTCAAGAACACGGAAAACTGGTTTGCATAGATAATCCCTCGTTCTGAGTTCAACATGGTAACCATCATCTTCCGGGATATTACCAAAAAAGTGATCAAGTTCACTGGCCAGTTCCCCCGGCGGTACCCTGTAACTTTTTTTCTGGTACTCCTGCTCGAAAATTACACCCCGAAGATTTCTCCCCAGTATCTCCCTGGCAGGCCCATAAAACCTCTTTACAAAAGTATCAACATTGAGATATTCCTCGTTTTCTACAAAATCTCCTTTTCTCATCAACTTTCTTGCAAAAATAACCTGAGGAACTTTGAGTATTAACTCACCACTGTTGTTCATGTTGGCTTTGTATTCCAGGAGTGTACGGAAAATCCTCGTGGGTCTCTCATTTTCGTCAAGAAGTAAGCCATAGAACGTGAAATCGAGTTCCAATACCCTAAAATGCTCGAAATATTCTCCAACACTCTCAATGGGAAGAATTTCTTCCACAAGCCTTTGTCCACCTACCTGCTTTGTTCTGCGGGTAATCTTTCCCCTGTACAATTCAGGAGAATAGATTTGCCCCAGCCATCCGGCGTATCGGTCGCTGGCGGTTCCCAAAAAAACATTTTCGTGTATATCCCTGAAGTAAAACTTACCAATCAAGTCATCTAATCTATCGTGTTGCGTTTTCATATGAGGCGGCTTAAGAGATTCAAGCAGGTGGCTTTTATCGGTTGCAACCTTGCCAAATCTTCTTGGCGTAAAATTGCCTTAGGTACCACTGCAGACCCTCTTATCCCTGCTTTCTCAAGCTCATCGAGGTAAGTTGCTGTTTTCTCGTCAACTAATTTATTTTGTTCCTCGTAGAAAGTTTCCAAACAGTTTTTCAATTCATCAATTAAATTACCGGCATTGTTAAGTTCAAGGTTTTGAAGGGCTTTAACCACCTTCAGGTCCCTTTCTTTTCCCTTGAAGGTTAGAGCCCTGGCAAGCTCTTTGACAATTTCCTTTTTGACCGCCTCGGAATCAACCTTACAATATTCGACCACACCATTGCGAAAGTCCCTATCTTTTAATGCACCATCCATATATTTCTGAACCAAGCCTGGAACTTTCTTCAATGTTTCTTCAACGTCCAGAGCTTTTCTCTCCGAGTCGCTCATTTTCAGGTGTTTCGTTTTTTCCATTACCAGGTCCAACGTGCTTTTTATTTCTGCCATTTACAACCTCCAAAATGGGATTGAATGCTATATAGTATTTCCTATACTCGACAAACGATCAAGTCTCAACCTGTGGCGTGCGTCAAACAAGCGGTGGGACGTAAACCAGACCGCAGAAAGGGTACCGAACCCGGTTCCTGCCGCTATCAGGAACATTATCAATATTTGGTATTTTACTGCTTCCACAGGTGGGCTTCCGGCAAGAATTTGTCCTGTCATCATCCCGGGTAAACTAACTATACCTGCTGCCGCCATTGAATTAATAATTGGAATCAAGCCAGTTCGAACACTTTCACGACGAATATCGAGAATTGCCTGGGTGCGATCCTGGCCCAGGATCAGACGTTCTTCGATGATTCGGCGTTGCTCCCACGAAGCCTGTGTCAGGTGGTTAATTCCGAGGGCAACTCCATTCATTGTATTACCCAAAAGCATACCCAGAAGTGGGATGGCATACTGGGGAGCATACCACGGAGTGTTTCCCACGATGGCAATCAGGGCAAAGATTGTTACCGTAAAAGAAGAAATGAACATCGAAACAGTACCGACGCCAAAACCCCAGAAACCCGCAAGCCGCCTTTTCTGGCGTGCTGTGACTTCTCTTCCCGCAGCGAGAAGCATGAAAAGGGCCATAAGCGTTATCCAGGGTAACTTTGCATTTGCAAAAACCGCCTTAAGTACGAGACCGATGAGCAACAACTGTACGGTAGTCCGCAGAGCCGCAATAATTATCTGCTTCCACAATGATAGCTTCATTCGGATACTCAACAAAGCCAGGGCAACAACCAGTACAGCAGCAAGAACGAGATCGGTGTAACTTAATAGAACCATCTTCATGCTTTTATCTCTTCCCTAATCCGTGACGGTGCTTTATGGCTGATTTGTATAACATGTTTAAATTGCTGATTCTTGGCCATAAAGCCACGGAGGATTATAATTCACTTGTTAAGCAATATTTTTCCGCCCTGCGGGTCGTCCACCTGCACCGCATCTTCGGCGTCATCGCCCGCCGGACATAGCGTACTATAGTCCGCCGGGCTCTTCCTTGCATCTGTGGCCCAGGTGAACGATCACGGATTCAGTTCTTCTAGCTCCTTTTCAGTTTTCATAAGAAAGTACCTGCGAGTTATCCTTCTCAGTTGCTCAATGTCATGGGTTACCCACAGGACTGCCACGTTACGTTCTTCAGAATATTCGCTTATTATCTTTTCAACCTCTTCGGCATTAGAAATGTCAAGGCTAGCCGTCGGTTCGTCTAGCAAAAGTACTTCCGGCGAATTACAAAGGAGCCTCACCAGTCCTAATCTCTGTTTTTCCCCCGTGGATAGCCTTCGTACTTCCCAGTCAAGAACGTCCATGTCGAATCCAAGCCTTTCAAGCACATCCATTCTTGGTTCATTCATATGCTCTCCAACCTTATCATGCCACCATTGTGTTTCAGCGGGAAGCATTCCAACCATTTTCCTCCATACGGGAGCACTTACGTTATTACATTCCACGTCGTCCACAAATATCTGTCCCTCGTGAGGATCGAGGTCTATAAGAGCTCTCAGCATCAGTGTTTTTCCGACCCCAGAAGGTCCGGTTAACCCAACAAGTTCACAGCTATTAATGGTAAAACTGAAAGGGCCATGTACGTGAAAACGAAGTTTTTCTACTACAAGTTTCCCCATTTTACTTTCTTGATCAAAACTAGCAACCCGGACTGAAAAGATGATAGTGCTGCATAGGTTTTTATAAAACCGCGTACCCGCTTCCACCCAGGTAGCCATGTTTCTTTAAGTAAGCAAGGATTTCCTGGGCTCCTTCCTCAGGCGAGATATCCGTTGTATCGATTATAATTTCCGGATTCTCAGGTGGTTCGTAAGGATCGTCAACGCCGGTAACCCCTTTTATTTTGCCGGAGAGTGCCTTTGAATAGAGTCCCTTGGGATCTCTTTTTATGCAAATTTCCAGGGGGGTTGCCACGTATATCTCTATGTATCCCCCGTAGCGGGAAATCAGGTCACGGTTATATCTTCTGGATTTTTCATATGGAGCAATCGGGGCACAAATGGCTATACCTCTGTTCTTCGTGATTTCGCTCGCCACGAAACCAATCCGGATCACGTTTATGTGCCTGTGTTCCGCAGAAAAACCAAGTTCGCTGGAAAGGTGTTTTCTGACAATATCTCCGTCAAGCAGGGTAACAGGGCGATCCCCCATCTGGAGAAATTTCGTATAAAGTATTTTAGCAAGCGTGGACTTACCGGAACCCGCCAGCCCCGTGAAAAACAGCGTGAAACCCTGTTTGCTTCTCGGTGGATAAGCCCTTCTGAGTTCCCTTACCACTTCCGGAGGGGAATACCAGCTTGGGATCTCCAGCCCCAACTCCAGCCTCCTGCGCAGTTCGCTCGCCGAGAGCATCTTCGGCGTAAGATCTTCACTACATTCGTCTTCGGGAACGTATTGCCCCTTTTCTTCCACGTACACCATTCTTTCAAACGGAATTGCCTTGATGCCGCACCTGTCTTCGAATTGTCGCACGTACTCTATGGCGCTGTAGCGAGGATAATAAGCAGGCCTGTTGGTTGCAGTGAAAGGATCTGCATGATTGGGGGTTATAATAATGTAACTGCAACCATAGTTTTTGTTTATTATGGCGTGAAGCAGCGCTTCCCGGGGGCCAGCCATACGCATCGCAAAGGGAAGAAGATTCAGGAGCACTGTCTCCGGAGGATAGGTGTTTACGATAGCTTGATAGCAGCGAATTCGAGCATAATAATCTATGTCCCCAGGGCTGGTCTGCCCAACAATGGGGTGCAGAAGGATGTTCGCGCCGACCCTGTTTGCGGCGCGCAGTGTCATTGCCTTGTGAGCGTTATGAAGAGGTCTTCTGGTCTGAAATGCCACAACTTTTCGCCAACCCATTTTTTTGAAAAACTGCCTCACTTCCGCTGGTGTTCTCCGGTAGAGCTTATAGTCATAATGATGGGGCGGGGACAAACCCTTTATTTTGCCTCCAAGATAGATCGGATTTGTATTTTCGAAAAGATAAGATACCCCCGGATGTTCTCTTTCGTCCGTCTGGTAAATTTTCCGTGCTTCAGCCTTTATGTCCGGTTCCCACATGTCTTCAACCGTAAGTATAGCCAGTGCAAAACCTTCCTGGTCCCTCAATACCAGCCTTTGTCCCATTTCCAGATTTTTTGCAACTGTTTCAGGAACATCTAATGTTATGGGAATGGGCCACACCGTTCCATTGGGCAGACTTACATCATCCAGAACAGACCGGTACTCGGCTTGAGTCATGAATCCTCCAAGCGGTGAGAAAGCACCGTTTAGAAGCAATTCAAGATCACAAAGTTGGCGCGGGGTTAAATTGATGGATGGTAAGTCATGCACCACCGCTTTAAGTTCTTCCGTTTCTACATTTGATGCAAGTAATCGCCTCAACTTGCCCCCATGAGGCTTTATTAAGCTACCCATTGCTCTTACCTCGGATTTTGATTGATCATACGAAGAGTCTATTTATGATGAAGTAATCTGGTGCTGCTTTATTTTGTAAAGGAGAGCCTTGTAACTTATTTGGAGAATTTCAGCAGCTTTTCGCCTGTTCCAGTTCGTTTTGTGCAAGACTGACAATATGGCCTTACGCTCGGCTTCTTCTATGGCACGCCTTTTCACTTCCTTAAGTGGTAAGAAAACACCTACTTCCTCATGGCTGGTTCTTCCCGCCTCCCCTACTTGACCATGTTCCTGTGCTGCGGGTTGGTCTTTTCCACGATCACGGGTTCCTTCTTGTCTTCGCAAATCTAGTTCAGCCTTAAGCGTCTGCCAATCTTTCAAAATTACCAGCCGCTGCACAACGTTCCTCAATTCCCGAACGTTCCCGGGCCACGGATATTCCTGGAGGTACTCCTTGATCTGCTTGGTTAACTGGAAACGAGTTCTCGGGTATTCTTTCCGAAATTGCCTGTAAAAATGATTTACTAAAAGAATGATATCTTCTTTTCTTTCCCGGAGTGGAGGAATGTAAATCTTGATAATATTCAACCTATAGTAAAGATCTTCCCGGAATGTTCCCTTCCTTATGTTTTCTTCCAGGTCCTGGTTGGTGGCGGCCATTATCCAGGTATCTACTTTAAGATCTCTTGGGGAACCTAACCTTGAAAATTGGCCATCCTGAAGAACTTGCAGTAGCTTCGCCTGTAATTCCAGAGGCATATCCCCTATTTCATCAAGAAACAGGACTCCCTGATTAGCCATTTCAAACTTACCTGGCTTATCCTGGCTCGCCCCCGTAAATGCCCCCTTGGAATATCCAAACAACTCACTTTCGAGTAATTCCCGGGGTATAGCGGCGCAGTTAATCTTTACGAAAGGTTTTTTAGCCCTGGGTGATCTCAAGTACAGTTCCTGGGCAACCAGTTCCTTCCCTACGCCACTTTCTCCACAAATAAGAACATTCAAGTTCGTGCTTGCGACCTGATCGATCAGTTCCCTGATCTTGACTATCTGCGGGCTTTTTCCAATAATCTGCGACTGTCTCTTAGGCATAGACAAACTAAAAGAACCCCTTTAATATTACCCCAGTTGGTTTTCCCGGGAAGCCTTATGACCCTTGCCGAAACTGCCCCATCAAAAACTAGTTGCTTAGCAAATGATCAATAACCTTTACCAGTTGGTCCATGGCAAAGGGTTTTTCTAAATAATAATCAGGTTTCCTTTCCCTGGTCAACTTTTCTACTTTTTCTCCGTAACCTGTCATTGCAATCACAGGAATGTGGCCAAGTTCATTCTTAATGATGGATATCAGGCCGAGTCCGCTAATGTCTGGCATCACTATGTCCGTTAGGACAAGGTCAAACTTGTTCGACCTCAAAAGCTTCAAAGCTTCCAGGCTGCTGCTAGATCCAACAACGTCAAAGTTACACCTCTTTAGGTAATCCACCAGCGTTTCGAGGAGGTCCACGTCATTGTCCACTATCAGCAGCTTCTTTTTTTTCTTTTTAGCCATTCCGAATGTAATAACCAGCTTGATTAGCAATGAAAATTAAAATAAATTTTAAAGAAATCCTGCACAAACAGCTGTTTCCGGGAAGATTACAACTCTAGTAAATGCTAAAATAGCACGGAAAGCAAACAAAGGTCAATAAATGAATTATACGCCACCGTGTGTACTTACAGCACAATGAGGCAGAACCATGGAAAGTACTTTTTACGAGACAATTGATCACACTGCAGATATTGGAATACTGGTAAAAGCAAAAGATGTCAATTCCCTTTACAAGAACGCTGCACTGGCATTTTTTGACCTTTTGACAGGGCTTGAAAAAATAGAAGTCAAAAAAGAAATAACTCTTCACGCTGAAGGGTCTGATCTCGAAGAACTTATGGTTAACTGGTTGAGTGAACTACTCTTTCTTTTCGACAGCGAAGGTTGGCTATTTAGGGACTTCCAGTTAGAATTACAAGACACCAGCATTAGCGCTACCGCAATGGGCGAGACATTTGACCCCGAAAAGCACGAAATTTACCATTACATAAAAGCAGTAACTTACCACATGCTGGAAGTAAAAAAGGATGAAAGAGGATGGGTAGCTCGGGTTATCTTCGATATTTGAGGAATTGAGGGGGAGATTCATGAACGGAGAAATAAAAATAGGAAACGTGAGGGTAAAAAGGTTAGATCCTTTCAGGATAAAGGTGCTGAAACAGGGGAAGATGCGCACAGAAGGCCTCGTTTATGCCGACGAGGAAATGTTGCAAGAGATAAGCAAAGATCAGAGCCTCCAGCAGGTGGCAAACGTTGCATGCCTGCCCGGAATCGTTGGTTACTCCATGGCGATGCCGGACATTCACTGGGGGTATGGTTTTCCCATTGGGGGTGTGGCAGCCTTTGATTACGACGAAGGGGTAATATCGCCGGGAGGAGTTGGCTACGATATAAATTGCGGAGTACGACTTGCGCATACGCAGCTTGACTACCAGGATGTGAAAAAGAAGATACAGGATCTCGTACAGCTCCTTTTTACAAATATACCTTCTGGAGTGGGTTCAAAGAGAAAAGACATAAAGTTGAGCGAAAAGGAACTGAAAAAGGTCTTGAGAGATGGCGCCAGGTGGGCAGTACAAAAAGGCTTCGGGCTACACGAAGACCTGCTTCATATTGAAGAACAGGGATCAATCCCTGGGGCAGACCCTGAAGCAGTTTCCAGCAAGGCCTTAAGCAGGGGAAAAGATCAATTGGGAACTCTCGGCTCCGGTAACCATTTCGTTGAAGTGGGTTACGTGGACCGGATTTATGAT